>Ga0315293_10005519_pt1 | contig 11897 bp, 7 predicted proteins | sample YL17G13_20_MG_FD_203071 | JGI IMG/M metagenome (GOLD analysis project Ga0315293, IMG submission 203071) | Sediment microbial communities from Yellowstone Lake, YNP, Wyoming, USA - YL17G13_20 | ecosystem: Environmental > Aquatic > Freshwater > Lake > Sediment | place: USA: Wyoming | collected... | reverse complement strand
GATTTGCCCACGAGAATGTCTCCTGTTTTGGGTAACATTCTCGATGAGGCAACGAATGCCGCCACGGCAACATTTACTCATGAGGAAACGATACGTTTTGGGTAACATTCTTAGTGAGGCAATTCGCCCATGCGCCGCTGGCGCACCGCGGGAGCAGTGAGGCTACCCTTCCAACCCCCACCCCCCAGACATTCCCCCTCTCCGCCACAGGCACTCGTGCAACAGGCCGCTGTCCGCGGAGAGGGGGTCGGGGGGGTGGGGCGGAAGGTGTGTACTCCGGCACGCTCCTATGGTTGGATGGTGTAGACGCGTCCAGCAGCGTGGCCGTACACCTCGGGGAAGTAGAACGCCCAGGCGCGGGTCGGGAGCACGCGGTACTCGCCGGCCAGTGCGGCGTTGAGCAGATAGGTGTACTGATAGGTGCCGGCCGGAAGATGATCGGCGAACAGCACCAACCGGTCATCGCGCATCTCGGCCCGGGTGAAGACCCACCACCTCCATCCAACCCGATCGGTCTGCGCTTGTGGCAGCATCTCGGGCGGCATGCCCGTGGGGGCCGTGAGCAGCGACCCATCGATCGGCTCCATGCCAGCCGGGAACGGATCCTCGACGACGACGTAGTACTCGTCCGAGGGGACGGTGACCGTCAGGCGGGCCAGGAGCGCATCACCGGTGTGGGCCGAAGGCGCCGGCTCGCATGGTTTCTCCAGACTGCCGCATGCCCCGTCATAGTGGAAGTACTCGCGCGAGACGGTCATGCCGCGCGACGTGGCGGCGATGTCCTCGACCGGACGGTAGACAGTCAGGTGCGCGGTGTAGAACAACGCACCCTGCCCAGGGCCGCGCGTCACGAGCAGTTGATTGGGTCGGTCGGTGAACAGCTGGTCGACCGGGGTGAACGTGCTGCTCGGATCGGCCGGCGCAGTCCCGGCGGCCAGCGGCTGCGCGTTCAGCGTGGCGCCGAAGGCGAAGTTACCCTCAAGCGACCCGCTGGCGCCGGCCCAGTCGGTGATGGCCAGCAGGGCCCAGGCAGTGTCGTGCGTTGAGCTCCAGGCACCGTCGCGCTGGCGCGCCGCCAGCAGCCAGCGCACGGCATTGGCGTTGAAGGCGTTGTCCGGCTGCAGTTCGACGAGCGCCTGGAGAACCTGAGCGGTCGTGCGCACCGGCGCGCCCATGTTCCACCGATCGGGCGTCTCGTCCTGCCAGTGGACGCCGGTCGCCGAGCGGACGGCGGCGCCCTGCAGGTCGGCGAGCAGCGTGGCCACGTCCGGGGAGCCCGGCTGCGCGCGGGCAACGGCCAGCGCCAGCGAGGCGCGGGCCCAATGCGACAGGTCGGCGCGCGCTTCCACCAGGGCCTGCAGCCTCTCAACATCCGGGGAACCAGCCCTGGCCAGAACGAACAGGATGAACGCCTGCCGGTTGCGCGTCGACGGGTCGGAGAGTGCGTCGATGGCGCCGATCTGGCCTTGCAGGTACCCGACGGCCGAGTCGATCATGTAGTCGTTGACCGACCAACCGCTGCGGCGGGCTTCGATCAGCGAGTAGAGCACATAGGCCGAGAGGTAGGGATTGGTCGGCCCGGTGGCCCACCACGCCCATCCGCCGTCGTACTGCTGGCGGGCACGCAGCGTCTGCACCCCGAGCGTTACCGTACGCTGCAGCCGGTCCTTCAATCCGGGCGTGTCGACGCCCAGGGCCTGAGCTGCACGATAGGCAGCCAGGTTGGGCAGGAAGCGGGAGACGACCTGCTCGGTGCACTCGTACGGGAATGCTTCGAGCACATCCAGCGCCGTCTCCATCGCTGCGCCGAGCGACGGCTCGAGCGAGACGGTCAATCCTCCCTGCGTGGCATCGAAGCGGCGCGGCAGGCTGACGGCTTCCCGCCGGTCGCCCGGGTTGTCGAGCCCGCCGGAGGTGGCATACGTGTCCGGCGCGCTGTAGCGCACGACCGGAATGCGCCCATCGACCGTCGATCCGATCGTCGGCGCGGAGGCGTCCTCCAGACCGCCGCCCTTGGCGGAGAATGTCAGCGCGACGCCCTCGGCGTCCAGGACCTGGATCGACCATTCGACCCGGGACTGCCCCATCGATGGGACTTCAACCTTCTGGCGCGCGTCCGACACAAGATCCGCGCCGTCGACCTCAAGACGCACGTCCACATCGATCGACGATGCTGTGTTGTTGTTGACGACCGCCGCGACCGTGGCGGCATCGCCGGCGGTGAAGAAGCGCGGTGTGACCGGCCGGATGAGCAGCGGCTTGGTGGTGATGAGATCGGAGGTGGCGCTGCCGACCTTGGTGTCCGGCGTGACGCCACGGGCGTCCATGCGCCACGTGGTCAGCGAATCGGGCAGGCGGAACGTCACCTCGGCCAGACCCTTGGCGTCGGTCACGACCGTCGCGTTCCAGTAGGCTGTGTCGGGGAACTCGGTGCGGACGGTGGGCTCAAGGACGCCATCGCCGCCGCCGCCGCCCATGCCGTCGGCATAGGAAATCCCCTTGCCTCCTTCGCCGCTGACGGTCAGGGCAGCGCCGGTCCGCACGCCGAGCGGGACGGGTGAGTAGAAGGCCGTGAACGGATCGGTGCTGTTGGGCTCGGCGAGTGCCAGCGCGGCGACATCGGCCAGCGCCAGCGAGAACTCGGCCTGCACCGGCTTGCCCTGTGCGTTCGTGGCTTGCAGCCGATAGGTCACCTCGTCACCCGGCCCAGCCTGCGGCCGGTCGGGCGCGATCGAGACCTTCAAAGCACTGCCTTCGGCGCTGACCCTCAGCTCGATCAGGCCGGCCGCCAGAGCCGCCGGCCCGGAGCTGTCCGAAGGTCGGATCAGGACCGCGGAGACAAACACATTCGGCGCATGCGTCTCGTCCAAGGGTAGATCGATGGTCGTCTGTCCGGCCGGAACCTCGATCACACGGTGAGAAAGCACATGCCCACGCTCCAGCGTCACCAGCGCCTGCACCGGCTGATCGAAAGGCGACGGGATCAAGATGCGGGCTGTATCGCCCGGTTTGTACTCGCCGCGATCGGCGACCAGGGCGATGCGGTTGGTGCCGGGGGACTGCCAGGTGAAGGCCTCGGATCCGTAGACCCACAGCGTCAGGCTGCTGACCGCAGTCCTCCCTGTACTGTCCTTACCCTCAACGCGCAGGCGATAGGTGCCCGACCGTTCGGGCCGGAACCCATAGATGGCCAACCCATCGGTGCCCATCGTCAGGTTGGCCTCATCCAGGCGCTCCGCCTGCTGCTCCCAGCCGATCGTGCCGTCGGCGTTGACGGTCTGCGTCCAGGTGATCCGGTCGGCGATCAGGCTGGCTTTCTGACCGGCAATGGGTGCGCCGTCCCAGTCAATGGCCGAGACGGTGACATCCGTGGCGCCGCCGCCCGGAACGGCGTACGACTCTGGATCCAGTCCGAGGTACACGCTGGCAGGATGGAGGTGGACCTTGGCGTCGCCCTGCACCGGCATGCCGGCGCTGTCGGTCAGAACAGCGGTGATCGAGATCTGAAGCGGGCCGGTGGACTCCGGTGTTGTCGGGGGGCTGATGCGAAGCCTGCCCTGAGCGTCGGTCTGTCCCTGTCCTTCGGCCAGCATCTGGCCGTAGTTGACTTGCACGCCCTCGGCGTAGGCGAACCAGTCGATCGGCTGCGGCAGATCCGGAGGGAAGTACGGATCCCCCCAGGCGGTCCACTGTACGAGCGCGTTGGCCACCGGTCCACCGAAGTAGTATTCCCCCTGGATGACCGCTTCGAGCGGATCGCCGAAGCCGACATCGGTGCGCGATGGTTCGACGGTCACATCAAACTCGGGTTTGCGGTAGGCGGCGACCGTGATTGGGAGGCCGCTGTCGCCGGCGTTGATCGCGTACACCCCCAGCGCCGCGCCGCGTGGGAGTTCGAAGGCACCGCTGAACGCCCCATACTCGCCCACCGACGCCTCGACCTTGCCTGTCTCCTCACCGAACCCGTCGAGCAGTGTCACCTCGAGCGTGCGGGTGGGAGGCAGTGAGTAGCGCGCATCGTCGACGTCACGCAGGATGCCGCGGAAGTAGACCGTCTGCCCCGGCCGGTAGATCGGGCGATCGGTGTACAGGTAGAGCTGCGTCTTGGGCGGCGCCGGGTCGTAGTTCACCCCGAACGTGTACGGGTAGATCTCGTCCGACCATGCCGTGGAGGCGATGCCGAAGGAGCCCCCGCCCGGCTCACCGGTAACGGCCATCGTTTGGGCGTAAGCGTCCTGGGCGGGTGTGAAATCGATACTCGCAGCGCCATCGCCGCCGGTTGTGCCGGTGGCGATCGTATTGCCCGAGGCGTTGACGATCTGGATCGGCAGGCCGGAGGCGGGCTGGCCGGTGCGCAGGTTGACGGCCCAGGTCAGCGCGGAATCCTGAGCCGCTTTGATGACCAGCTCCGTGTCGCGGATCAGGATGATCCGGGCTTCGGTGTTGGAGCTTCCGTAGTTGGGGCCCGTCATCAGCAGCAGGTAGACGCCGGTCGGCAGGGGCTCGTCCAGCAGGCTGACGTCGAGCGTCTGCATGACATTGCGCTTGGCGGGCACCCCGAAGGGCCACTGCCGCAGCAGGTCGCCGAGGGGCGCGCTCGTCGCCGTGTAGACGCCGTCGCGCGTCAGACGGAAGAATTGAGGCAGCGAAAGGCGGAACAGGCTGAAGCTCAACACGTCCGCATTGCGCGCCTGGACCTGGATCACCGGCGTGCGGGCGGCGTCCAGGCTGAGGACATCGGTGTAGCGCATGAACCCAGACACGGCCGGCAGGTCGCGGGTGGAGAAGCGCAGGCGGAACGGCGAGCCCAGCGTCGAGCCGTACGGATCGGCGGCAGAGGCAGCGACCGTCAGCGTGTAGGTGCGGGAGGGATCGAAACCGCCGCTGACGTACAGGCCGTACGACTCGGAGTCCCAGTAGGTGCTGAGATTCTCGACGGCCGGAGAGATGGAGACCGCCTGGTGCAGGCTGGCCGGCAGCATCGGGCCGGCGAAGGTCAACTGACGCCTTCCCACTCATCCTTCTGGCCGCCGTCCGAGGGCGTGGAGGCCAGGATGGCGGGCCGGCCGGCGGTTCGGAAGGGCAGGCTGAGCGCGGATCCGAGGCTCGATCCGCTGGGCGCCGAGGCGCTTGCCGCCAGGCGGACCTCGTAGTCCGCGTCGTACTCCAAGAGGGCGGATGGCTTGAAGGTGAACTCGGTCGATGCATCGTTCCACGTGAACGCGCCGCGCAGCACAGCGCCGCCAGCGTCGGTCAGGGCGAAGGCGCGCTCGACGCTGGTGCGGTCCATCGCCTGGTTGAAGGCAATTCGGGCTGTGATATCAAGCGGCATCGGGCGGGCCTCGTAGACCGGCTCGGCCGAGGTGACCCGTGGCAGGGCGGTCTCAAAGGACCACGTGTAGGTGTCGTCAAGTGCGGCGCCGGTGAGATCGTGCAGGCCTGCCTCGACCCGTGCCGTGAAGCGCGTTCCGCCGGGAAGAGGGCTGGCGGGATGGAAGACATAGATGCCGGTGTCGAGCCACTCGCCGGTGCCGTCGACGGCCGGGTCGAGCGTGAGCGGCGCGGGCTGCGCGCCCTCGGCCTGCAGGGCAACGACCGGTCGGTTGAAGACGATGGTCAGCGGGATGCCGGGGTCAACCTCGACGGTGCCGGGATCCGGAACGACCTGGACGACGCGCAACGGAGCGGCTGTTCGCAGGTTGAGCACGACGGCTTCGGCCAGCGGCAGCCCGGCGGCGGAGCGCGCCGCAGGGAGGAGCGTCACGCGGTAGGCGGCGTCGCGCGGCAGCGGCGAGCTGGGGCGAAGCTCGACCGTCTCGTCGTCGACCCAGGTCAGGCTCGAGTCGAAGAACGGCTCCACGCTCAGCGCCGCCTCGACCGAGGCGCGATCCATCGCCTGGTCGAAGTACAGCGTCAGCGGCCCGGCAGGGTTGAACTCCTCGCCCACAACCGGATCCGTCTCGACCAGCGTAGGCGGAAGGGGAGGCAGCGGCGTCGGCGTGGGCGTCGACCGGCCGAAGGGAAGCGTGAGGCCCGGGAGCGAGCATGCCAGGGAGAGCAGCAACAGGAACGCGAGCGCGGTGGACAGAACACGCCGTGGGGACATAACGCCTCCAGGCCGGCGCCCGAAGCGCCCGGCACCATCACTCTAAAGCAGGATGCTGGACGGGACAAGGGAGGTGCGCAGCCTGCCCCCGGCCATGCTCAGGATCCGCAGGCAAATGAACAGGCCGACGAGAACGTTGGCGTGGAACCCGTGCCCTACTCGGCGTCGATCGCCCGGACGGCATCCGGCAGGGCGGCGATGGAGGTGACCTCGACCCATCCGGCCGCCGGCATGTGTTCGGCCTCCATGTGCTCGTGCGACCAGGTGAGCGGGTGAGGGATGAAGACGGCCCGGGCGCCGATGGCCAGCGCCGGCAGGATGTCGGAGCGCAGCGAGTTGCCCACCATCAGGAATGCTTCCGGCGGCACTCCGATGTCGCGCAGCACCTGTCGGTAGACCTCAGGCGTCTTCTCGTGCAGCACGCGCACGACCTGGAAGCGGTCGCCGATGCCCGAGCGCTGGATCTTGGCCTGCTGCTCGAACAGGTCACCCTTGGTGAGCAGCACGAAAGTGTGATCTTGCGCCAGCCGGTTGAGCGCCTCGATGACACCGTCGATCAGCTCGACCGGCGCGCGGAGCATGTCCTTCGAGATCGCTAGCAGCGAGTCGATCAGCGCCGGAGCGAGCGCCTCGCCGGAGAGGCGCGCTGCCGCCTCGATCATCGATAGGCTGTAGCTCTTGATGCCGTAGCCGTAGACCGAGACGTTGCGCACCTCGATCTCGTCCAGGACGGCCAGGGCGGTGTCCTCCGCGCAGCTCCGGGCGAGCAGGGCCGCGAATCGGCGCTTGGCGGCGTGGTAGTGCCGCTCGTTCTCCCACAGCGTGTCGTCGGCGTCGAAACCGATGGTCGTCAGGCGCGGCATGGCGGAAATGGCCGACAGAGGCTCGAGGCGCTGCGCATCATCGTCAGCGTGTCGGCTGCTGGAAGCGCAGGAGCCAGGAGCCGGGGTAGCGCGTCCCGTCGTCCGCTACGCACTCACCGGCCATCAGCCCGGTGACGGGCTGATCGGAGTCGACCAGCTGCACGGTGTAGGTGATCCCTGGCGCGAAGGTGAAGTCGCCGTACTCGACGCCCAGGTCGGGCTTGAGGCCGGTGAAGAAGTGATCCTGGCCCGTGTCCCACACGACGCGTACCTCGGCGCCAGGCACCGGTTGGCCGGCGGCGTCGACCACCTCGACCTGAAGCAGGGACTGTCCGAGGTCGGGATCGCACACCGGGTCTTGGGCCAGCAGGCGGAACGGTGCCCCGGGCGTGGAAGTGGGCGTACGCGTTGGCGCTGGGGAGGGCACGGGCGTGACGGTGCGCGTGGGCGTCGGCGTTCCGGCTGCGGTAGGCGGCGAGGCGGGAGATCCGGAGGAGGGCACAGGCGGCCCCTGCAGGTCGGCCGCCAGGCGGGCGAGGGCGCGTGCCTCGGCTTCGGGCCAGCCCTGGGCCAGCCGCTGCTGGGCGAGGGCGGCCAGTACGGGCGACGGATCGGCATACGCGAACAGCGCCAGGCGCGCACGGGCGCGAGGCAGGTCCCCGGTGGCATCGTAGGCGGAGGCGACCAGCGTCAGGTAGTCGGCGCGGAAGTCGTCGCGCAAGGAAGCCGGTGATGTGTCGGTATAGCTGACCGGGTTGACGGCCCAGGCGTAGCCCAGGCCGGCGGCCAGTCCCAGGGCGAGGGCGACGAGCAGCACGAGGGCGCCCTTCATGGCGACTGGATCTCCGCCGTCGGCGCCGCGGCGCGCAAGGCGATGGCCAGCTGGTTCAACGTGTCGAGGTCGAAGCGGCTGAGCCCGTGGTCGACGGCGTAGGTCAGCGCCTCGGTCACCTGGTCAGCCGCCGGCTGCGGGCCGAGGCTGGCCAGGCGCACCTGAGCGGTCTGCAAGTTCTGATCGCCGGCGAAGGCCTGCGCCACCATCAACACGTAGTCGGTGCGGTAGTCCGAACGCAGGCTTCCGGGTGCAGTATCGACGTAGCGCACGGGCTGGACCAGCCAGCCGTAGAGCAAACCCAGGGTGATCCCCACGAGCAGGGCGGCGAAGAGCCGCACCAACGTCTTCATCGCGTCAACCTCGGACGGCGCATTGTGCCACAGGCACGCGTCATGGGCAACCGGTGCCGCTCGCGCAGCCCCGGCCGGAGCGGCCGGGGCAGAAGCCGGTATGCTACAATCCCGTAGGTGCCGAAGGAGGGACTCGAACCCTCAATCCCGAAGGAACGCGATTTTGAGTCGCGCGCGTATGCCAGTTCCGCCACTTCGGCGCCCGCGTAGTATAGCCAATCGATTTCGGCCGGTCAAGCAACGCCTCCTCGCACAGGCGGGCGTGCCGCACCTGCGCCCCCTGGGCGCCCGGGTGCGGCGGGGTTGAACCGGCACTCCGCTCCAGGACAGACACCATGCGCCTCGGCATCATCGGCCTTCCCTCGTGCGGCAAGACGACGATCTTCAACGCCCTCACCGGCGGCAGCCTGCCGACCGGCGTGCGCGGCGACCGGCTGCAGGTTCACACGGCCGTGTCTGATGTCCCCGACCGACGGGTCGATGACCTGAGCGCGCTGTTCAAGCCGCGCAAGACGATCTACGCCAAAGTGACCTATGCCGACATCGGCGGTCTGAAGGCCGAGGCAGGCAAAGAAGGCCTGCCCGGATCGCTCCTCAACCAGCTTTCGCAGATGGACGGCTACGTCCATGTGGTGCGCGCCTTCGAGAGCGAGATGGCGCCCCATCCGGCGGGGAGCGTCGATCCGGCGCGCGATCTGGCGGCCATGGAGGCCGAACTGCTGCTCAATGACATGCTGACCGTCGAGCGGCGGCTGGAGAAGCTGCGCGAGGAGCGGCAGAAGGGCGGCGGGCGCGAGAAGGCCGTCATCGAGCGCGAGACGGCGCTGTTCGAGAAGCTTGCTGAAGCGCTGGGCCAGGACCGTCCGCTGCGCGAGGCGGCATTCTCGGCCGAGGACGAGAAGGCGATGGCCGTCTTCGGCTTCCTGACACGCAAGCCGATGCTGGTGGTGGTCAACCTGGCCGAAGGCCATGCTCCACCGGCCCTGGCGGCGCCCGGTCAGGGCGTGCACGTGCTAGCGCTGCAGGGTGAGATCGAGATGGAAATCGCCCAGCTCCCGCCGGAGGAAGCACGTACGTTCCTGGCGGAGTACGGCATCGCCGAGGCGGGGCGCGACCGAGTGCTGCGCGCCTCGTACGACTTGCTCGGGCTGCAGTCGTTCTTCACCGTCGGCGACGACGAGGTGCGCGCCTGGACGGTGGCCCGCGGCGCCACGGCGCTGAACGCCGCCGGCGCCATCCACACCGATCTAGAGCGAGGCTTCATCCGGGCCGAGGTGATCGACTGGAAGGAACTGCTCGACCTGGGCGGGCTGGCCCCGGCGCGCGCGGTTGGCAAGCTGCGCGTCGAGGGGCGGGAGTACATCGTCCAGGACGGCGAAGTGGTCCATATCCGATTCAACGCGTAGCCTGCGCCGGAGGACCCGGGCAGCCCACGCACCATGCATCGAGGGAACCGATGACCACGACCGAATACGTTCAGGGCCCATGGAGCCTGGGCCAGTTGTTCTCCGGACTGCAGGCGCCCGAGATCCAGACCGAGATGCAGGCGCTGGAGACGAAGGTGAAGGCTTTCGAGGCGCGGCGGGCCGGCCTGTCGCCGGCGATCAGCGCCGGGACCTTTAACGCCGTGCTGCAGGAGTACGACACGCTGCTTCGGCAGCTCTCGCGCCTGGACGGCTTCGCCGACCTGTCCTTCGCCGAGGACACGCAGGACACCAAGGTTCAGGCGTTCCGGGCCCGGGTGCAGCAGCTGATGGCCGAGACTGCCAACCGGACGCTGTTTTTCCAGCTGTGGTGGAAGGGCATGGACGAGGCGGAGGCAGCGCGCCTGATGGCGGAGGCCGGCGACTTCCGCTACTGGCTGGAGGCCCTGCGGCTGCAGCAGCCCTACACGCTGTCCGAACCCGAAGAGAAGGTCATCAACCTGAAGGACGTCAATGGTTCGGCGGCGCTGGTGACGCTGTATGACTCGATCACCAACCGCTACATCTTCCGACTCGAGGTGGAGGGTGAGACGCGCGAGCTCAGCCGCGAGGAACTGTCGGTCTACGTCCGCGACCCACGTGCCGAAGTGCGTGCTGCCGCCTATCAGGAACTGTACCGGGTGTACGCCCAGGATGCGCCGATCCTGAGCCAGCTGTACCAGTACCGCGTGCGCGATTGGCGCAGTGAGAACGTCCGGCTGCGCGGCTTCGCCTCGCCGATCGCCGTACGCAACCTGGCCAACAATATACCCGACGATGTGGTCGACACGCTGCTCGACGTTTGCCGGAAGAACGCAAGCGTCTTCCAGCGCTACTTCGCGCTGAAGGCCAAGACCATCGGGATCGACCAGCTGGGGCGTTACGACATCTATGCGCCGGTGGCCGGCACGGAGAAGACCTACCCGTACACCGAGGCCGTGGACCTGGTGCTGGAAAGCTTCCGGCGGTTTGAGCCGCGCGTGGCGGCGCTGGCGCAGAAGGCCTTCGACGAGAACCATATCGACAGCGAGATCCGGCACGGCAAGAAGAGCGGCGCCTTCTGCGCCACCCTCGGCCCGGACTACACCCCCTGGCTTTCGCAGACCTTCAAGGGCAAGCCGCAGGACGTGGCCACGCTTGCGCACGAGGTGGGCCATGCCGTGCACAGCCTGTTGGCGGCTGATCACAACCTGCTCACCCAGCATGCGGCGCTGCCGCTGGCCGAGACGGCGTCGACCTTCGGCGAGATGCTGCTGGTCGATCGTCTGATGGAGATCGATCCGGCGGTGGATGTGCGCCGTACGCTGTTGTTCCGTGAGATGGATGACAACTACGCCACGATCCTGCGCCAGGCCTACTTCGCCCTGTTCGAGCGCCAGGCGGCGGAGATCATTGAGGGCGGCGGCACGGTGGACGATCTGAGCGCCGCATACCTTGCCAACCTGAAGGAGCAGTTCGGGGCCGCGGTCGATGTGAGCGACGATTTCCGGCACGAGTGGTTGGCGATTCCGCATTTCCACCACGCGCCGTTCTACGTGTATGCCTACACCTTCGGTCAGCTGCTGGTGCTCTCGCTCTACCAGCAGTACCAGACGGAAGGCGAGGCCTTCAAGCCGCGCTACCTGCAGATCCTAGCCGCCGGCGGATCGGACTCGCCCGAGCGGATCCTGCAGCGCGCCGGTATCGACATGCGCTCGGCCGCCTTCTGGCAGGGCGGGTTCGATGTCGTCCTGGCGTCACTCCGCAAGTTGGAGGCGATCGAAGGCGCCCGGTAGCACCCGTCACACCCAAGGGCAGCGGACGGGGCGGGGATCATCCCCGCCCCGGATCGTGTACGCCCAGCATGGGCGCTGACTAGGAAGGTGGAAGTCCTTCCCGGGGGTTGATGGCACCCACCGTAGCCAAGGGCAAGGGCGTCGTCGTGAGGCGGGGTCCGGAGGAAGCCGGAGGCAAAACCGCGACCTGAGGGACACGAACCCGATACGAGGCCGTGAGCCCGGACGAGTGGGCACGTAACCACGAAGTCCAAGCCATCAAGGGGCGGAGCGGTAAATCGGGCAGGGATGCGGGGACCGCCAGCGTTCTTATCTGGGGAGACCTGTCGCTATGCCAAGATACATGGCAACCTCGGCTGAGAAGCCGGGCTGAGGCGACAGGGGTCAGCCGAGGCCATAGTACCGGTTAGGTCGCAGGTATCCACCGGGAAGGGCCGAACGGTGAATGTGCCTGGAGTGGAAAGTTCGGGGAACGAACACAGAAGGCCGCATTCCCCGGATGGGG
>Ga0315293_10005514_pt1 | contig 11902 bp, 18 predicted proteins | sample YL17G13_20_MG_FD_203071 | JGI IMG/M metagenome (GOLD analysis project Ga0315293, IMG submission 203071) | Sediment microbial communities from Yellowstone Lake, YNP, Wyoming, USA - YL17G13_20 | ecosystem: Environmental > Aquatic > Freshwater > Lake > Sediment | place: USA: Wyoming | collected... | reverse complement strand
CTCCGCATCGAAGCCACGCTCTTTCAAACACGAAAACATCAGTTCATTCTTTTTCAACTCTCGCATCGCGGTTCTCTTGAAAAAAGCGTGAAACTCTTGGGGCCATATATTCAACATGTCTTGCATGTTTTCCATAGCGTCTTCGAGCGATTGTTCAAAAACTTCAGAACACCGCGTCTCGCATGCATCCTCGTTCCACTGATCCTTCAGCTTGTGAAACCCTCTGAAGTAGATTGGTCGCCGACACATGGGACACCCCGTGCCAGTGCCTTTGAGATACCAGCTCTTTATACACCCAGAGCAAAACTCGTGACCACAGCACAATTTGCGGCACGGTCCAGTCTCATAGCATACCGAGCACTCCATTCTTTCAAGTTGAAAGTCTCTTCTCGAATCAGCTACTGGCGGGCACAGCACGTATTTTTTGCCGGACTCGCTGGTGTCCGCTGCGCGGCGGAAAGTCAGGTCCGGATCTTCTTGTACCACGCCATCGAGCACATCGTTCTTCCGTCGGGTGCATCGACGAGTGTTGACGTGTCGTCATCCGCGAGGCGCCACTTACCCTTGTGTTTGACATAGACGGCATAGTGTCCACCGCGGAACATTCCCCAGTGAGCGACGATCACAAAAAGCTTCATACCGTGGTACGTGTCTGGGACAATCTCAACTGGACACTTTTGTGTGAAAATGACGGACAGGCAATCACCCGTCTCTCGGATGACCGTCTGCATCGCCGCCGCGTTGTATTTTTTACCGGCGTCGTCGACATAGTCACTCAGAACGTGATACTTGTCGTACTTTTGAAGGTGTTCCGGTGAATCTACAAAGAGCGAACAAAAATCGGTCGTCCGCGATGACGTTCCACCGGGAAAGACAACCACCTGTTCCTCTTTTCCGTAAAAGATGGGTTTCATATAGTCGAGTCCGAGAGACTTTTCGAGTGCATCCATCAGTGCTAAAACAGCCTCGTGGGCGTCGTGTTGTTGCAGCGGTGTAAAGTCTGTGAATTTCGATCGGAACGCATCGACGAGTTCACGCGGATCGAGAGGCTCCGTCTCTTTTCGAGACCACATCTGGCGAACCAGATGAGAATAAGCACGAGTCACTTCGCAAGGTCCGTCGTAGGGACCTTCGCGGAGAAACCGATTCGTGAGTGTCGGAACATGTGCTAGGCATTGTACAGCCGAATTGAAATAGCACGTGTTTCCGACGTTGAGTAATCCTCTTGACATTGTCTACTAAAGCCTCAAGACTTTTATGTAGTAAATGATGCTCGCCTTTGTCGCCAAGCCGCTCCGCGGTTTGTCTCCTGTCGCTTGCAATGCGCAGCCTTCACGCACGAAGGGTTATATTCGGTATAAACTGAAGCAGGCGATCGATCACGCACAGCACCTGTGTCTTAATTTCGATGACACAAAGGAGTGCCGCATCGCATGGGATGAGGTGAATGATCTGACGCATGCGCTTCATGGTCAGAAGCCGCCACCTTCAGAGACGGAGCGGTCTGAGATTTCAAAGCGTGAATATGACGTTTAGTACGGTGCCGGTTGCATCATGTGAGGAACCTCAGACGACTTGGTGTTCTTACCCAACATCCCCTGCTGGCTGACTTCACCCGGATGGTTAAAGCCCTGATGCTTCAGGGTCGGGAAGTAACGCATGACGAGCGCCGCCAGCAAGATAAAGACGATGGCGTGCAGAATCAAACCACCGAGCTTGGCGGTACCCTCGTTCGTCGCGACCCAGCTGCCGAACATCTTACGGGTCGCCTGGTACGTCGCGGGGTTGGCGACCAGGGCATAAAGGACGGCTGGAACAATGTAAAATTTAGCAGCGTTGGACATTTCCTAATTACAAAGAATAAAATTCACCAAGCTTAATGTCCTCTCGCAAGTTGACAATTGTCCGATCATATGTCCGACGATTATTCGGATGCGTCTTGTCCGGACGCTCCTTGACAGGCGTCCACCCTAAGTCTTGATAATCGCACTCGAGTATCGTTCCTGGAGCATACGGTCGCATCTTCATATTCAACTCCGCCTCTTTACGTGGGGCTCCACGTTCCTGGATGCAGAGATCCTTCCCGTTCATCACCAGAAAGTCAATTGTAATGAGATGTCTCGGCTTCCATTTGAACAACGTCTCATGTGTCCCGATCCGAATCGGCTCTTCAATCGGTGTGAAGATGAGACCATCCGTCTTTTCACCGAGTTGAATCTTACTCACCTCGCTCAGAGGCAACATCTCCTTCACCTTCACTTGCAACTTTGATTGTTTCAGAATCGCCTTGACCACCGTCTTGGCGCGCGCGAGCCGTTCTGTCAGCATCATTTTACGAAGGTCTTCACCCTTGATACGAACAGCGTCATAGACGTAAAAAACCCCATCCATCAGTTCTCCATCTAGTACAGTTTCACGTGGAACCGTCAGCGTTGTATACGTGACGTGGAACGCCCTGTCGACAAGTACACAAATCTTCTTCTCGTCCGACGCCTCGAAACACACAAGCATGTGACGCACACCATCCGTCTTTTCACACACGACGTACGGTTGAGACTTGAGTACCTTGAAATGCTTTCGCTCTATAGAAATGGGCTGAGGTCCGGGAAACCACGACGGATCCATGGATTCCCACACCCGATGAATATACTGACGTATTTCATCTTCGTACATGTTTATAACTAGTGTCTGATCTTTAAGGAGTTTCAAGGACAAGTTGTTCGCCGGCGTCGGACGGACTTTTCACCTGCGGTGAAAAGGCTTTAAGGATTCATCATGACACCCGGCATTTCTAGAATGTTTCCTAGGCACTTGTGTGTAAAGTGGCGGATGACAGTCGCAGATGGTAGAGCTACTACTCGTATGTTGTTTGATTTCAGTTGAGCAAACATATTCTCATAGGAGTCACATGACATGTTTTTCTGGATGCTCTTGAGCTTCTTGTCGATGGGTTTCGAATCCATCACCCAAACGCGCGCCGACGTCTTGACAACGTCGTACAAATCCGTACCAACCACCTTTTTTGCCACGTCGGTATCGAACGTGAGCGCCCTTTGATGAATCGGCTCAGTCGATCCAGCCACCGTCTTTTTGCGGAACATGTCCCAGTCTACGCCCTCGACGACGGATGGAAACACGACGACCCGAATGTCCTTCTCCATGGGATTAAGAACCCGGGGAATCGAATCCTGATCGAGGTTTGTCCCATAGTCAAACCATAGGATGCGCTCACCAGACTTCACCAGCTTGGGAAGCGCGTCGAGACCCTCGACGAACATGTACTCGATAGGAACTTGTTGATGGGCACCATACATACCAAGTGTCATGAGCGAATGAAGCGTCGTCACGGCGATTGATTTATTCCGAGTCACGCATACGACGTACATGCTTGCTCAAGAGTCGGTCTGACTCTTTAGTCCTTTCGACCGAAAGTCCTTTCACGCCTTCGTTGCTGGCGCTGTGCTATTCAAATAGGCGGAGTGGTACGAAGTACCCCTCCTTCGCCGCGTAGCGATGCAGCCCGTTGTCCACCGGCGATCACTGGTCACTTCGTGACCAGTGAGCTTAAACGATCCTCGAGTTTGCCATAGAACCGCAGGTTTCCGACGTGTCCCAGGGTTGTCGTGACGTCTGCGAAAATCTTACCATCCATCTGTTGCCAACGACGACAGAATGCGTAATCCTCGGACAAGTACCGGCGATTCTGGGGGTCGATCATACAGTCAAACACGGCACAGTAGTCCTCGAAATCGCGATTTTGGTGGTCATTCTTACAGTTGAGTTCCGGGTAGTGCGCATACATGCGTTCGATGACTTCACGCTTAATCATGAGGAACCCGGTGGGACCATCAAGCACCTCGACGAATCCGTTTACGATTTGAGAATTCTGATACTTGAAATTCATCACGAGTGCCGCAGCCGCCTTGTTGAGATCCTTACCGGCGTCGATAGCCTGTGCCGCTTGGTCCCACATAATCACCTTCTTGGGGTACACGGCACACGACACGTCATGACCAGACGCCAAGAGACGTATGACGGACTCAGCCTCGAATTGAACGTCGGCGTCGATGAACAAAAAGTGCGTCGCCTTCGACTTTTGTATGAATCGCGCGACTGAAATATTTCGAGCGCGATGGACCAGGGACTCGTTCTCGGTCGTGTCGAGCATGAGCTGAACGCCATACTGTGCACAGAGTCGCTGGAGTTTCAGGATGGACTCGGCGTACTCTTGGAGACACAAACCACCATAACACGGGGTCGACAGGAATATACATGGTGGCTGAGACATTACATACCATGAGAGCATCTCCTTTAAAGCCAAAAAAGATGTTTACTTGAATTAGATGACTGACGTGGTCCTTCCAGCGGGGACGCGCCTCTACAAAGGGTTTGGTAACCGTACTACAGGGTGTCAATCCCTGCTCAAGGATACGCGTACGTTTTTCGTCACCCAGAGCGCCCGTTTGGCGCGTTCGTACTCAAACACGAAAACTGCGTGCCCCTTTCTGACAAAACGGTCACTCCGTCTGTTTTTGTTGACACACCCAAACGTCAAGAGCATCTTTCCAAAACTGTCCAAGGAGACAATCCTCGGACTTCGGTTTGCGCTTGGCACAAACGTCACACGGGGTCAGCAGACGAAGGTCTATGAAAACATCACTGGACGAAAGGCGCCACAGCGGTTCCTCGCGCGTCCGATGAATCGCGGCGAACGCCTTTCGGTGACGAACGTCAACGCGAATGTGTTTGGACGCCTGAGCACAGAATACCTCACAAAGAATGGATATGACGGGTTTTACGCACCTCCCAAACGAACCGGGTTCCAGGGTGGGCTCTTCCCAGCCGAGATTATGCTGTGTAACGCCGGTCGGACCCTTATTCGCCCAGGTGTCGAACGTGCACCGGTACTGTCCCGTGTGTCCGTCGTCAGAGAACTTCCTCAGCTGTTCATCAAGTACTGTCGCAGAAATCGCGCCCTCCTACGTGTTTACAGAAACCTGTTTGTCCCTGAACTCGGTGGTGGCATGGGTGTTAAGCTGTACCTCGAGGCACGAGGAAAACCGGCACCCAAGAAGGTGACTGACACGCGCGATTTTGATTTTACATTTGCCGTCTCGAAACGCTTGGGTCAGAGAGAGGCAAAGCGACGTGCACTGCTTATGAAATCCATCATGTACAGACACGTCACGGGGTTTATCGCATGGCTCAACCGAACGTACACACGCACAAACGCACGACTCATCGTGAGCGATTTTGTACCGGACATTAAAGTCCTTCCGGCGACGGGAAAGACAATATATCAAGTGACGCAATTCCGCATTCAATTCCCAACTGGTGAACCAATGGATTTTGTCGATTCGACGCTCGCTTACGTCCCGGGGTCGAGTCACGATGACATTCACCCCGTGTATTCACGGATGTACGGTTTGCCCATCGAGCGCCTCAAAAAGTTGTACGACTCGGTGCTCGTCGTTCTTGCCGGATCGTTCCTGTACCCAGGTGTCAAACCACGGAACCCACTTACGGGGAACAATCCCGAAAAGGGTCAAAAGGATGTTTCACGTCTCGGGGCTCTTCAGAACCTCGCCCCTAAAAATGTCAGTCTCGTACGAAATTTGATTCGGCGTATCAAAAAACGTGACGTAAGCGGCGCAAAACGCAACGCGGAAATGCTAATTAAAAATATCAAGCGACGTTAGAGTATGAACAAGCCATGCATACAGACGCGTGTCGTTATGCGACGCGTGAGTCGTCATCCGGTTGTTCAACAGACAATTCGGTCCGGGTCTCGGATTCAAAAACATGTGGTACGGGGAGCGACGCTCGGTCTCGTACCAGATGCTGTGAATGATATCGCCTTCCATCACGCTCAATTCAACGTGGCTGAGGTTGTCCATGTGTTCCAGGACACACTTGCAATTTCAACGATGAATACCGTCCTGGCGACGATACTCGTACTGTCGAAATTTGTTTGAAATCAGGTGTCACATGTGACACCGCCGCGCAGCGGCAAACAACTCCTTCGGAATTGTCCTAAATTTTATTCTGGTTCAATACTAATGAGTGCCAACTGTGCAGACCGTGAGGTGTACACGGTTCGTGTCGATTCCTTCGGTGTTTCTGGGAATTATTCTACATTCCAGGCTTTTCTGGATGTTCCACTTCGCAACGTCGTCAAGGCGGAACTCCTCATGGCGAGCATTCATCAGCAGTTCAGCAATGCTATTTGCCATGTGTACGTCGAAGAACTCACTTCAAAGTTTATTAGTCGCGCAGGTGCAGCCTACAACGTTGGTCTCGGTGGAACGACTTCAAATGTAGGCGTTGCGACGCAAATTGCAAACAGGGGCTTGGTCGATCGCGCATTTGTAAGTATACCGACATCCAACGTGACATCAGCTGGAAGTGATTACCGTGTTATATGGACAACGGGAAATGATTTTCCAACAGATATTGAATATATCAATCCTATTCGTCAAATCAAGACGCTTACATTTACATTTTTGGATGGAGCAACAGGTCTTCATCAAACCATGGACCAAGTAGCATTTTTCGTGTTCAGGTTCGAATGCGCTAAAGACAATGTCTGTCTGTACTAATAAAGACGATGCGCGTTGACATTCCAGAATGGAAGTCGTCCGCCTTCAGCCCACAGCCATCCTGCCCTCACGCGGGTCAGCAGACGCAGCCGGTTTCGACCTCTACAGTGTGGACCACTACGTTGTTTTCCCGGGTCAACGCGTGGTTGTGTCCACTGGAATCGGCCTTCAAAAGCTCCCATGCGGAACTTATGGTCGCATTGCACCTCGCTCTGGACTGGCCGTGAAGCACGGTCTGGACACACTGGCGGGCGTCGTCGACCCTGACTACCGTGGCGAGATTAAGGTGGTGCTCATCAACACCGACATGCGTGGTCCGTTCGTCATCAAGCCTGGGTACCGCATCGCCCAGTTGATTCTGGAGAAGTACGAGGTGGCTGATGTCATCGAGGTGGCTGAGACAGTCAATGACACATCACGTGGTACTGCCAGTTTCGGTTCAACGGGATATAAAGTTACTGGTGTTTAAATAAATATGCAGTCTTGGCTTTTCGTCGGACCGACTCTGCTTGCAGGGATTGGTCAGGTGACTCGCCAGTACGCCGAGAGGATAAAGAGCCTTGGTCACGAAGCGGACTATGTTCCATTTGGTGACCCAGTTCCAAAGAAAAAGTACAACGTCGGGTTTGCGTTTGTGCTTCCCATCGAACAACATATGAACATTGTCGATCAGATGTTGTCTCAGTGTGATTCGAAAAAATACATGACAATTTGCGAAACCGAAACGGTTCACCCCGTCTACGAGCTGCTTATCCAGAGGTACCATACGCTCTGGACGCCCAGTCAGTTTTGTTTGGACATTTTTTCGAAACAATTTCCGAGCGGTGATTGGCGACTTTTACCGCTATGGACACCGACACCGCCTCAAGCACCCGTCGAAGCAAAAGAGTACACGTTCTACACGATAGGCAATATGATGGATCCACGCAAGAATATCAAGATGCTTATAGAGGCATTCGTTCGTCTGCAATTGCCCGACACACGCCTTTTGCTCAAAGCGACATGCAAAGTTCCTGTGACGTGGAAAATTCCAAACGTCGTGGTCATCAACGGGCTCCTGAGCGACGAAGATCTCGAGACGCAGATTCATAGACAGGGACACTGTTATGTCAATTGTTCTCATTCCGAGGGGGTTGGAATGGGAGCAGTTGAGGCTGCTTTGCGTGGTAAACCAGTCATCATCACAGACTTTGGTGGTCTCAAAGAGTATGTTCCGGACACACCGTTCGTTGTAAAGTGTTCGCGGGCTGAAATTCAACAGGATGATTTCTTGTTTCAAAAGGGAATGGTGTGGGGTCAGCCGTCGCTCGATGACTTGATGTCACACATGCGCACGTGTTATGAAAGCCGTATTTCAGAGTGGGAGCACCCGGGGACGAAGAAAATCATCTCGTCAGTTTTCGAAGATCTTTCATAGTCCAGGTGCGTAGCAGCTGTCCGCCGCCGCTGTTTCGTGACATGTGGACAACGAGCTGCGCCGCTACGCGGCGAAGGAGGCGTGCTTCGCACCCCTCCGCCTATTTCTAATCAGTGTCAATTGACTTGAGCTTGGGTGTAGCGGGCTTCATGAAATCTTCCGACATGAGTTCCTCGCGATGACCACGGCTGTGAGACTCACTATCGTCGCTGTAGTTATTCATGTAGTACGACGCAGCGTACATGACGATTGCGAAAAGAACCGCGTTGAAACCGAGGAAAGCCTGCTGAGCCTTGAGGTACGAGACGAAATCATCAAACGCCTTGAACCCAGTGGGATTCGTGAAGAGACGAGGGAGTGCGAAAATCAACGTGAGATTGATTACAAGTGCAACCAGTATGGGTTTCAGTTCAACCTCAGACATCTCTTATACCATAGTGCTATGTTTTTTGCAGAAGCACCCGCCTGCCATCACCCTGAAGGTGCACTGCCGCCCCTCAAGTGTCCGTGCTGTGCATGTGGGACCCTTTGCTGCCACCTTCTTCTTCACTACTGACGTTGCTGGAACTACTATACACGCCTGAGGTGTATAGTCTGGGACAAAGATCGTGCGACTCCGAGCCGCCTTGAGCTCAAGTGTGTACTGACGGTAGCGAAGAGCGGAAGCATCAAACTTGTTCATTGTTGTTTGGATGATTCTCCTCGAGTAAAGTCAGGCGAGTTCATCACGTGTTTTTTACTCCAAGTCGCTTCGCGGCGGTGTCATGTGTGACACCTGATTGGTATAAAAAGTCGTGTACATTATCAAACAATGGCTACACTCATCGAACGCCTCATTAACATAGTGACAGATGTAGACCGCCAAAACTTATACCTTCCCCCACAGGTCGCAGCTCTTCTTCGTATTCACGGTTTCATACCGCACCGAACATATACGCGTCCGCGTCGCCCGCCTCTTCCTCCCCCACCTGCGCGAGTCCCATGCCCTGCAATCACGCGCGCTGGCACACCTTGTAAAAACAGTTGTACATTTGGATGTACGACGTGTGGGATTCATGTAGCGAATCCGACTCCACGAGCCCCGCGTGAACTTCCGTCGGTGTACCGACGGTGTCCGGAAATGGCCAACGGTGGAGAGCAGTGTAAGTGCGCCAAGTACAAATACTACCCTATGTGCTGGAGACATGCGAAAAAGGCGAACCTACTTCCACCGGCACCTGAAGTGCCGACTGAATGCGCTGTGTGCTACTGTGACCTTACGAGGGAAACAACAACAAAAACAGTCTGTGGACATCACTTTCATATCGCTTGCTTTGAAGCATGGAGACAAAGCCGAGCGGCTTCATTTCAGGCGGTGACCTGTCCTATGTGCCGACAAGCAAACCCGAGACCCATTCCGCTCGTCAGACCCGTTTTTCGTTGAGGCGTGCGAAGCACGGCTCTTTCGCTGCGGGGACCCTCACCGGACTTTCGATCACCGCTGCGCGGCGGACAAGGGCTCGCTGCGCGACCCATTGGACTTAGGATATTGTACATCAAAGTTGATGAGCAGGTTCGACCCGGCATTGAGCCCCTTGCCTTGTATGACATAGTCCTTTCGAGGATCGAGGATACCAAACTCTTTGAGTGTATTGAATTGAACAGGTCCACCAAAATGAGGTACAGTCACATCGAGCCCTTCCACAGATTCCTGAAACGTGACGGTCATGACATACCGCAAGTCTTCGCCACGACGTTCAAACTTGGGGTGAGGCTTTACATTGAATGTAATGATAAGATCGCCCGTTTTTTCACGGTTCGACCGCGATTGCTCTCCGAGTCCCTGAAGTCTGTGGTTCGTTCCCGAATGTATCCCTTTTTCAATATGTAAATTGATCATAAGTGTATCTACATGCATCTTTTTGTGGTTACACCCCGGACACCCCTTTCGTACGACACCTGCAGTTTGGCACTGGTCGCATGGACGAGCAAACATCTGACCCATCACGCCCATCATTTCCTGAACCATCATTCCCCGTCCATGGCAGCGAGGACATTGCGTGGCACACGACTGACAATGCTTCGTCACAGGTACCTTGATCGTCTTGTCTGCACCGGTGTACACCTGCTCGAGAGTTAGGTCGATCGTATGTTGCCGATCGCGATTCTGTTGCTGTTGTTGTGGACCACCCATACCCCCAAACATGTGCTGGAAAATTTCCGAAATGTCCGGACCGTGAGCCTGTGGATGCTGCTGAGGGTCATCGGTTCCAAACTGGTCGTAGCGTGCACGTCGTTCCGGGTCGTTCAGGACTTCGTATGCCTGTCCAATCTCCTTGAACTTTTCAGCGTCACCTCCCTTGTCTGGGTGATTGACTCGTGCCAGATTTCTGTACGCCTTTCGAATCTCATCCACCGATGCGTCTTTATTGACATTGAGTGTTTCGTAGTGACCCATACTGATAAAGAGCGGTCTAAACTTTAAATGGTCTAAAACCGCGGAGCTCCGAAAGCACAAGACAAAATGACCGAGGTTGACGAAGCCATCCTGACTCTTTTTGAAGAGCAAATTTGCAATCGACTCCAATCATACCTCCTTGATAATACAGACCGTGTGTACTGGGAACAGAATAACAAGTTTCGATACAGAAACACACGGGAAGTGAATCAAGTGCTCAAAGAGGTTTTTGACAAGATGCGTGAGATTTACCCGTCACTCGAACATGTATTCGATGAAAACCTCACTCTTTTGCAGCAGTGTATGTGGGTCGGAATGAACGTGCCGTGGCCAGTTGATCCAGATGAACATATCCAGCGAGTCGTCGATAATGTCATGGAAGTGTTCAATAATATAGTCTATGGACATATTCGTTGTGAAATAACGATAGATGAACACCCGGACTTTTAAAATATTTCATTTAATCATATGGGTCACATGGTAAAGGGACTTCCACCGCGTGAATATCGCCCCAGCACTACCCGGCGTGCATCAGGTTTAGCGCGCATCAACGAGTCATATGAAAACGCATTGAATCGTTGGAGAAGAGCTGTTCGTCAGATAAAGACCAGATTGCAGATCGATCGCGAAATCCGTAATAAAGGGTTTGCGACCCGTGGTCGCTTCAATGTGAGAAATTCGTCAAAGAGCCCAAGAAGAGTGACTGTAAAACCCGTATCCCCAGGTGTTTACTTTAAGAGTCAGCCGTACAACAGAGGACGGTTCAAGGTTGAAAATATTTATGGTTTTGTTCCAAGTCGGCGTTGACCCACGAGGAAACCCGAGTGCGCCGCTGCGCGACCCCTTGGTTTTTCAAAAATCTCGGGGTTTTTTATACCATGGAGTTTAGTCTGATCGATGATGAACTTGCAATCCTCCGTGACGGTGAAGTCGATTACGTCTTTGAACGCAATTCTCTCAGCAAGGCTGTATACAACTACATGATTCACTGGATGCAGGACAACAAGTCTCCTACGGATGATCCTGGCACGACGTGGGTCGAGGCTGAAAAGGCATGGGATGCACTCAGCCCTGAGACAAAGGGTTTACTCTTGGCTATCGCCAATAAAGAGAGACAACAGGCGATTGACATTCGTGATGGGCTGCTTGCAACCCTTCATGGATACCAGGGGGTGAAAAGAATCAAAGATGCTTACGTTGATTGTATTCGAGTGTGCTGCAGTCAGTTGTGAACTAGAATAGGTGTCACGTGTGACACCGCCGTGTAGCGGCAAACAAAGGGATCGGACAAGATGGGGGGGGTCCTAGAATTCAACCTCACATTCCTCAACAGGAACAGACTCGATGTGTATCTCATCAATTTCAACGTCGCAGATGCCTTTCTGACGCATGGCAAGTACACTGTCCCAGAACGCCTTCATGACTGGTAGATAACGTGCAAACCATTCA
>Ga0315293_10005508_pt1 | contig 11908 bp, 18 predicted proteins | sample YL17G13_20_MG_FD_203071 | JGI IMG/M metagenome (GOLD analysis project Ga0315293, IMG submission 203071) | Sediment microbial communities from Yellowstone Lake, YNP, Wyoming, USA - YL17G13_20 | ecosystem: Environmental > Aquatic > Freshwater > Lake > Sediment | place: USA: Wyoming | collected... | reverse complement strand
CGGCAACAGCGCCTTCCGGAACAGCCCTGATAGGGACCGTCCATGAAAAACCCGGAGAAATCTTTCGCTTACACCAAGGTCGATTGAGGCCGAATGAAGACCATCTCCCGCAAGGCCGAGAGCGCCATCGAGATCAAGCGCTCGAGGTTCATCGGGCGGAGCTTCAAGGCTGCCACGCCCGATGAGGCGCTTGCGGCCGTCAAGCGCATCCGGGAGACCTGGCGCGACGCGACGCACCACTGCTGGGCCTACCGCGTCGGGACAACCGGCGAGCAGGCCCGCTATAATAACGGCGGCGTGCCGCAGGGGGACCGCCGGCCCTCCCATCCTGGATGTGCTGAAGCACAACGACCTAACGAATACCCTCGTCGTCGTGACGCGCTATTACGGCAGGACGAAGCTCGGCACGGGCGGGCTCGTCCGGGCTTATAGCGAGGCGACGAAGAAGGCGGTAGAGACGTCCGGCGTGACCGAACTGCGGCTCGTCCGGGAGATCCGGGCCCCGCTTCCTTACAACCTGCTGTCCCAGCTGGAAAGCTATGTGGCGCGGGAGGGGTTCGAGGTCGCCGCCTGGGATTTCGGCGAGCGCGTCGTCCTCACTTCTCGGCGCGGTCTTCCCATGGCGTGCCGGCGCGAACCTCGTTCAGATTGAACCGAGCGCCCTGGTTGTCGGAGGGGTTCATCCAGAGCATGCGGGTGAAGACGGCGGCGGCTTCGTCGAAGCGATTCAGGCGCCAGAGGCAGAGGCCGTAGCCGTGCAGGCAGCGGAGGTACGGGCGGTTGTCGATCATGGCCCACCGCAGGACGCCGGAAAAATCTGGGCCGAGGGACAGCTCGCCGATCCGGCAGCCGATGTCGTAGTGGCGGAGGGCCATTTCCGGCCGGCGGTCGAATTAGATACCCACGGCTAAAGCCGTGGCACTATCAAAACTCAAGCTTCGCTTGACCTGAATCCTGGCGTCCTTGCCACTGCACATATTTAAGGATCTTCTCTTCGTCGATTCCCACCGTCGAAACGAAGTATCCCGGCGACCAAACTATATTTTCCTTCCAATATACTTTGCCCAACCACTTAAACTTTTTCCTCAGGTGGCTACTCGTCACTCCTTTGATCCTCCCCATCACATCGCTCACCGCATATTTCGGAGGAATGATCATCACTACGTGGATATGATCCGCCTGAATATTCTTTTCCAGTATCTCGCACCCCGGCAGCATCTCCATCACCTTCGGAAAAAGTTTTTTAAGGTATCCCCGGACGCCTGGATTCAGGATGCGGCGGCGATACTTCGGAATCCAAACAATATGATATTCGGTCCGATAGACGCCGTGCCCCGAAACCCTTAATTCCACTCATACATTATAACGTATCGCCGCCGCCTCATTCACCCACGGGCAAGCCCGTGGAACTCTGCCCTTCGGGCCGATTCGAGGTTGCCCAGGTGGGCATGGGCATCTTGGGATCCCACATGCCCTCATCGGTCAACTTGAGGGGCGTCAGGTTCAGGGCCGCAAAGTCGAACCGGGTTCCCGTGATGTCGGCGGACAGGTACGGATGGCCGGCATAGCTCCAGTGCTTCTTGGGTATGACCGTGACGATTTCGCCGGGTGCGACGTTCCATAGCCCGGATGTTCGCAGTGTGAGTTCTTTGTCCTGACCCAGTAGTCGGCAGCGGGCAGCCTCCCGCTTCTTGACGCCCAGAACGATGAGTTCGGCCGGCTTGGAGATGTCAATCTCACCGACACCGACCTTGGTCTGCTTGATCTTCTCCCGAAGTTCCGCGCGTATCGATTTCCTCGGTGCGGGGACACCCAGGATCTCTTCCAGCAGCTTCTCGGTTGCCTTGTCGGATGCCATGGATGAGCTCCATCTTCGGGACCTTCAGGTGGGCGACGCCTTTTTGTGCGAGGCGGTATTTCCGGAAACGACTGTTGGGCTTGTCTGGAATGGTCCGCTCAATGACACCGGGGGCGAGGAAGGACTGCCGGTTGGTGGTGAAGTACTGACAGAGCTTAGCTACTTCATCTTTGCTTTGGTCGAATGTCTTGCTCATAAGTGTTTAATCCTTATCCCTGGTTTCCGGCAGCATTCAGACGCCTAACGACTGAACTCAACGGCGGCTTTCTGCTGTTCGCTGAATTGATTTGTTGTTTTTTTGTTTTTTTATGATCTCGGATAAAGACCTCAGTGCTTGATTTACCGAATCGTGATCAGGGAAAAACTTTGCAACATCAGGCTCGATGACGATAACGTTGGTCCCCTCACTATATCTTTTTGAGTATTTTCCCTGAACCCCGGCGCTGAAATCATATTCTTCAAGCATGGCCTGATCTTTTCGCGTTCTTTTCATATTGTTGCCTCTCTTTCTTTTTGGCTTTACGAGCACTTATTATTCTTATTCTTCAAATCCTCAGTCCAAGTCAGGCACTTCTGCTCTTGGAATCAGCAACTGAATTGATCTGGCTTGGCCGGGAATCCTGGTAATGAATCCTTTCTTTTCCAGTGTCATTATCATTTGATGCACCGATGGCGGTGACACCTTGAAGTACCTTTCCATTTCGTATTCTGCTGGAGGTCTTCCGTTCATCTTCGTGTAGTAATGCAAAAAGGCGAGGTACTGGCCCTGTTTCTTTGTAGTTCGAATCATCATATCTTCTGAAACCTAACGCCCGGCTTGAGGGGCTTGCGCGGAGTGGCAGCGTAACACACATCCATATCAAAGCAGAGATTTTGCATTTTAATTATTCCCATTCTACTCTTAGCGTGCCACGAGGTGTATATGCACACAAAGTTACCGTGCGATTATCATCAGGAAATCTTAGCTTTTTATAATCCTGCATTCTCTGAAGAATTTCGCTCCAATCCGTGGAAATCAATTCAGCCGCTAATTTCTTTGTTGAGAAATTGAATAGGGAAACTTCCTTTTCATATTTGTCATTCATGTAGTTAGGGTCAGAAGTCTCGCGCTGCCAGGCAATATGGGCTAACATCATTAATGGGTGCATTACTTCCGAATGCCCAAATTTAGGGTCTATCAATCCTTGCAATGCAATTTCAATAAAATTATTTCGCAAGCTGGTGACGAGGGTGGAGAAAGAATAAGAAAAATGGCATTGCTGGTATAAGGTCAATGATGATTTCTGGAACCGGAAGATCTGCTCCCTCTGACTTTCGAAACTTATTTTATTCTATCAATCCAATAATCCGGTTTTCTATGTAAATGAGCAAATGCGAGTACAACAATAATTTCTTTTTGGATCGAGTAGATGATTTTATAGGGGAATTTGTGGATAAAACAACGGCGGATTTCTTTTCGTTCCGCTGACCAAACTTTTGGATATTGCTGGATGCGCAACAACGCGTGCCTTATTTCGTTTTCAAATCTGGCGCCTAAACCGGATTGCTCCAGTTCGTAAAACTCCTGTGCGGCCCTGAACTCCAAGTAGGCTACTTGAAGGATTTCAATTTTCATGAATGCTTTGGAAACATTGCCTCAAAAGAAACAGTTTTTAGTTTCCCGGCTTTATAAGCTTTAAGCCGTTTTTCCGCTTCTATTGCCCATGCTTTATCAATTGCCGGATCGGGATTATCAAGGCTATTTACGAGAGCTTCAATAACGATAAAGCGTTCGGCAGGCTTTAGATTCAGGGCTTTATTTATGATAGTTTTTGTAGGCGACATTTGTTTTTACCTCGACGTAAATTATAACATATTTTCGATTATATTGCGGACACTCTTATTTATAAATCTTTTAACGGGGATGTTTTCTTGAATGCTTGGTTAGAAGTTCCTATTGCTATTTGTATGATTATTTTTGTTTTGTTGGGCGGCGTCATTGTCAGTGTTCACCTTCCACGATTTTGATTTCTTTTTTCGTCAAGCCGTACAGTTCGTACACCAGGCGGTCGATCTCTGCATCGGTCGTCGTGATGGCGTTATGGAGCGTGGCTTTTTCGGATTCTGATGTGGCCCCGCGCAGCTTCGGCGTCAACGCCAGCATCTTCTCCACCAGCCCCACCAGCTTGTCGTGGCTGGCGCGGTCGGTGGGGTTCGTGAAATCGACAGTACGGATTGGAAAATTCGCGATAATAGTCGGTTTCACTTGTGCCAACGCGCGGCCTTTTTCGAGAGTCAATAACCGATAGATCGAAACGAACAAACGCGAGTTCATCACGCCCATGACATAGCGTGCGTCAACCGAAGGCTTCAGCCCAAATAGGTAAAGGCCGTCCGTTGCGAAGGTTCGTTGGTCATCCAGTGCCAGCACGATTTCGTCTTCGGTAATAACGCCAACAAGTTTGAGTGGCTTCAGAAAGATCCGTTCCTCGCGGGCACGATGAAGCGAATAGATAGAATGCTTCTTCTGCTGTACCTCCTTGCAGGTAATCTGGTCCTTGAACTGATCAATGTATTCACAGATATGTGGAAGCCGTCGGTAATCGTCATCGCGTCCCGTGTAGATGAGCAGCAGATCGGGACGGTCGATGTCGTAACGTTTGACCTGTTTCCCGCCAGTCAAGGCAGGGCGGAGTTTCTCTGCCTCAAGCTTCGACTCTTCGGCTGTCCTCCGGTTTACCAAGAAAGCCGCCTTGAGATCGGGGCTGACACCGCGTTGAATTCCATCTTCGTCAGCCAAGTCGGCGAGGCGTTGGGAAGGGCAAGAGGAGACACGCTCCCATAGTGAGTAGTTTGAGAAACCAGATGTTGTGAACAAGCAGCCCGGGACTTGTGAAATACGACTCTGGTCCACTTCTGTGTAACTCGACTTGTCTGCGATTCTCCTCGGCTTCTCCTCTTTCAGCACAGATACGAAGTCCGCGACCGAAACCTTCTGCTTGGAGTTGATTGCATTAAGACACACAACAATGCAGGCAGGGCGGGTGACTTGGTTGAAGACATCACCCATGTTGCAGATTTGAGACAGCGACGTTTTCTCTGTGAAAAACTGACGCAGTCGTTGAGTGTCGGTTTGATAGAGCATGACGTCAGGGAGGATCATTCCGAAGAAGCCGCCCTGCCTCAATCGTTCCACGCTTGCGTGCGCGAAATACATGAACGAATCAACCATCCGCACGATGATCGCACGATGATGATTACGTAGATATTCTAGTTCGGATTCGGAGAACAGCGCGCCCCACGGCGGATTGCCGACGATGGCGTCGAAACCGCCGGACTTCATGGCGTCAGGGAACTGCGCAGGCCAGTCGAAGGCGTGGACGCGCACGAGATCTTCGGGAACCATGGAGAAGTCGGAGGCGATAAGGGAGTTCCCGCACTTGATATTGTCCGATAGGTTCGGCAATGCGCGTTCGTGGAAGAGGGTCATCTGCCGGGAGAGAGTGGTGTCGTTTTCGCCTTCGAGGGCTTTCAGCAGCAAAGAGAGCTTGGTGGTTTCGACGGCCTGGCGGTCGATATCGACGCCGTAGATGTGGGTGGTGAGGATGCGTTTACGTTCGGCGATGGTGAGACGGGTTTCGCCCTTGGCGTTTTGATAGACGGCTTTGGCGTGTTTTTTGGAGAGGTCGGCCTGATACCATTTCAGGCAATGGTCGAGCAGAAACTGATAGGCGCCGAGGAGGAAGGAGCCGCTGCCGCATGCCATGTCGAGTACACGGAAGGGGAGCGTGGTTTTGCCGCCGGCGAGATCGGCGGGGCTTTTGCCTTCAATCTGTTTGCCGATGGTGTTGAGGACGATGTAGTTCACGATGTAAGCGGGGGTGTAGTACACGCCGCCGGCCTTGCGCACTTCGGGTTTTTCCTCGACTTTGGCTTGATGTCCGGCGGTCAGGCGGATGACTTTGCCGAGGAAGCGTTCGTACACCGTACCCAGGATTTCCACCGGCAAAACGCCGAAGTGATATGGGCAACCGTGCTCGAAGTAGAGGCTTTGGAGAATGGGCTTGAGGGCATTGTCGTCCACGGCCAGACGCGGCGTGAGCGTGTCCGGCGCATCAGAGACGCCGGGTTCTTTCTGGAAGTGGAACAGGCCGGAGTTGTATTTCTGATCGGCCTTACGGCACAATCCGCTCATAAAACGGTTGTAGATGTCCGGCTGCTCACAGAGTTTGTGTAGTTGCCCGTAAGACTCCAGTCCGCGATCCTCGGCCATGCGCAGGAAGACGATCCGGTCAATGATCCGTTGAACGGCGGCGTTGAGGTCGTCTGCCGACAAATCGCTGTTGCGTAGGGCGAGGTTTCTTGCCAGTACATCGCGCCAGCCTTCGATATCCTTCAGAAACTCGCTGTCAACCTCGGAGGTGCCTCGCTTACGCTTGGAGGCAGCATACTGGTCGAACGTCCCGGACCAGACGGCCTCGCGCGAGAATACGTCCCAAATCTCCCGCCAGCGGTCAGGATACTCGTTGAACCCGAAATACTGGATACGAGCATGGCTCGCCTTGTCACCGGGTCGCGGGCGAGAGGCACAATCGTACACGCCAAGTTCATCGAAGTCGGTCAGGATGGACAGGGCAAGTTTGGCGCTGAAGCCGTAACGGCGAAGTTGATAGGCCGGTGCGGGATCGGCGCTGATATTGACACCGCACTTCTTGGCTTCGACATAGAACTTCGGTAATGTGCCGACGCGGAAGGTGTAGTCGGGCGCCTTCTGTTGGCCTTCCACATCCAGACTGTCTTCGGGGATGACTTCGCGATATTGGGGTGCGGCCATGGAATCGTTGCGCACGTCCCAACCCAAAGCCTCGAAAAAAGGGTCTATGAGCGATTGGCGGACGTGGGCTTCCTTGACTCCAGGGGCGAGGAAGGACTGCCGGTTTGTGGCGAAGTACTGACAGAGATTGGCTACTTCATCTTTGCCTTGGTCGAATGTCTTACTCATACGGGCTCAATCCTAATAAATATAAGAATTTGCTTTTTCCGAGCGAGCTGAATTCCCGCCCTTGGCGCTGAATTTACCCTCCTAATCACAGCGGAACTATATCGCCGGCCGGGCGACACTGTCAATAACCGTAAAAACCGCGCCGGAAGATCCAATCGCGACAAGAAATCCCAGCACCTCCCGGGCGAAGATCTCGGCGAGCCGCGAGTCGTCGATCCGCGGGATCTTCTGGAAGACGCCCGCCGCGTCCATTCCGCCCTCGGTCACCAAGAAATGGAGGTGGGGATGAAACCGGAAAAAACCGTACTCCCGCTCGAAACGACTCTCATACTCAATCAGGAACCGGTCGAAATGATGGAACAGCACCCGGTAGAGGACGGTCCGCTCCGGATGTCGAGGACGATAGACTCCCGCTATGGCGGAAGAATGGCATCAAGAAACGGGCCAACATCAAGAAAATGACCGCGTCTGCCTGGAAAGAGGCGATGACCGCGGCCCGGAAGGCGAATCAGCTCGAGAAAACGTCAACAGCCGTTGACGCTCGACACGGAGAATGGAAACGGCCGGGTACGGACACACCGCCATGCCCACGGCCACCCCGAGGCGAAGCAACGGCAGGAGCCCTAATATTCGAACATGTGTTCATAACCATCTAACCTAGAATCCTCTGGACTTCAAATCCCTCCCCTAGGAAAATCGGCGCCGCCGGCTTCTCCCCTGTTGGACCATATCTTGTTTTTCGGTGGGAGTGGAGGCCTCAAGCGCCCTGGAGGACCTGTCGAACCGGGCCTGTGGGTGCGGCCTTACCGGGCGACGCGTGAATGGGCAGGACGTGATGGCGGTCTACGAGGCGACGCGGGAGGCGGTGGCGCAGACGCGGGAGCAGTCAATGCCGAGCTTCCTGGTGTTCGACACGTACCGGTTCGTGGGGCACCACACGTCAGATAAGCAGACGTACCGGTCGGCGCAGGAGCCGGTGGAGGAGTTCCGGGCGCGCGACCCGGTGCATCTGCTGGAGAAGGCGATGATAGACGACCACACCGTGGACATCCCGACCACCATCGCCTACCGGGACCGGATCCGGGAGGAGATAGACGATGCCTTCGCGAGAGCGCGCAAAGGCCCGTGGCCGGAGCCCGTCGATCCGCTGAAGCATGTCTACGCCGAAGGGGGCGTACCAGTATGAGCGCGCCCAAGATGCGTAACCTGACCATGACCGCCGCGCTGCACGCAGCTTTGCGTGAGGAGATGCAGGCCGACGAGAGCGTGATCGTGTTCGGCGAGGACATCGCGGTCTACGGCGGCGTCTACGGTGTCACCATCGGCCTGCAGGGGGAGTTCGGCCCGGATCGCGTGCGCGACACGCCGATCTCGGAGATGGCGATCGCCGGGATGGCGTTGGGTGCGGCTTTGGGCGGCCAGCGCCCCGTGGTCGAGATCATGTACTGCGACTTCCTGGCGCACGCCGCGGATGCAATCGTCAACAACGCCGCCAAATGGCGCTACATGAGCGGGGGGCAGTACTCCCTGCCGCTGGTCGTGCGCAGCCCGGCGGGCGGCGGCGGCAGAACGGCGGCCCAGCACTCCCAATGCCTTGAGTCCTGGTTCACGCACATCCCCGGCCTGAAGGTCGTCATGCCCTCGGTGCCCCGGGATGCCCGCGGCCTGCTCAGGGCCGCGATACGCGACGACAACCCGGTGGTGTTCATCGAGCACAAGTACCACTACGGGTACAAGGGCGACGTGCCGGCCGAGGGCGAGATCATCCCGCTGGGTGTTGCCGACCGCAATCAGCCGCGGGTCAGCCCCGCCGGCAGACCGCCCAGCTGGGCCACCGCTAGGTGCACCGAAGCCAGCAAGATGAGCCCAACGACTAACACCCTTGCCATCGGGGTCTCCCTTTCCTGTGCTCACTCGACCTTCACGAACCGCCGGGTGTTGATCAGGAAGAGCGTGACGTCGTCTTTGGTCGCTTGGTCCTCGATGTGGATGTTGGCGCGCACCTTCCTGCCGTCCGCGAAGAGCAGGACCAACGAATTGCCGGCCACGCGGTAGGTTCCCTTGCCGGGAGGGAACTTGGCGTCCACGAGCCCCCGGTCGGCCCACCACCAACTCGTCACGGCTCCGCCCAGGAAGCCCTCGTCCACGAAGGTGCCGTCGCGCGAGAAGGTGATGCCCTCCTTGGGCGAGTATTCAGCCTGCCAGTTTTCCCGCTTGAAGGCGCCCTCCAGCTTGAGACCATTGCAGGGGTCCAGCAGCTCGTAGACGTCGGTGTGGCTCTTGTCGAAGAAGTCGGTATCGGTCTTGATGGCCAGTGTCTTTCCGACCCGGCGGAAGGGGACGGTCGTGCCCCCCGTGCCCCAGGTGATGACCCCGTTGTCCCCCTCCAGCTTGTACGTGCAGCAAAATAGCGCGTGTATCCGCCTCACGTAGTCGTAGTTGAAATTGTCCAGCCCTTCGGCGGGCATGGAGTAGTAGCACCGGCCATCCGGGAAGAAGCACCAGTACCTGTGCTGGGCGGAGGCGATCACTTGGTAACTGCCCGTAACGACTGGCCTCCTCACCATGCCCAGCCAATGGTAGACCCCAGAGAGGCCCGCGTCGCCTGTCGGGGTTGGCACCTCGCCCCAGGTGAAGGAGGGACTCAGCGTGTCGCCCGGCGGAGTCCTAGGCGCAGGCTGATCGTCGCCGAATGCAGCCAACGTCAGCAGCACGGCAACTGCGACCCAGCAGTAACGCAGCATCGAGATCACCTCTTGCAGTGATTCAGCTCCGTCAGGTACGTCAGATCCACCACCTCATGCAGTCCCGGCACGACGACCTCGCTGCCCCAGTCGCACCGCGTCACTGCCAGGGGCGTGTTGTGCAGGGCCAGCGTCGCCGCGACGACTGGCAGCCTTGTGCAGATCCGCACCTGCGGGCCTTCGAAGTATGGTTCCTGTGATATTTTAAGGATAAGTATTTCCTTTTTCCGTGACGCCACGAATTCCTGCTCCGACCGATGAATCTCCCAATTTGACCACATGGGTAATATACTTCCGGCCGCTCGGCGATGTCAATGACAACGAAAAACGCAGAGGTTGCCGCCGCAGCATTTAGAAAGGGACGCGTAGGAGCGAGTATCTGAGATTTTCTTGTGTCGGCAGGCGTCCTCAATAATGGCGATAATCCTGGACGGGCCAAGGCTAGCGCGGCCTGTTGACTTTCTCAGTGAAAGGAACCATAATGAAACCATATAGCAACCATTTAGGTGATCAGATGGCCACGAACTTCACTCTGAAAAACATCCCGGATGACCTTTACGAGAAGGTCAAGGAGAGGGCGGGGCGGAACAACCGGAGCATCAACGGCGAGATCATTTCCATGCTCGCCGCGGCGACGATGTCCCGGCCCTTCGATCTGGATGAAATTTTAGTACGGGCGCGGGAGCTCCGTGGACGCACGAAGGGGTTCCTGACAGAGGAATTCCTCCGCCAGGCAAAGCGGGAGGGCCTGCCGTGATCGTTGCCGACACGAACCTCATCGCTTACTTTTATGTCAAGGGCGGATACAGCGATTTGGCCAATCAGGTGCTCCTTCGAGATCCCCGCTGGGCCGCTCCCCTGCTCTGGCGGAGTGAATTCCGCAACACCCTGGTCAAGTGCGTCCGAGGCGAACTCATTGAGTGGGGTGACGCCTTCCGGATCATGACTGAAGCAGAATCGTTGATGGCCGGTAACGAATACTCCGTGGTCTCGGAGGACGTTCTGAGCCTGGCTGCCTCTTCGGACTGCTCGGCCTATGACGTCGAATTCGTCGTCCTGGCTCGCGAGCTGGGTGTCCCCCTGGTCACGACGGACAAGCAGCTTATGGAGAGCTTCCCGGAGACGGCCGTCTCGCCAGTGCGGTTTCTTGCGCGCTGAGATCGCCCCTCTCCCTAATTTCGATTCCTTACCTCGGCCAGGCTTCGAGGAGCGCCTTCTGCTCGGAAGGATAAGTATTTCCTTTTCCCGCGACGCGACGAATTCCTGCTCCGGCCGAAGAATCTCCCCGTTTGACCACGCCGGTAATATACTTTTGACCGCTCGGCAATGTCAAGGGCAACGAAAAATACGAAAATCGATCTCGAAAAGCATATTGGGATGGAAAACCCTCTCGCACCGGCTGAGCGTTCTGTTTAAGAAACGGCCGCGCTCATAAACCCTCTTCTGAGAATACCGCTTTTATTTATTAAAAGGCCTTTTCATGTTTTAAGGACCCCTGGCCCTTCTTGATCCGGAGCGAGCGGAAATACTGCTTCCCTCCGATCAAAATAGTATTTGACTTAGCTGGCTTCCTCCTATTCTCATTTCGCGGAAAAAGATATCAATTTTTCTTCTTGACATCATGAGTCTTCCTATGTTATGCTTGCTACGCAAGCATAACATAGGAAGACTCATGAATCGCATAATACTTCCACCAAGATGGGAAGAATTTCTTAAAGCTCTCAATGAGCGTTTATCGAAGACGACCCCATCATTACCATGTGTTCGTTGCTTGACAAAGAAAACACTATCCCATATGTTCAGGGAAATCCAAATAGAATTAAAGCTGCCCTCAACATATCCAAGTGGCGTGAAAATCCTAGAACATCTGATTTCCATGGGACTGGCGACGCGGGTTCCGATCGAAGACGCCCCAAAGTCTACGCCCTCAAAAGAGTTTTTTCTTCTGGGAATACGGGGATCACGTGAATTGGATGTCGACCCCCTGGAATTACTGCAGGCCTATCATCAATCAGGCATAATCTGCTATTTTAGCGCCCTCGTACATCTCAACCTGACGACCCAGATTGCCGCCCATCATCATGTCGCCATTCTCACTCCGCGGAGGATCAAGACGAATATCGAGCCATCGGAGATAATCCCAAAATCAGATAGTTCGAAGCAAAAAATAGAAAGATCAAGACTCGGGACGCTTGCCTTTTCCTACCAAGGGATTCCCTATTATTTGGTAAAGCGAGTCAAAAACTCCCTTCCCGGCGTCAAGATCAGAATTGTATCCCCATGGACTAGAATTCGGATGACTACGATCGAGCAAACTTTGTTAGA
>Ga0315293_10005507_pt1 | contig 11909 bp, 11 predicted proteins | sample YL17G13_20_MG_FD_203071 | JGI IMG/M metagenome (GOLD analysis project Ga0315293, IMG submission 203071) | Sediment microbial communities from Yellowstone Lake, YNP, Wyoming, USA - YL17G13_20 | ecosystem: Environmental > Aquatic > Freshwater > Lake > Sediment | place: USA: Wyoming | collected... | reverse complement strand
TACTTCACGCATTGGGTGTATCCTCCTGTTTAAAAGCTCAGAAACGGATACACCCTCTCCTTTTATCGCTCAACTCTGAATTTACACACAAGAAGTTACGCTACTAAATTTCTAACTCCCCCCCAAACGAAAAGGCCGCTCTGCAGAGCGGCCTTTCGCGAAGTAAGATGTCTTTCCTCAGGTCAGTAACGTCACGTGTTGGGCTTTCGGCCCTTGATCCGTTTGTGCGATCTCGCACAGTACTTCCTGACCTTCCTTCAAGGTTCGATACCCTTGCATCTTGATGGCCGTGTGGTGGACATAGACATCCTGGTCAGTTTCATCGCACACGATAATGCCCCAACCTTTTTGATCATTGAAGTACTTGACCTTGCCTTTTGACATGGCACCTCCAAAGGGTTATGGAGTTATCTTTCCCGCTCTTTCATATTCATTATACCCCCAACCATGCGGCCATGCTACAAAAAAAGAGGGTCGGTTACAAAACTCTGGCCAAAATCGTCATGGTCAAACCGGACACCAGCGGTACGGATACGTTGTCGTCCACCCTCGTAGACAGCGCCTCGGTGACAGTTGCCGTCACCGCGCCAGCAAAGGCGATGCCTGTCTCGAGGCCGAACGCCGGGCTTACCGCCGCCACAATGAATGTCCCGACGAGGCAAGCCAGCGACCCCTCGACCGACTTTCGGCCAAACCGGTGCCGGCCAAAACGGCGGCCTATGATCGCCGCAAAGCTATCTCCCACAATAATAAAGGCCAGTGCGGCAATAGCGATGGGTTTGGAATACAGACCTATGGTAAAGCAAGATGAGGATAGTATATATGTCGCACCGGTGAAATCCCCGTTCGCCTCGTGCTGTCGGATCATGCGGCCGGTTATCGGTCGGCCAACTTTCCGCCAGAACGCCCAATCGCGAAGCCGAGAGATATCAAGCCAGACCATCGCAAGGGTTATCGGGATCAGAATCGCCTCCGCCCCCCATCTCTCCAATCTGAGAAAAAAATACCCGGCCGGGATGACCAGTGCCCCCATGTGGGTTGCCTTACGGGCCAACTCTTGGCTGAAGCTGATCTCGCCGCCGCTGTCGCTTGTTGGAGTGTTGTTCATGGTCACCGAGTGCGATACGACATCGGATCAAGAAATACCTTGCCGACGCGATTCGGGTACTGGAGATGGTATCGCGCTCCCAGTTCCGCCTTGCGTTTCAGCATCTCGTTCTTGCGGTACTGGTCGGTGAATATCCTTACAATATCTATTCTCGCATTATCGAGTGACTTTGAATCCACATGGTTCACCACTTTGATGATATGATAACCGTATCTCGATTTCACCGGCATCGATACTTCACCAACCGGCGTTCCGAAAGCGGCCATATAGAAGGCGGAGTCTACATCTCGCGAGCCAATCTTCCCCAGATCGGCCAGCGCCTCTCGCACCGTCGCCTCCCCGGGATAATACTCGCGGGCCAGCTCCATGAAGTCCACTCCGGCCATCGCCTGGTCCCGGAGAAACAGGGCGGTCGCCGAATCCTTGGTTACGATTTGCTGCACGGTCAACGGTTTTTCCACCAGGAACTGCTTTGGGTGGCGGGCATAGTAGTCGGCAATGGCTGAATCCGACTGCTGCCAGGCCCGGTCATACCACTGTCGGATCAGGAGCGATTTGCCGGCCGAATGATAATACAGATGTCGTTGAGCGCGTATATCGGGTAGCGTATCCAGGCCATCTCGCCGCGCCGCCTGAACCAGAAGCTGCCGTTGAACGAATGAGCCGATTATCACTTTCTTCATGTCCGGTGTGGTGTTGGCGATTCGGTAGCGGCTGCGATAGGCATCGTCCATAGTCTTGATCATCTGAACGTCGATGGTATCGACGCCGTTGACCACCGCACACCATAGAGAATCCGGAACCAGGAAGACGTCGGTGTCCAGCACCATTTGATTGACCTTCAGATCAAGCCCCTTGGACAGCGAGTCGGTTATCACCTTGAGCAGGGCCGCCTGGCGCTCGTTCGTCAGCGCTTGCTTCACTTGATCGAAGAATACCGAACGGTCAATCGGCGTCAGTCCGGCGGCGAGGTAATCGGACATCAAGAGAATATGCCAGCCGTCGGGATCACGATACGGTTGCGAGTACTCTCCCGGTTTGAGTGAAAAGAGAACGGAGTCAAACGGCGGCCGGTAAACGCCTTTGGTCACCCAGCCCATAGCCCCGCCCTGGTTCTTTGTGATAGCGTCCTGTGAATACCGCGTCGCAACTTCCTGGAACGACGTCCCCGAGTCCACCAGCCGTCTCAAATGATTGGCATACTCACGCACCGCATCTTCGAGTTGATCCGGCGTCATTTTTCGGTACATGATCGAATCAGGGCCATTCTTGAAAGCGATCGGGGATGCCATGATGTGGTAAACTAACGCCTGTTCGCGCACCGAGAACATATCGGCGTGGTTCTTATGGTATTCACGGACTTCCGCAGAGTCTACTTCGACTTGCGATGTGATATGCCGCTGGTAGTATTCGTTTACCAGCAGGCCAATATAGCGTGTCTTGTACACCCAATGATCGCTGTAGTACTTTCCCAAATCGAGGTCATCAGCGGCGAATCCGGTGAGCGTGTCCAAGGCCAGACTGTCCAGCAGCCATTGGGTCTCGGCATCCGTGAGATACCCGCCTTCCACCTTAGTACGGCTGTTGTAGACGACGTTATAGAAATCCCGCACTGTCAGCGCATATCCACGGTCGGCCGCTGCCACAACGGTCGCGTTGGCTTGGGCGGTTTCTTTGTTAATAGTTGGGGGGTGGCACGCCCCGCAGAATGCGACTAACGCGGCTGTTACGGTCCCGAAGTAAACTCTGTTGATCTTCATATCTTCCTACAGTTGGTTGAAGGGCTGTAAATTATACAGTGGAAGCACAAAAGCAAGCCGAAAAAGCTCAGCCGGATACGGGTACGCGCCGGCGCTCGGGATGGAGCTCATCCGAAGACGCCTGCCTGTCGGGAGCATACCGCTGGAAGACGATGCGAAAGCAGGTCCCCTCGCCCACCTGAGTCTCAAAGCTCAGGTTCAATTTCAGCGCGTTGCAGATGCGATGTACGATGGAAAGCCCCAATCCCGTGCCGTGTTTCTTGGTGGAGAAGAATGGTTGAAAGACCTTGGCCTGGAAGCGTTCCGGGATCCCGGGGCCGTTGTCGCTCAGCAACAGTTCGATCTGCCCGCTCGCCGAATCATCGACTATCTTGAACAAAACCGATCCGGCCTTCGATTCCATGGCTTCGCAGGCGTTGATGGCCAGGTTCACGAGTACTTGCTTAATGAGGTCTTCGGCCCCAACCGCATACGCCACCGCGCTGTCTGTCTCAAGCCGCATGCCGATCTCTTCACGGTAAGACTCGTGGTGCCGGACTATTTCAATGACCTCGTTTACGAGATGGCACAATTCAATTTTATTGTAGGTGGGGCGCCCGATGCGGGCATAGGCCAGAAAATCCGTAAGGATTCGATTTAGCCGCCCTGACTCCTTCATGATGAGTTCGAGCAAGCGGGCGTTTTCGCCGGATAGGCTAACATCCCGGCTCAGGAGCTCTACCGAGCCGGAGATGGCTGCCAGTGGATTCCGAATTTCATGAGCAATCGACGCCGATAGTTCACCCACGGCGGCCAGCCGATCGGCGCTGCGCACCTTCTCCTCCATGGCCTTCGCCTCCGTCAGGTCAGTGAAGATGGCAATCACTCCCCGCAGGGCGTTTTCCTCATCAGTTAGTATCGATATCGAGACCCCGAGGGGCATGCCTGTACCGTTGGTGGTTGAGACCACTATTTCTTTGCGGGGAGCTTCGAATCCGTGTCGCACCGCGTTCATCAGGCACTCGGCAAACTGTGGCATGCGGTCGGCAAATACCTGTTCGCACGCCAACCCCCGCACCTCGCGTTCTCGATATCCCAAAATCCGCTCGGCCGCCCGGTTGAAATAGATTATGCTGCCGGCAGGATCAACCGTCAGCAGTCCCGAATTGAGATGACGTAAGATATCGTCAGTCTCCAGACGGGCTTGTCTCAGCGCCATCGAGGTATCAGCCAGGGTTCGTGTCTGGGCGCTGAGCCGCTCGGCCAGGTAGCCGGAGATGAAGGCCACAAGGAAGAAGATCAGGATATGGACAAAAATGGAATAAAATACCAGGTCCTGCGTCATGAAGATTGTCTGCAAGGTCTGTAAGGTCAAAGCTGAATCGTTGGCAGCGGCAAATCCGGCCCAGATGATGAAAGTGTACGCCAGACTTACCAGCGACGCGGTAAGCAACGTTCCCACCAGACGATACACCAGAGCAGCCGAGACGATGGTCAGCAGGAAGAGCGCCGAAAACGGGGAGTTAATGTTCCCGGTCGCGTAGATTATCCCGCTTTCCAGTAATATCTCTGCAAGAAACTGGCTGGCAATTAGAACCCGCGATGCCGTCCTTATCGGGAGTTTCCGCTCGAGTGCAATCGTCACGACAAAGCCGAGCGTGCAAACAGAGTAGACAATGAGCGGGAGATGCAGGAACGAAGGGAAATGCAGCCAGAACCCCACCACGGCCGTCATGATGACGTACGAGATCAGCCGAAGCGGGAGAAACCAGCCCAGCCGCCTGAGTCTTTCCTGTTGCTCCATAGCAGGAGCGGCGCCGTTGCCGGCGCCGCCATTCCTCACGTCTGTTGGTTTGGTCGGGCAGGATCAGGGAAGCCCGTGCCGGTGCCTGCCTATCCGATCTTGCCGATAATGTCAAACATCGGCAGATACATTGCGATCAGGATGCCGCCGATAATTGCGCCCATGAATACAATAATGATCGGCTCGATAATCGAGGTCAGAGCGGCCACGGCATCGTTTACTTCCTCATCGTAAAAATCCGCGATCTTGTTCAGCATGTCGTCCAGACCGCCGGTTTTCTCGCCTACGCCGATCATCTGAATCACCATCGGCGGAAACACGCCGGTTTCCTTCAACGGCCCGGTGATCGTCTCACCCTCGGCAATGGCCAACACCGACTTGTTGATAGCGTTGGACACGACCAGATTGCCCGATGTCTTGGCCGTGATTTCCAGCGCCTCAAGAATCGACACACCGGAGGCCAGCAGCGTGCTCAGCGTGCGCGTAAATCGGGCAATCGAGGATTTGCGTATCAGCGTACCCAGCACCGGCGTTCTGATCATGAATCTGTCAATTGCCAATGCCCCCGCCGGCGTTTTCTTCCACCAGAACAGGGCGCCGAAGGCCCCGGCCAGACCGAGCAGCATGTATACATAATTCGCTTGAAGGAAATTCGAAACATCCAGAATAAATTGAGTCGGGGCCGGTAGTTCCGAGCCAACGCCCTTGAACATTCCCGCAAAGACCGGCACGATGAAGGTCAGCATGGCAATGGTGACACCGGTAGCGACGACAACAATCACTGCCGGGTACATCATGGCACCCTTTACCTTGCGTATCAATTTGTCCGCTTTCTCCCGGTAGCCGGCCAGACGGACCAGAATGGCGTCCAGGGCGCCGCCGAGCTCGCCTGCCTCGACCATGTTCGTGTACAGCGGGTCAAACACTTTGGGATGGCGGGCCATTGATTCCGACAGTGTCGCGCCGCCTTGCACGCTGTCTTTGATCTGCGTAATGATCTTTGCAAACTCTTTGTTCTCGGTTTGGGTGGAGAGAATATCCAGGCACTGGATCATCGGCAGACCCGCCCCGATCATGGTCGCAAACTGACGCGTAAAACGGGATATCTCGACCTTCTTGACGCCGGTGCCGATCTTGAACTGGATCTCGGCCGCCTTCTTGTTGATCGATGAAACCAGAATACGGTTCTGCCGCAGCACCCGCTCCATATCCTCGCGGCTGTTCGCCTTCATGGTTCCCTGAACGGCTGCTCCGGCGATGGTTTTTCCTTTGTATTCAAATACCGGCATGGTTAGCCCTTTCCTTCGTTATCGACCGATCACGCGTAGGCCGGCGATTTCTGACGGTTCAGCATCTCGCCGAGCTCCTGAGTGTTGGAACTGTAACTCATCGCGTCGTTTATCGAAATCTTCCCGCCCTGATACAGCTCACTCAGCGATTGATTCATGGTCTTCATACCGTACTTCTGACCGGACTGTATCATCGAGTACAACTGATGCACTTTGTCGTCGCGAATGATGGCTCGGATGGCCGGCGTCGCGATCATTATCTCCAGCGCCATCACCCGACCGCCGCCCACTTTGGGAATCAGCGTCTGGGAGACAACCGCCTGCAGAACAAACGAGAGATTCACTCTAACCTGTTCCTGCTGGTTGGTTGGGAATACATCCACAATTCGGTTGATCGTTTCCGCGCAGGAGTTGGTGTGCAACGTAGCAAACGCCAGGTGCCCGGTTTCGGAGATCGACAACGCCGCCTCAATAGTCTCAAGGTCGCGCATCTCGCCGACCAGCACGACGTCCGGGTCCTCGCGCAAGGCATACTTGAGCGCCGTCGCAAACGACTGTGTGTCCGCGTACACTTCGCGCTGGTTCACAATCGCCATTTGATGACGGTGCAGATATTCAATGGGGTCTTCAACCGTAATGATATGGACCGCTCGCTCGCGATTGATCTTGTCGATGATCGAGGCCAGGCTCGTGGACTTACCTGAACCGGTTGGACCGGTCACCAACACCAGCCCGCGGGGCAGCTTCGAGAACTCGGCAACGACCTTGGGCAGACCAAGCTCCTCAAACGTGCGCACGTTGTATGGAATCTGCCGAATGGCCACCGCCACGTTTCCCCGTTGCATGAACATATTGCAGCGAAAACGGCTCATCTGTTCCACACCGAAAGAAAGATCAAGTTCTGAGTTCTGCTCGAACTTCAGCTTCTGCTTGTCATTGAGCATGGAGTACGCAAGCTTCTTAATCAGCTCGCCGGTCAAAACGTCATGTTGAGGAATTCGCAGCAGCTTGCCGTCAACACGTACCACCGGTGGCGAGCCGACCGTCAAATGGAGGTCCGATGCTCCCATTTTTACCATTTGCTCCAGCAGATCACGAAGCATCATTTGTGAAATCTCCTTCTGGTCGCCCGGACAGAATATTTAGCCACAAGTCGTTAATACATATATCGGCCAACCGGAAGGAATCTTGACGACTTTATACGCCAATCGTCGCAGTAACTTGATGGGAGACAGTGAAGTCTGGGAGGCCGTCAGGCGCCGGTCACGGCAAAGACCTCTTCAATGCTGATAAGGCCGTTTTTCATTTTGTCGATAGCCGCCATCCGCAGGCTGAACATCCCCTCCTCAATCGCCTTCGCGCGAAGCTCTGTATCCGATGCTTTACCCAGAATAAGTTGCTCAATGGCCGGCGAAATCGGCATAACTTCAAAAATTCCAATCCGGCCGGCTTTGCCGGTATTGCCGCAGTCATTGCAGCCCACGCCGCGAAATGCCCGGATATTGCGCAGGAGCTCCTTTGAGGCCTTGAGGCTCTCCACCTGTTCCGGCGTCAGGTTGATTTCTTCTTTGCAGTGCTGGCAGATCTTGCGGGTCATACGCTGAGCCATGATCAGGCGCGTCGCGGAAGCCACCAGATAGTTCGGCACTCCCATGTCGATGAGTCGGGTCACGGAAGACGGAGCATCGTTCGTGTGCAGCGTGGAGAATACCAGGTGTCCGGTGAGCGCCGCTTTGATCGCTATCTCCGCCGTCTCGCTGTCTCGAATCTCGCCGACCATTACGATATCCGGGTCCTGTCGCAGGAACGACCGCAGCGCCGCTGCGAATGTCAGGCCGATCTCAGACTTGACTGCCACCTGGTTGATCCCCTCGAAGTTAAACTCCACCGGGTCTTCGGCGGTCATAATGTTGACATCAATCGTATTAAGCTGCTGAAGCGCTGAGTACAGCGTGGTCGTCTTTCCGGAACCGGTCGGCCCGGTGACCAGAATGATGCCGTAGGGGCAGTGAATCGACTCGGTGAATTTCTCCAGCTCCTGTTCCCGGAAACCGAGCTGAGTCATGTCGATTTTGAGCGCCATCGGGTCCAAAATTCGCATCACGACCTTTTCGCCGAAAATGGTCGGAAGAACTGAAACTCGGAGGTCAACCGTCCGCCCGCCTAATTTGATCTTGATGCGACCATCTTGGGGAAGCCGCCGCTCGGAAATGTCCAGTTCCGCCATAATCTTGATTCGCGAGACGATCGCCGCTCGATATTTGAACGGCAGCGGCGCCATTTCCTGCAAATCGCCGTCGATACGGTACCGTACGCGAATCCGCTTCTCGTACATCTCAAAATGAATATCCGATGCTCCCATCCGAATGGCATCGCCGATTATCGAATCTACCAGCTTGACCAGCGGCTTGTCCTGAATAGCCGACATCAGATCGGATTCGCTGGGCGACTCTTCGGCGGAAACTACTTCAAGATCGGAATCCTCGAGTCCCTTGACGATCTCGGAGAGACCGGAACTGTCCGTGTAAAAGCTCTCGATGGCTTTGTCGATGGCACGCTCCGGCGCAATCGCGGGCTGGACATTGCAGCCGGTGATAAACTTGATGGCATCAAGAACGTAGATATTGTTCGGGTCGCTGATCGCAACCAGAAGCGTTTTCCCCAGCTTCGATACGGCGATCACCTTGAATTTGCGGGCGATATCCAGCGGGATCAGCTTGACGATTTCGGGATTAAGTTCGATATCCGCAAGGCGCAGAGCGCCGATCTTCAGATGCTTGCCGATGAACCCGGCCAGTTCGTCCTCGTTGCCCACGGCCCCCATCTGCACCAGGATAGTACCGAATTTCTCTTTCTTCTCCTTGGCGAGATTCAGAGCCTTGTCGGCCTGCTCCTGCGTGATCTTTCCCGCGCTCACCAGAAGAGCGCTGAGCTCAGTGGACATCGTGCATCCTATCCAATCGACGTGGCAATGAGTTTGTTTACCGGCGGGGGCGCTTCTCCACTTACCTCAACACCGACACCACGATCAGTCCTGGAAAATGTCATCCAGTCTGTCATTGGCCATAGCCGCGAAATCACCCGAAATACCGGCCTTGTTCCCGGATTCCGGCTTGCTCAGAATCTGCTCGAAAATCCTGGTCAGCTCCTGCGATGTTTCCTTGGCGTACAAACGGACCATACCGATGGTCGTGCGATCATCAAAGATCACGACCAGAATGGACCGTTCTCCCACGATCGACATGTGAATGTGGTCCTTCTTCCCCTGATGAAAGAGCACGGAAAACTCGGGTTCCCCGACCAGACGCGCGATCTCCTTCGTTGATGCGAAGGCGCCGGCCAGCAACGCCGCCAGCGCAGTGGTATCAAGCGAGTGCGTGAACCCCTGGCGCGTGATCAAGTGCCCGTCTTTGTCCACCAGTAACGCGCACTTCGCCTCCGCTCCCTTCAACATCCGAGTAAGAAGAGCATCGATCCGTGTAATCTCTTCCTCGTAAATGACAAGGGTATCTTCAGACATCTAAGACCTCCTGATCTTCATTTTATGCCAAATAAGCGCTTCAAAAACCCGCGCTTCTTCGGCTCGACCCGCCGTTTCAGCGAGGGGGCCATCTGAGGCGAGTGTCCACGATTAGTTATTTCTTCGTCGGCGTGAGCGGGCATGGCCGCCGGAGTCGGCACCACCGCCGCCTCATAGCCACGCACTTGCCCTCCGGCTATTGTCGGTGTCAGCGCCGGGCGCGCTGTCGGGGCCGCCGGTTCCGAGCCCGGATACGGTCGATACGGCGAGCCGGTTGACGCGACCGGACTGGATACGGCCGCCGGCTCAACGGCAATGCGACCGCTCGATGAATGAACCGACTCCGCCGCCACGCGCCCTGGTCCGGGCGGTGCAACAACCGTGAGCTTCTGGCTGTCACCCGGGCGCTCAAAACTGGCGGACATCGAGACCGGCTTCATTCGGGAAGTCCCGGTGTTCTTCGCCTTGTCGAGCACCAGCTTGATTATCAGCTTCAGCGTGTCAAAAACGCCGTTGCCGATAGTAGCGGAAGCCTCAAATGTCGGCCAACCGCATTCATTCAACTGCGCATTCAATTGCTCGACACTTAGAACATTCGGCAGATCCCGTTTGTTGTACTGTATGACCACCGGTATTTCGTCAATCGAGTAGCCGTACTCGACCAGATTTTCCTCAAGATTGAGCAGTGACTCGATATTTTCGTCCATCTTGTCGACTTGGCTGTCGGCGACAAAGACGATTCCGTCGACTCCGCGAAGCACCAGCTTGCGGGTTGCATTGTAGTACACCTGCCCGGGCACGGTATAGAGCTGGAATTTGGCCGTAAAGCCGTTGATGCTGCCGATATTGATCGGCAGGAAATCAAAGTACAGGGTTCGGTCGGCCTCCGTTGCCAGCGATATCAACTTGCCCCGGCTGTTGTGCGGCACTTTGGAATGCACGTACTGCAAATTGGTCGTCTTGCCCGAGAGACCGGGCCCATAGAAGACGATCTTGCAACAGACCTCCCGCGATGAGTAATTGATCGAAACCATAGACTGGTCTGGTACCTCGCCTTCCCGGTTAAGCCACTGTTCGCAATCGGGTCACCGCGTTCTTGATCTCCAGTCGGATCAGCCCGATGTTCACGTCCTTCTCCGCCGTAACCACCAATATCCCGATACCGGCATCGGTGAAAAACAGCTTGGCTTCGTCGGCCTCGATCGTCACCTGGGACAGCGGACTGGTGCGCAGACGATCCAGCGATTTCTGAATGTTTGTGGTGATAGACGCCGCCAGCGCGCCCACCGTGTCTCCCTCCAGTCCGGACTCCAGATCGGACGCGATGACGATGCCGTCATTGCCGACCACCATCGACCCGGTTATCCCGGGTGTCTTATTCAATTCATTGAGTATTTGATACATGTATTCTCTCCGCGTTGCTTTCCTGCCCTGCGCCGAACCGCTCGGCAACGTATCGTCTTACCATTTCCATGGCCTGATTAAATCTAATCTGCAGCGTTTCATCACTATGCCGCTCGGCTACCACCATCAAACTGAAAATCGTTTCACGCGCCATCAGAATACGCGCGTCCTTCAGCATCACGTCCAACTTCTCCGGCGCTCCCAAGGAGCGGGTTGCTCGATTCAGCACGCGGCGATTGGCGTCGAAAAACAGCAGCGCCAGCGGCGCCCAGTCCTCCGATTCTATCGATCCGCGCTTAAAATTGGACAAGAGCAGCCCCTCATTATCAACCACTGCCGCCAGAAAAACGGAGCCGTGCTCGCCGATATACCGAGTGGCTCGTTCAAAGCCGTTCAATTCATTCTGCGGCACGTTTCCGCCCGGCTCATGCGTCTGCACAAACTGACGCCGCGCTTCGGCCTCGCGTTGAATGCGCATCGTCTGAGCCTCGGTGTACACCCCTTTCTCGCGCGAGACCGAGATAGACGTCAGCCCGGTCGAAGCGGCTTCCCGAGCGGCAAATTCCCGCGGCTCAGGCCGGGCCGTCCGGCGGTCCGCATTCGCCGAACCAAGCAATGGACGCAGCACAAACGGTGCGGCTATCGTCTGCAGGAGTACGGCCGGCAAATAGCTGAATACGCCGATTTGCATGGCCGACGACCAACTGACCCCGAAGAATAGCGCCACCCCGCAGCCGAACAACACGCCCAGCGAATACCGGTATAACAGGCAGACACCGGCTGACGATATGGCCTTCCCGAGTGTCACGTCCCGCCCGACCAGCAAAATCATTACGACGTAGTATGCCGCTTCCAATAGAATCGTGAGAGCCGAACCTCGGGCCAGCGGCAGACCAAACTGGGCCGGAAACACCAGCAACGGAACAACCAGCAACAGGAACGATGCGACTACGGCGCCGCTGCCTGTCTTTGACGATACGGTCATAATCTCACCTCACACCTCACGCGTGACACCGTTCCACCAGGGCCCGGATTCTCATCCGCA
>Ga0315293_10005505_pt1 | contig 11912 bp, 10 predicted proteins | sample YL17G13_20_MG_FD_203071 | JGI IMG/M metagenome (GOLD analysis project Ga0315293, IMG submission 203071) | Sediment microbial communities from Yellowstone Lake, YNP, Wyoming, USA - YL17G13_20 | ecosystem: Environmental > Aquatic > Freshwater > Lake > Sediment | place: USA: Wyoming | collected... | reverse complement strand
CGAACAGGAGAAATTTGGCTCCAAGAGTCCGGCGGCATTAAAGGCCGACAAGATTCGCAAACAGAAACAGCGCCGCAAACGCCGAAGCAAAACAAAGAGATAAGGGAAATGCGAAAAACACTACGCGTTTTCACGCCAGTCAGCTCAATCGTTAGCAGGGATTTTGGATTCTTCGATTCCCTCTGTTGTGTTCGGGACAAGTCGTATTGCGTCGTGCGTGGTGCGTTGTACGAATTGCGTCGCCGTGCCGGCGACGGCTAAACCCTTCGACCCTTCGATTCCACTCAGGGCAGGCTTTACTCCCTTCGACGAGATCAGGACAGGCAGGGCAGGTTTCGCAGGAATGAGATGGGGCAGCGGTTGGCTGCGTGACAAGTTAAGCTTTCGGTATAGCTTGCGGTCCGAGCCAAAGTTGTTCCTGAAGGAAAGATTGCTCACTAATGTGATAAGAGGCTTGCGCCGTCGCCAGAAGTTTCCCCACACGCGGCGGAAGATACGCGACAGAGAATAGAAACGCCGGTTGCAGGACTCCATCTCTATGATGATGTCCGCCCAGGACAGATGATTGTAATGGGCCACCGGAAGAGTCAGCGTGTAATATTTCCAATCTTCCGGGAAAGTGTTGGCGGCGATGCGGCGTTCCGATTCCATCTTGTCCCACAGGCGTGTGCCGGGCAGCGGCGTTAGAAACAGCACGTTGAGGGCGTCCACGCCGCAGCGATCGGCTGCATCAGCAATCTGCCGTCCGATTCCCGGCTCATCAACGTCCAAGCCCATTATGAACGAGCCAACCACGAGGATGCCGTGCCGCTGTATTCGCCGGACGGAGGCCTGGAAGTCACGGTCTTTGCGGATGTTGAATTCCTTGTGAACCTCTACCAGCCCTTCAGCGTTCGGCGACTCGAAGCCAATGAATACACCGCTGCAGCCGGCCTTCGCCGCCAGTCCAAGCAGCTCTTCGTCATCTGCCATGTTGATAGTCACCTGGGCAATCCACTTCTTACCAAGATTTGCCTGGATTATGGCCCGGAGGAGATCCTTGGTGCGAGCGATATGGTCCTTACGGGTGCCGATGAAGTTGTCGTCCACGATGAGAACATATTTCTCCCGAATCAATTTGAACTCCTGCAATACGTTCTCAATGGGGCGGCGCCTGTATGCCCTTCCGTTGAAGGTAGTGACGCTGCAGAAGCTGCAGTTGAGCGGGCAACCTCGCGTGGTCTGGATAGACCCGAAGCGATAGCCGGTCGGCAGCAGGTCATGCCGAGCGAGTGGAACCTTGTCCATTTCCAGACGGGTAGCAGTATAGACCCGCTTCAAGGCGCCCAGCTTGGCGTCTTCCAAAACCTGGACCCAGATGCTCTCCGCTTCGCCCGTTACCACAGCGTCCACCCGTTCCGCCGCCTCCGCCGGGCGCATAGTAGCATGGATGCCACCCATCACCACGGGCACGCCAGAGGTATGAAACTCGGCAGCCACTTTGTAAGCGCGGCCCGCCTGTGAAGTGAAGGCCGTGATGCCCACCAGGTCAGGGCGCGGCATAGCCGTGTAGTCAGGCACACCGAGGTTCTCGTCAACCACCGTGATATCCCACTCGGGAGGAGTCAGGCCGGCTAAAACGAGGAGGCCAAGCGGCTTCCAGACACGGTACCTGTTCCAGCGGCTTTCTTTGACCTTGACCAAGCTCACTAACGGATTGCATGGGTTTATAAGATATAGACGCATATATTACCTCTTACCTGACCCCATTTTATTTATCATATAAGATTAGAGCTTTATACATCCGCCGACACCACAGGTGTCATATATTCCTGTTCGCCAAGAGCGGATACAGACTTTTGTGATTATAATCTAGCCGGTATCTTTCCACAAGCACCTTTATCTCCATAATCTGCCGAACAAAGGCGGAAATTGTTCAACTAACAGGATGGTGTGAAAAATTACCTGAGGTATTACCGCGAAAGAAACAGGTCCTAAAAAATGCCAGACATTTTGTAAAAACTGTTTCTGCCTGAAATTATCGTAAGTTAGCGGCAGTCCTATAAAAATTTTTTTGAAAAATTTTTGAAAAAAATGGTTTTGTATGTTGACTTGGTGGGAGAAAGTGGTATCTTTTCCCAATAGTAATAGATTGAGTGGAAGAAATACCATGCTGTTATTAACAGGTGAATATCCGCACGTTATAGATGAGAAGGGGCGAGTGCTGGTCTCCAATAAGCTGCGAGGCCAGATTGACGCCGATGAGCACGGCAGCAACTTTTATCTTGTCCTCGGCGCAAACGGCATACTTTGTCTGTATCCTGAAAGGTATTTCGAACAGATAACATTAGCAAATGCGCCCGGCGCAACCGCTCCTGACGAGGCTGTGTCGTTCGAGCGAATGAGCTTTGCTCTGGCCAGCAAGGTGGAGCTGGATGGCCAGGGGAGATTGCTCCTGAACGAAAGATTGCGAAAAAGAGCGGGATTGAAAGAGCATATTACGCTGATTGGCGTCCGAGACCACGTTGAACTGTGGAATACCGAGAGCTGGGAACAGTATCTTTCCGACAATATGCCACAATATCAAAAACAAATGGCACAGGCACGGCAGATAGTCTTACAGAAGCAGAATGAAGAAATTTAAATTCTGGAGCAGAGGAAATGTTTGAAGCAGTTTCAAACCATTTTCAGATTGTAGCAAGAAGCCTGAACGGCGAAAGAGAGATTGATGAGCAAACTTTTGCCTCGCTGGCAGTTCTTGCTGAACGATTAGAGCATCTTAAGAGAACCGACAAGGCTTTTTCAAAGGTCGCTTTTTCAGCAGATGTAAAGAATCTTGAAGGTTCGAAAAATCCTGCGCCCGTGGGCTAAAAAAAACGGGTTGTAACCATAGCGTTAGCAACAGGTTACAGGATTGGATTTTATGCGCAATCGGCGATACTTGATGCTAAACGCTACACATTGTAATCCAAGTGAATGATTTAATAGTCGAACACATTCCGGTCCTTACCGGAAAGTTAGCCGAACAGATAATCTTGCCGCCGGATGGGGTGATGGTCGATGCGACCATTGGGCATGGAGGTCATAGTTATCTGTTCGGACAAACTTTAAGCCCACGGGGGGTCATTATCGGCATGGATGTTGACCCGAAAGCTATTCAGAAGGCCGAACCTCGACTAAAAGGCCTTTACTGCAAGGTCATTCTGCTCCATTCCAACTTTTCTGAAGTCATCGAGCAAGTCCAAAAGCAAGGGGTAGACAAGGTAGATTTTATTCTGGCCGATTTAGGTCTTTGCTCGGCTCAGTTGGCTGACCCGGAGTTTGGACTCAGCTTTCAACAAGATATGCCTTTAGATATGAGAATTGACAAAAGATTAAAGACCACTGCTGCCGATATAATTTGTAAAGCAGACGAAAAATCTCTGGCTGATTTAATTTACAATTTTGGTCAGGATAGAGCTTCGCGGCGAATTGCCCGCTTCATTGTTTGGCATCGAAGGCAGAAGGCGATAACCACGACGGGCGAGCTTGCTGCGATAGTCTGCAAGGCACTGAGACAACCGGCACAGAAACGAAAAAGCAAGATACATCCGGCCACCAGGACTTTTCAGGCACTGAGAATTGCCGTTAATAACGAGCTGGAGAACTTGCAGAGTTTGCTTATTTCGGCTGCGCAGCTGCTGAATAAAAACGGTTTTGCAGCGATTATCAGCTATCAGAGCCTTGAAGACCGGTTGGTTAAGCACAATTTTAAGCAGAACGAAAGGGACGGCGTTTACAGGATTATCACGAAAAAGCCGATTGTGGCCACGCGAGATGAAATCGCCAGGAACCCACGGGCAAGAAGCGCAAAATTGCGAATAGCACAAAGACAATAGACGGTAGTCAGGGGGAAGTAGAAATTGAGAACTAATTTTATTAACCGCAGGAAGATATGGAGATTTATTATGACTTCCGATGCCAAGATTGGATTGTTATTGGGTTTGGTTTTTATATTTATCATTGCCTTTATTATTAACGGGCTGCCGAGATTCCGCGGGGACAAAGACAATAACGAGCTGACAACCAAGATGGTGATGCAGGACAATTCGCCAGGGATTGGGGCCAAAGAACGTAAAGTTCAAGAGGCTCTTGACCTGACAGAGTCGGCTAAAGACCAGGCAGTCACAAACAACCCTGTAACTATCGCGGACGAAGGGAAAGAGGATGTTCGTGCGATATTTCCCGTGCCCACAGGCGATCCAAGCGTCAGGGAGATTCTGGCGGGGAAAACTACAGATGTTTTTACTCCGACCGCCGGAGAGCAGGTTAGCCAGTCCAAACTGCCTGCGCCGATTGTAGGCCCTGTAGCCGGCGAAAGGACCGATGTCAACAAGCCAAATATAGCTGTCAAGGCAGGGTGGCCAAAGACATATATCGTCAACGATGGCGACAGCTTAGCTGTGATAGCCCAAAAGCTCTATGGTGCGCAGGAAGGCAATAGAAGAATAAGCATCAACAGGATATTTGAGGCCAACAAGAATTTGTTGAAGTCACCCGATATGGTTTATGCCGGACAAAAACTTGTCATACCGGCCCCAGCTCTGTCGGCAGAGGTCGGTAAAACGCCAAGTGTTTTTTCTTCTTCGATGTTCGAGAAGGTCAAGTCCATTGCGCCGAAGCTACCTTCCACTAATGACACTAAACCAAAGCCGAGCGGTGAATATGTTGTTAAGGAAGGGGACAATCTGTGGCGGATTGCCGCTGCGAAGCTTGGAGACGGCAACAGATATAAAGAGATAAGCAAGCTAAACGCTGATATTGTAAAGGATGAGGATACTCTTGTTGTTGGGATGCGTCTGAAGCTGCCGTCTCGATAGGAAATTGGTGGGCTGAAGCCCACGCTACAATATTCGCGGAGGTCATGCCGGACAATTATGGGGTCCCGATTTCATTTTATTTTTGTTGTTTTTTATTTTACGGCTATTTTGATTTTCACTGTTTATTTACGCGGCATCTGTAACCATAATTTCTACAAGCTTTGCAGCATCAACGCTGAGCAAAACCGCCTTAAGCAGCAGCTCTGGCAAAAGCAGTTGCGGTTAGAAAATTTAATAAATCCAGCCGCCATCTCTGAACGTCTCGGAGAATAATTCAAAAATTAAAATGCAAAATGTGAAATTGAGGAATTCATTGAGCAAAAACAGATTCCGCAATTTTTATTTTTTATTTTTAACTTTTGATTTTTCGTTATAATGAATATGAGAAGCATTCGAATTACCACCTTTTTTTTGTTGCTTGTGATTGGTGCTTTTATTGCGCTGATATGTCGGTGCTTTCAATTGCAATATTTCAGGAGCGGTCGCTATAATGATATTTGCCTCAAACAGCAAGAGTCGCTGGTGCGTCTAAAGCCCCAGCGAGGCGTGATTCTCGATTGCTGCGGGAGGGTGCTTGCCGCCAGCGATAAGATTAACACCATTTTTGCCGAGCCACGAGTCATAAAAGACCCTAAAGACACATCTTCTGAGCTTGCCGAGGCTGTGGATATGGGAGCACACCAGATTTGCAAGCTGATTATGGATGGTAAAAACCCGGGCTTTGTGAAAATAAAGGTCGGCGCCGACACTAATCAATGCAATAGCGCATCTAAAATCTACGGCATAGGAGTCCTATCAGATTGGCAAAGACACTACCCAATGGGAAATTCAGCCGCCCACATTGTCGGCTTCACCAGCGCCGACAATCGAGGATTAGCGGGTCTGGAGTTACGGTATGATAAAGAGCTGACAGGTTCGGCGGCACAGGAGGTATTTCTTGCCGATGTATATCGGAGGCCGATTCGCTTAAGCTGGAATACAGAGGTGCAAAACGGCGTTTTGACCAACGGGGTCGGCATTATTTTGACCATCGATGCAACGATTCAAAAGTTTGCGCGAGATGCACTTGTAAAGCAGCTCGAAAGCTATCAGGCAGAGTCGGCTGTGGCGATTGTGGCCGAGCCAAAGAGCGGCGCAATTCTTGCCCTGGTTTCATTGCCGGATTTTGACCCGGCCAACGCACATTTGACCGACCCGAATAATTTTAGAAATCGCGCAATAACCGACCAGTTTGAGCCGGGCAGTATTATAAAGCCAATAGCGGCGGCAATTGCGGTCGATGCAGGGGTTGTTAACCGGTTCGAAAAGATATTCTGCGAAAACGGCAGCTATTACGGCAAAGGCTTCGGTCGAATCGGCGAATACCGCGAGGGTTTCGGCGATTTGACGGTGCGGGAAATTCTGATTAACTCCAGTAATATAGGGATGGCAAAGATAGGGCAAAGAACCGGCAGAGACAAACTTTATGAGGGATTAAGTTTTTTTGGGTTCGGCAAAAAAACAGAGATTGACTTGCCCGGCGAGGCCGAGGGATTTCTGCGGCCTCCGGGGGAGTGGACAGGGTATAGTGTAACCAGGATACCTTTTGGACAGGAGATTTCCGTAACTGCGATGCAGCTGGTTCGGGCATTTTGCATACTCGCCAACGGAGGCCGGTCGGTTCGTCCTTATTTAGTCAAGGCAATGGTAGGAGATGATGGACAGATTATCAAGCTGAAACAGCCCACGCCACCGGTAGGTTTCGTTGTCAGGCCGGAAGTTGCCAAATGGATTGTTACTGACGCTATGGTCGGCGTAGTCAACGAGGGAACGGGTAAGCGAGCCAAGCTCGAACGATGGCAGGTATTCGGCAAGACCGGCACCGCTAATATCGCATTGAAAAATCAAAAGGGGTATTCGGAGGATGATTACGTTGCTTCTTTTGTAGCAGGCGCACCGGCGGAAGACCCGGCTATTATCGTGCTGGTCTCGGTCATCAAGCCAAACAAAAGATTGGGCAAGGGATATGCCGGCGGAGCTGTGGCATCTCCGGTAGCCGCTGAAATAGTCGAAAAAACATTGACTTATCTGGAAAAAAACAAGTATGGTGATTGGTAAGTGGTGAGTGATTCGGTGAAAAGACCAGGTGTGAGAAAGGGGGAGGCACGATGAGAGCAAAAGGTATTTTATGGCTAAAATAATCTATGGTGTGGCGGGGGAAGGATTCGGGCACAGTACTCGCTCGCACTTGATAGGGCAGAGACTACTTGATGCCGGCCATAACGTGATGTTTGTTGGTTCGAAAAAATCACTTCTATATTTGAAGCAGTATTTCGGCGAGCGTGTAAAGGAGGTATTTGGCCTGTCTTTTGCTTATGACCAGGGATACGTGGACCCGATAAAGACCTTGAAAAGAAATCTTATGAAGCTGCCTGAGGCAAACAGACAAAACGACGAGCTTTTTAAGAAACACTTTGAGCCATTCGAGCCGGACCTTGTTATCTCTGATTTTGAGCCTTTTAGCGCCTGGTGGGCGTGGCGAAAAAGGGTGCCGTTTATCAGTATCGACCACGAGCATTTCCTTACGCTATGTTCTCTCGAACATCCCGCGAAGAACTGGTTTTCGCGGATAACCGCCGGTATTGTAACCAGATGTCACTATGTAGGTGCGGTCATCTACATTATCATAAATTTCTTTAAGGTGCCCTTGAGGATTGATTCTGCCGTTTTAGCACCGCCTATTGTAAGACCGATTATTTGTGCACTCCAACCAAAACAAGGCGAGTATATTCTGGTGTATTCCACTACAGGGACAGGTGCAGGCCAATTGCGCGAGGTCCTCGGTAAATTCAGCGGGCAAAAATTTTATGTTTATGGTTTTGATAAATCCGCCGAACTTCCAGAATCGGGTGCGGATAAAAACGCCGAAGATGGAAATTGCGTTTTCAAAAAACGCTCGACCGAGGGATTTCTGGCCGACCTTGCAGGCGCCCGCGGCGTTGTAGCTTCTGCCGGCTTTTCGCTGATAAGTGAGTGTATGCACCTAAAAAAGAGGATGCTGCTTTTGCCGCTTGCCGGCCAGTATGAGCAGATAATAAATGCTCATTATATTGAAAAGCTCGGTTTAGGAATTTCGGCTGAAAAGTTAAATGAAACGGCTTTGGCCCGTTTCCTTGATACTCTCGATAAGCCAATGCCGAGTGATGAACGGATTATCTGGCCGGATAATGAAAGGTTTTTCAAGATACTTCGGGATGTTCTCAGCAAACTGGATAGGCCGATTAGTATAGCAGTTTCTTAGACTGCATAATGGGGCATAAGGAATTGGTGGGCTAAAGCCCACCCTACATAAGAGGTCGTTTTTTCCCGACCAGCTCATCAGCCAGCTCAGCGGCGTTATAAACCTTCCGCAAGGCCTCGATGATTGCCTGAGAATTGATGGAGACAGCTCGTGCTTGAAAATCCGTGTAAGCAAAGTCGAGGACCAACGATTGAATGTTGCCGTCGAAAATGATGCCGACAAACTCGCCTTCCCGATTGACGACAGGGCTGCCCGAATTGCCGCCAATGATGTCTGCGGTGGAGACGAAATTGAACGGCGTATTCAAATTGAGTTTATTTTTCCGGTCAATCCAACGCCGAGGCAGGTCAAACGGCGGTTTGTAATAGTGTGATGCCGCCCGCTCGTAGAGACCTGCAAAGGTGGTTTGGTAAGGAATCGCTTGCCCATTTTCTTCATAGCCTCTAACTGTGCCGAACGCCAACCGCAGCGTAAAAGTTGCATCAGGATATGAACCGGTTTTCTCCAGGGCAAACCTGGCCTGGGCAATCTTCGCATGGGCCTGTCGTTTAATCTCATCCTGCGTTTCGATTATCTTTCGCATGGCACGCGCCTCAGCGTCAACCAGTCGAGCCAGATCAATCATAGGGTCATTTGCGGCTTCCAAATCGTCAATTGTTCCTGTATAAAGTTTTCTGCGAAGCGCCACATCTTTCAATTTGGTCCCCAGAACCAGCTCAGCCGCGCGGTCCTTGGGCGGCCTGCCTGCCAGAACCTTCTGAACCAACGGATTGGAATAGCCCAATTGCTTGGCCAGCCAGGTCAGAGAATCAGCCAGTTTGACCTGCTCAAAATCGTCGTAGATAGGTTCTTCTGAAAATAGCTGAAATTCGAGGGACTCAAGGTTGGAATCCCGGAATTCTCGCAGGCGCTCGCCGCTGGGTTTGGCTTTCTCCTCCACCGCACGCATAATCGTCCGGGCAATGTTGAACAACGTGCTGTTGAAGGCGTGGGCTCCTTCGAGCAAGTTATACTGCTGAGCGCTGCGGGCAATAACCTGCTGGGCGTCGGCGACGCGGTCCCAAGATGATAGCGCTTCCTGTGCATTTGGGTCCTGGGTTACTGTGGCGCGCAATGTCTGTTCGGCGTTCTGCTTTTGCTTCATAAGCAGGGGGTCCATTAAACCGGCGAACATACCTTCCCGTGCCTTGCGGCTGTTCTGAACACCAAACAGTGTATCTTTAGCGCGGCGGGCGTTTTCTTCGCTTCGCGCACTAAAGGACAGCAGCATCACCTCCAGGCCGTTCAGCCGCCGCAAAACATAAGGGAAGTGTTGGTCTCGCAGGTATTCCAATTCGGCCATCGTTAGTTGGCGGCTTGTGTTGCCCGGATGCCCCGAAACGAATACCAGGTCTCCTTCACCGACTCCCCTGCTGCTCCATTTCAGGTAATGCTTGACTTTGGCCGGCCTGCCGTTTTCGTAGGCACGAAATAGGCAAATGTCGAGGTCGAATCGCGGGTATTCGAAATTATCAGGGTCTCCGCCGAAAAAAGCTATCTGCTGTTCCGGAGCAAACACCAAACGAACATCAGTGTATTTCTTGAAACGGTACAAATGGTATTTCCCGCCTTGATAAAGCGTGACGACATCGCTTCGCAATCCTGTTTTTTCGAGGGATTCCTTTTCAATCTCTGCCATAGCCGCACGGCGGGCAACGAAGGCATCCTCGGCGTTCATATCGGGTTTGACCGCAGCGTTGACCCGGTCCGTCACGTCTTCGATGCTGATAAGCACATTCAACTCCAAATCCAGGCACCGTTTTTCTTCTTTTTGTCTGCGCGCATAGAATCCATCCCGATAATAATTGTGCTGTGCGTCGCTGAACTTTTGCAGGGCGTCCGCGCCTACGTGGTGGTTCGAAATAATGAGGCCATCCTCGGACACAAAAGAGCCGGAGCCGCCGCTGTTAAACCTTACCGAAGATTTTTGAATATGCTCCAGCCAAGCAGGGGTCGGTTCAAAACCGAACCTGTCCTTCAGCAGTTGATAAGGAGCAGCATTGTAAAGCCACATACCCTCGTCGGACTTCACAGGAACGTTGCTGGTCAGGATAATTAACGCAGCAATCAGTTGCTTGAGTACTGTTTTGATGTCCCGGCCCTCTTTTCTATTCTTGTTCACTTTTGCCCCCTGTTTCGATGGTTATTAATACCGAACTGCAAGACCAGCAGAATTTGGCATCATCCGAATTTTCTATCCCGCATTTTGGACAGTTCATAAAGTTTCTCTTTCAATCGCCTTCTTATGCCAATTGCAAGAAGTAAATGCGCTACATATTGTTGGTTTTCCCAGATTGAATAAAAGATTTTCAAACCCGCCGTAAAACGGCGGGCTAAATATACAAGAGCATCTAATCATGTTTTACGGCGGCAGAAGTATCGGTTCAGGAGGCGATGTTTCGTTTTCCATTGTTGTCCATTTGAGGTTCTTGAGGTCTTCTATTCTAACGAATTGAATGTGGCTGTCAACGAAAGCGACGTTGCAGCCTTCGCCCTGATGATTGTCAGTAGATAAAATTTCAGGTCCACCGGACTGGTTCCAGCCAGGTTGGGTCTCGAATAGCAAGACCATATCAGGCGGAGCGTTTGTCCCCAACCCTTCTACGTTTTTATTCATAGCGTAATTGCATTGGTCAACAGAGCGATACTTTATTAATGCAGCCGGACAGGCAAATGTCTGTTTGGAAACGTTCTGGTATTCAACCAGTAAATCACACCATTTTGCCGGCGTTGGGAACATATCATTATTGTCGTTGGCGTAGATAAGCATTGCCTTTGTGAGGTTAGACATATTATTAGCGCAGACTATTCGTAAAGATGCCTGCTTGACTCTGGCAAGTGCGGGCATCATTATTCCCATCAAGAGAGCAATGATAGGCAGCAAGGCAGGAGGGATGACTATTCCCGTAATGGCAAGACCACTGCCTTTTAACTGACCTGCACTTTTGCTGATTTTCACTAATGCCACGATGCCAATAACTATGGCTGGTATTGCCGTGATAAAGCAGGTAAAAGGTGCGAGGATGCCGAGCACAAGTGATGCGATTGCTAAGCCGCTCGTTTTGACACTCAAAACAGGACTCGATGGTGAAACGGGTGTTAATACCGAGTGACAAAACCAACAGGATTGGGCGCTATCCGGATTTTGGGTTTTGCATTTTGGGCAGAACATTTTTTCTTCTCCTATTTTAGCCACGAATTAACACGAATTTTCACTGATATATTTTAACCGCGGATTTCACGGATTACACTGATTATTATATAATTGGGTTTCTGTTTGGTCAATAAGGACAGTTTTCCAGCAAATCCGGGAGTAGAGGCACCTTTTATTCTGTTTTTGGAGAAGATTGGCCGATATAGTCGGCGTCGATGCAGAACTGGATAATGTCACAAGCTAAGGGAGCTGCGTCAGTTGAGCCGCGCTGGCCGCCTTCGACCATAACGGCGATGGCAATTTTGCGATTTGTGCTGTCAGCAGCAAAACCCGCAAACCAGGCGTTGTCGGGTTGTTCCGTTGAGCCGGTCTTGCCATAGACTTTTACATCCTGCTCAGCCAGTCCGCTGTGTGCAAATTCTTTGTAGGCCGTTCCGCCCTGCTCATTGACCACGGCGAACATCCCATCATAAACTACGGCCAATGTCTGGGGTGAGATGCTGAGGTCAATTTCGATGCTCGATGCTCGGTTCTCAATACTCGAAATATCAGGTGCAAGCATAAGTCGAGGCGATTTATATACGCCATTTCTGGCGATGGC
>Ga0315293_10005504_pt1 | contig 11916 bp, 12 predicted proteins | sample YL17G13_20_MG_FD_203071 | JGI IMG/M metagenome (GOLD analysis project Ga0315293, IMG submission 203071) | Sediment microbial communities from Yellowstone Lake, YNP, Wyoming, USA - YL17G13_20 | ecosystem: Environmental > Aquatic > Freshwater > Lake > Sediment | place: USA: Wyoming | collected... | reverse complement strand
AAAGACACTTAAAGATTTGACACTTAACAGATATTATAAAATAATAATATATATCTATAATATAAAATGAATTTAGTAAAAGTTTACTCCATTGTAAATAGTTTCACCATCTATAACAAAAAGATTTTTGTTAACGATGTTCCTATTAGCAACTTCCCAAAAAAAGATGTACGAGTTATAACTCCTGGTTGGTCAATCACAAGTCCACAAGCTATTGAATTGATTAATCATGTTATTAATAACGATGACGATGGTGTTAGATCTGTTTTATTAAGATACAAAGATGCATTTTATATGGATGCACATGTATATATTTATTACCAAGGTGCAAAAAATAATCTATCGGATTATACAAAAGTATCAAAAAGTGGCAAACGCGTTTTAGTATTACCACAAGATAAAATGGCATATGTTAAACCCGAAACATTTATCAAACGATACAAACTTGCAGGAAACCCAAAAAAACTCCCATATTTAAATTACGATACAAATGATACAGGTGCAAAAAATTGTGTATATGAATATGTTAAAAAAACTTACAAGAAAATATCAGCAAAGAAAATAGATGAATCTTTTAATAAAGACGAAGTTGTTGTAAATGATATTGTTGAATTTTGCAAGCATTATAAAATAAAATTACAATTATGGAATCTTGAAAAAGTCGTATTGACAAATGAATTTTACGATGACAAGGATTATAAAAACAAAAATTATAAAGATTTTATTGCAATCATTTGCAACAATCATTTATATCCAAATATCAAGAATGACAAAGATTCACGAAGTTCAAATGCACCGATATTGAATGAAGAAATAACAGCAGAACAAGATATTAAAAACAGTATATTATATATCAAGAATGATAAAATAACAATATCGAATGAAGGCAAAATTGAAATCAACCAAGACAAGATAATTGAAAATGCATTTTTTAAAAATATTACTCCTAATTTTTTATACAGATCAGAAGGCGATTATCAGATTAGAAGTTTAATGTATGTTGATAATTTAATCACAGACATTGAAACAAAATATGAAGAATATGATATTAATAAAGCCTATTACACCATGGCAACAGAAATAATAAAACCACAAGATGAATGCCCAGTTTTTACAGCATCATCCATGTGGATAAAATATGATATTAATAGTGAAGTAAAAGAATACAACTATTATTTAGTTTCAAAGCGGACATTAAAAAGATGCAAAAAGATGGGATTTATGAGCAATTTAGTAATGGGACATATTGTTAATTTTTTACTTAGCAAAGAGATAATGACAAAAGCAGATATTAAATATGTAAAAAATGCAACATATACTATTCAATGGACAACCATCCAACGCCGCATTAACGAGATAAAAGATAAATGCGAAATCAAAGATGAATTTATATTTTATAATGGCATTTTAGGAAAAGTTAAACAATCTAACTCCATGAAATACACTGGATTAATAGAAGATGATATTAAACTATTAAACTACAACAAAGAGACAGATAGTTTTGATGATAAATGGTTTGAGGAAAGCATGGCGTGTGGTTTAGATGACGACGAAGAGAATAATGATTATTCAGCAACAAAAAACACGCATTCATTTAAATATGTCAATACAGTTAATATATATAATTATGTAATAAGCCGATGCAATTTATTTTTATTAGAGGTGTTATTTAATACACTTGAGAATAACAAGGATCTAAAAATAATAAAAATTAAGGTCGATTCATTAGTATTTGATAGACCAGTTAAATTAGCAGAAGAATATGCAAAATATTTTAAAGTTGTACCAGATGATAAAATATATAAAAAATTTCATAACTATGAACAAAGATATATCGATGGCAAAGAATTAGGAGATAATATCATTGAGGAGTTAGAATGTTTTAAAAAGAATGTATCATTTAGTGGACCACCCGGAACAGGTAAAACAACGAAAGTTAAAGATACATTATCATATGATATAGCCACTACAACTACTAATTTATGTTTATTAAATTTGATGAAAGAAGGAGATGGGAAATTATATGGTACTACTTATTCATTATTCAATTTATTTGATCCATCGTCAATGTATGATAAATTTAGAAAATTATATAATAAAGAAATATGGATCGATGAATTTTCAATGATACCTGCATATGTATGGGGCTTCGTATATGTTTTATCACACACATATAATTGCAAATTTATATTATCAGGCGATATGAACCAGATCGGACCAATTGGAGAGAATAAAATAAATATCAAAGATACATTTTATAAGTATTTATTTTCTAACATGGAGATATTAAATGTCGATCATAGGAATGACGAACAGATAAGAGAGTTGCGAGATTTTGTATTGGATAATAATTGTTATGGTATTAAAAATAAATTTAGATCATTGTATGATGAAAAAATGGGATTCTTAAAATATAGAAGACATATAGCATTTACACATGAGACAAAGGATATAGTAAATTATCTAATAGTAAGAAATAACAATCTAAAATACAAATGGACCAATACACCATACACTGATAAAAACGGATTAACAAAATATAAATCAACCTTAGATGTTGACAATGGTGTTATATTATCATGCATGCGATCATCAAAGAGCAATGGATTATTTAAAAACGATATATGGGAAGTAATTGAAAAACTTGCAGATGGCTACCGATTAACCAATTTATTAAGAAATAAAATACTCGATGTTAAGATGGCGAATATGGTTGCTTATACATTAGGATATTGTACAACAGCACACAGCAGCCAGGGATTAACAATCGCGGATGATATGTGTATTCATGATATAGAATTAATGACAAATGTCGACACTGCCATATTATACACAGCTATCACACGAGCTAAAAATTATAACAAATTACATTTTTATAAAGGTGGATTTAAATATGCTGATTATGGATTTAATTATCACAGTTATAATATAGAAGTATCAACACCGCGCGAAAAATTATTAAATGATGAACAAGATGAATTTAATAAATACGAAACAATGAAATGCATCACTTGAATACACCACAAAAAGATTTAAAGATATAACACTTAACATAAATCATAAAATGGTAAAAGCAAGACAACCAATCACCGATCCAAACGCATACACAACATTTAAGACATGTACATTATGTAAAGAAAATAAAGCAGTAGCTGAGTTCCCGATGCATTATCGTAAAGTAAAAGGGGAGAAAACCAATTTATATCGTAGTAGATGTTATAATTGCCATAATGCAAGATTAAGGGAGTTATACACAGTAAGAAAAGAAAAAAAGGCATTATCAGTGCCATTTGATGGTGAACCCGTTATTTCTCAGCCGTTAGAGACGGTGCCTTTATAAATATGCTAAATGTTGATGACAACAACGAGAAGTATATTTCAGGGTTTTTAGCATTATTAATTATTTGATATATAGAAAATATTATAATTAATAATGCCAATAAAAATTGAACAACAAAATTAATCAATCGTTTATCTGTTTTTGAGCAGCAGCCGAGGTATTCATTTTCTATTTCAATTTCTTTTTTTTTAATTTCTAAATTATTTAATTCATCTATAGTATTTATTTTAATTTCGTCCATTTATAAATATTATTTTCTTTTACTATAGTATATAATAAAAAATGGATCAATTAACACAAGCTGATATTATTGATATGTACAGGTCTCAAGTTTCTAATATGGAAGGTGGTAGACGCCGAAGAGTAGGACGCCCACGAAAAGCACCAGTACGCCGAAGGGGTCGTGGTCTTGTTGGCGGTGTTGCTGATGCTTCTGCAAATGTTGAGGGCTATATTTCTGGCATGGGTCTTGTGGGTGGTCGTCGCCGGGTTGGTCGCCCTCGTGGATCTGCTCGCCCTAAGATGACAGCCAAAGTCATGGAATTCTTCGCATCTAAAAAACGAAAGAAACGTGGACGAGGTTTAGTCGGTGGTAAATCAAACCAGGATATATACGATGAAATAGTTGATGGTGGCAGAGTACCATCAGAATATGAAATTAGATTAATGCAGGCAGGAATCCAGCCAGAAACGCCAAAGGAACGTTTAATTCGTCAAATTAGAAATATAGAAAAGAAAATTGGTGTTGGTCAATCCTCCGCTGAAAGATTAGGAAAATATACCAAGGCTGCACTTCAGAAAATATTTCAGCTCTATGAGAGCAACAAGGTAGATCTTGCTTATCCACCATTGAAGAAACAAGCAGATATTTTTGAAGAAGATCGATGGGATGTACCTGATTTTTATAAAGGAGCAGAAAGAGGATTATTAGCAGCAGAAGAATAGGGAATACCGAGTGGCGTAAAAACAGGACCGCTCGGTAAGCAAGGGGGTCCACCCTTTGCCACTCAAGGACAAATAAAATTTAATCGGGATCAAGCCGCATACAATCAATTAAGAAACGATTATGCACGAATATTTCGGATAGAGATACCACAAGGAGTGGACACAAGAATGAGAAAATCAGTTATGACTACAATGAATGAAGAAGAACTTAATAATGTTTATGCTTATTTGATAAGACAATGGACCGAACAAGCAGCAGCAGACCCACAGGCAGCAAATGCTGAAAAATTGCAAGAGTTATTGAAAACGAAACAGCAACAATCAGCAGTGCAACCAACTGAGGAAGAAAGAATAAAAAAAGCATCTGAGCAGCTATTGGTTGAGGGAGCATCGCCCGAAGAAGTTGCAGCCGAAAAAGCCGCAGCAATAGAAGCACAAGAAGCCATAAGACGACAACAAGAAAGAGAACAAGTTGATAAAGAATTTGCACAACTTTCGTCAGATATCAAAGAATTTCTATCACCTGTTCCAGTAATTTCATATATGAAAAAACTACTAACTAAACAAAAAGGAAGGGGTAATGCATTAAATCAAGAAGCTGTATTGTTTATTTTAGAATCAATAAAAAAAATTAACGAATTTCGTCGTCCATATTTGAAACAAAATGCGGTATATACATTTAAAATTGGAGATCTGGAAGACTACCCACAAGTTAAGAAATTATATATTTTATCGTTCTTATTGAAACAAGTTAAACAAGTTACTCAATTGACAGAGGAAACAAAAAAAGAAATCAAAGAGGCTACCTCAAGCTTTGATAAAATATTTTCATCTGGTATGACTACTTTTTTGAATGCAGTTGTTGAAACAGTAAATACTACAGAACCAAAATATGTAGGTTTTATGCAAAGAATAAGAGATTTGAATAAATAAAAATATATATAATAATATATATATAATGTTATCATTCAAAAAGTCCCCGACGACTAACAATATTGCAATAATTCAAGATCCAGAAGAAGGATACAATCACAATAAAATATTGTATATTGATTCATCTAAAATAGACGCACCAGCAAGTAAAAAACGCATTGATTTAGAAGGCGATGAGCAATTTGTGATATATCCCACAGTAAAACCAGAACGGGTATATATCGTGGGTCCAAATGGTAGCGGCAAGAGTTGGCAAGCTGGGAAATACTGCGAATCATACAACAAAGCATATCCAAAAAATAAAATCATTATGTTCTCACCCCATGAACGGGATGATGCATATGCACAAGTTAAGAACTTAATTATAATGGATCTGTCTGATTTGTCATTGTATGAAGAACCCATGGACATTACACGTTTATGCAATTGTTTGATCATATTTGATGATTGCGATAATCACCAAAATTTAAAAGCTAAAAAATGGTTAGATAGTATGGAGAAAGATTTGATAATGAATGGTAGAAAGTATGGGATATATGTTTTGTCCATTGCTCATATGATGATGAACGGACCAGCAACACGCCATAAAATAGCAGAATCCAACCGTACAATATTCTTCCCTCATGCAGGGTCATCGTATCATATAAATCGTTATTTAACCATATATTGTGGATTATCCAAAGAACAGGTGCAAACTATAATGGGCATAAAATCTCGTTGGGTTTGCATCAGTGCTTCATATCCACAATATATACTTTTTGATAATGGGTGTTATGTTTTAAAATAAATCATATATAATATATTTGTATAATATATTATAAATGGATAAATTAAAACGGGATTTATCGTATGCCTTATCAGATCAAGACATTAAAAAACTTAATCCACGAGCCAAACTCTTATTATATCAAGATGTTCAACGATACAAAAATATTGACCAATTGCTGCACCCATATGATAGCGTAATCATATTATATGAATGGAAAAGAACAAAAGATGCATCAATCGGGCATTATATAACGGTAAATCGTGTGAATAATGGGATTGTTGAGCATTTTGATTCATACGCAATAAAGCCAGATAATGAACTTGCCCAGATTAAAGACACATCACAAGCATTTAAAAAGATGACTGGACAAGATCATAAATATTTATTAGATTTATATTTTAAATCACCATATCCAGTTTCGTACAATCATTATCCATTACAAAGCCTATCTGATGATGTAGCCACCTGTGGACGTTATTCCGTGATTCGTTCTTTGTATCGTCATATGCCATTAGAAGAATTTGCAAAAATGTTTATAAACAAAAGGGGTACGCCTGATGAAATTGCAGTGGAATTAACTCAGCCATTAATAGAATATTTATAAAATAAAATATATATATAATAATATATAATGAATAGTATGCAATCAATGCACCCCATGGGTGAAGAATACGTATATTATAATGCTAAACTGTATAACAACACAAATACACCACTCGTGGCATCATTGAACGATACTCGGGCATCATCCATACTTAGGAATTGCTGTCAATATAAATGTTCTATTATCCGCTTTAGTGTTAATGGCTCGTTATTGCCGTTATTAGTCCCAAAAATACTTAATCCAAATGGTCCCCCACCATATATCGCTAATTACTCTGTCACTCTATCCTTCGGCGGTTTTTCGTTCGTTGCTCCTGTTGTTTTCACTGCACCAACTAATAACCAAATTAAACTGGCATATTACTATTTTAATGCATTCATTGATGATTTGAATAATGCGTTTCAAGCTGCGTACACCGGTTTAGCTGGCTTAGTTGCTGTCCCTGCTCCGAATCCTCCCGTTATGGTATGGAACCCACAAAGTCAACTGTTCACATTGTTCTTTAATGAGTCATACATAACAAATAACATAATCATATCAATGAATTATGATCTCTTTAATCTCTTTCAAAGCTTTCAAACTACATTCAATGGCTATTTCTCAGCTTTCGGGCGTGATAATGATTTAATTATAAGTAGTAATAACACCATTGGTGCACCTTTTGGGGCTGGTTCTCTATCCCAGAAGGCGGCAGCATTGACTGCACCATTTGTTGGTCTGCAACAAGAATTCTCATCGCTTACCAATTGGTCACCAGTAGCATCATTTTATTTTACTTCATATCAAATACCTATAAGAAATGAGAATTTGCCAATTGTGTCAACGAGTGGTCAGTCATTCATAGTAAATAATAACTCATTGCCAGTAATAACAGACTTTGAACCAATTTTGGGATCTGACTCTGAATTTAATCGTGGACAGACGCAATATTTGCCGTCAGCGTCTTATAGGTTTTTAACACTTGAAAGCGATATAAATTTAAATACTATAGATTTGCAATGTTTCTGGACAGATAAAGAAGGCATATCATTTCCATTACTTATTGACTTGGGTTATTATATATCCGTAAAAATCTTGTTCGAAATGATTAGAAATTAAAAAACATATAGTAAAAATTTTATCTAATATATAGTATATAATAAAAATGTTAAATTCATCCGAAGATATCAAATTTGTAAAAGTAATCGCCCCATCGGTAAATATTAATGCACTTGGTAATAAACAATATGCAATCCTCGATGCTGCATCGGAGAATTCGTACCAAGCTCAAATAAGTCAGTCATTTAACGCATCGACAATAAATATTGAAGCAAATCCGCCTAATGGAATGACTTACATTAACCGTTATACCCCTGTCGAAGTGACATTTGAAATTACCTTTACGGGTACTTCGGGTGGTGCTGGTATTGCTCTGCTACAGGCTCCATTTTTGCCACATGCTCCAGGTGTACTGGTTGGTTCTGGTGGAAATTTTGATGCTCCAAGAGCCTATCCACTCCAAGGGAGCACAAATTCACTTCAGCTAAAACTCGGCGATGCCACAATCTCTCAAAATATTAATCAATATTTTAGAAACTTTAACCATTATCACAATTTTAACCAGAATCGTACTGGTTATGAATCTACAACCCCAAGCCAATTGGACCCGTCATGGTCTTATGCAAATACATTTGGAACAGTCCAGAATCCTATGAATGGTCCTTATGACTGTCCAGATGGAACAGAATGCCCACGTGGTGGATATGTTGACGCTCTGGTAACTCGCAACGATTCAACAGGTACCGCCGCCGATGTTGCTGTTGTTCGTTTGACTGTTCGTGAACCCATCCTTATTTCTCCATGGCTCGCTGATGGTAAAGATGCACATAACTCGGTTGATTTCATAGGCATTGAAACATTTAATTTAATCTTTAGTCTTGGTGGTCGTGGTAATGGTCCAACAGGTGGGCTTTTAGGTGCTCTGTGGTCTCACAATCCAAATAGTCCCTCAAGTATTACTGGTGGTAGTGTAAGTGTTTTGGGATCAAAATTATTATCTAACTATAAAACACCAGATCCAACACAAATTCTAAACTCTGCAGCTGGGTATACATATTCATATTTTGAACCGCAAAATTTTATTACATCGCTCCAATCGCCACTCGCTCCAGGACAAAGCACCGTAATTCAAATGAATAATATTCAACTTGGATCAGTCCCAAATTTGATTTATATTTCAGTTCAAGAATTAGATCAATTTTTTGATTTTACTAAGACAGATACATTTTTAGTAATTGATAATATTAATATAACTTTTGATAATCGCACTTCATTATTAGCAACAATGACCCCAATTGATCTTTATAATATGTCCCGCAAAAATGGATCAATCCAATCATGGCGTCAATTTTCATATGATCAAGGCTCGGTAATTTGTGTTCAATTCGGACTGGATTTGGCTCTGCCGGCAACGCTCACACCTGGATGCATTGGAAACTTTAGTTTGAACATGAAAGTAACCGTGAGAAATCAAACGACCGCTGCTTTTCCTGCAATATCTCTGAATTGTGTAGTAGTGCAAGAGGGTGTGATGACAATTTCTAATAATCGCTGTTATAGAACAATTGGACCGATCAGCCGATCCGATGTTCTTGCATCTAAAAATGGACCAATCGCCCCATATCATCATCCCACAAATTTCTATGGAGGTAATTTCTTAGATAAACTTAAAAAATTATTTGGTCGACTTGCTCCAGTTCTCAGGACAGGTTTGAATGTAGCCCAGCATGTAGCCCCAGCATTTGCCCCAGAATTTATGCCAGGATTACAAGTAGCATCAGATGCATTAAAATTAACAGGTAATGGTTTAGTCGGTGGTCGTCGTCGTCGTCGAACCCGTGGCGGTGAAATGATGAGCAAACAAGATTTATATGAACTTATGTAAAATAAAATATATATAGCAATTATATATATATAAATGAATTTACAACTTTTGAACTCTGGTTTTCCAAATGAAAAATTGTGGCTAAATCCTGTGTGTAATATTCTTACATGTAATCAATTAATTACTCCCACACCTCCACCTGCAGCCGTTGAAGTATATAATATGCATAGCATAAATATAGTGCCATTAGTAACACCTTTGACATCTCCAGCCGATACGATCGGTATTCCAAACGCAAATATAAACCTCGTAAATAATACTTATATTGCACCTGTAAATTGCTTTTTATTAGTGAATTATTCGCTTATAATTTATTATACTAATACAAGCTTAACTATCGGGTGCACAATGACTGTAACAATAAATGGAGTAGGTACATATTTATTCGATCAATTGACTAAAGCGGCAGGTTCCGCAACTGGTCCACTTACATTGTCGTGTAATGGCGTTCTGCAATTGAATGCGGGTGATATTGTTGGTTTTTCGTTGCTATCGTCTGGCAATTTAGCTAATACATTATATGGTAATGTTTCATTGTCTGGGACAGTGTTATAATTAAAATATTTTAGATGATATTTTTAGAAATATCATATAATATATTTACTATCGGATTAATTCGGGTGGATCTTCTGGTAATGCTTCAAGCGTCGCTGCATGTTTCTCTGTCCATGATGCCCATTGTAAAGAATATAATATTTGTAACTCATATCCTTTATCATAAAATGAATTATGAATATAATATATATCATCTTCTTCTTTTACACAAAATACTCCCGTTGATTCTGGTATCTTTTCAACTAACCTAATATGTTCATTATCTAAATATTTTTTTAATTTTCGATCTGTTTCATCTGGGGCAGCTGCTGTGATCAGTTCCGTTCTATTGCTATTGTAGGTTTTAATTAAGAATTCCATTTTATATACTATATTATATCATTATTTTTTAAGTAAAATATAAAGTCACTTGTGCATTTCCTGGGCTTCTGCTGGTAGCTCTTCCTCTGGTTCATGTAATTCTTCCAATGATTTCGCTTGTTTCTCCGTCCATGGCAACCACTGCAAAGAATAAATTAAATAACTATTAAATGTGTTATCTTCTTTATCATACACCGATTGATAAACCCGATATGCAACTTGTTCGAATACACAAAATAGTCCTGGTTTCTCTGGTGGTACAAAATCAACTAATGCAATCCCCGCTCTATCTAAATATTTTAATAATACATTTATGCTCTCTTTTGGTTCTGCTGCTGTGATAAGTTCATTTTTATCATTGTTGTTGTATCGTAATAAGAATTCCATTTTATATATTATACTATATATTATTTTTTTAAAACAGTTTTGTTAATGTAAAATAATTACATGTTAAAGTGTTATTTATATTCGCTACTGCCCACTGCATCGTAAAATCTAATGTATTAGACACAAGAGGATTAAAGGTATTATTTACTTGTTGATTGGTAAACCCACGTGCATCCGATCCGTTATTATAACTAAATGTAAAATTAGATATGATTTGTGTTCCTCCTGTAAATGTAAATTGTGTTTCAACATTCCAACCTGTGGTTGCCAGTGGCACGCTTGTCAATGATAATAAACCTGTTGAAAATAGAGTTCCCGAATTTGTTAATCTCATTGTGAATTGTTGACCATTTGATGAATCCCTAAAGGTACCCCCACATTTTAATAAAAATGACATACCAGGCGTAAAGGTATTTGCGGGGACTGTTAAAGTTCCTGTTCCTATTGGTATAATAGTTGATGCCACTGTTGTATTTGCTACTGTTACGGGTGTTCCTGTTGCTGAATATAAGCCGTATATTTGAGGCGTAGACCATACTGAGGTTGTGCCGCTATCCCGTGTTAATACTTGCGTAATTGTTCCAGCTGTAGACGGTAATGTATAATTTCCATTTACATTTACATTAATAAATTGGACTGAATCGGATGTATTTAAATTTTGATTGAAAGGATTTATGGCGGTTGGTGATGCCCAAGAACAAACCCCCGCACCATTCGTATATATATATTGATTGGCTAAACCATCCGATGTTGGCAATGTATAAGAATTGCCTATTGATACACCTGAATTATCAACTCGTAATCTTTCTACTCCTCCACCATCTTTGAATGTTTGACTTGTTGCATCCATTATTTCACGAACAGCCGTAAAAGCTCCATTAAATAATGATGTTGTTATTGAAGCATCTGTATAAACGCAGCTTGATTTTGCCTGAGGTCCAACGATTGCCATTGAATTTGCCTGACAGTCTATCAGTCCATTTCCCGCAAAATATGAGGCTATCGTAAATGTTCCGTTATTATTCAATGATAGCGATGAACCATTGGGACCAGATAAGGCATTTTTACTAAATAATGCGGTTGTTGTATCGTCTACTACT
>Ga0315293_10005502_pt1 | contig 11918 bp, 9 predicted proteins | sample YL17G13_20_MG_FD_203071 | JGI IMG/M metagenome (GOLD analysis project Ga0315293, IMG submission 203071) | Sediment microbial communities from Yellowstone Lake, YNP, Wyoming, USA - YL17G13_20 | ecosystem: Environmental > Aquatic > Freshwater > Lake > Sediment | place: USA: Wyoming | collected... | reverse complement strand
GCCATCGATAATGGATTTTCGCCTTCCGACCTCTTTCTCGATTCTCCGATAGTTCTCACGGTCGGCGGCGAGGAATGGCGCCCCGATAATTTCGATCTGTCTTTCAATGGTGAAATGACACTTCGGGACGGCCTGAAAGATTCCAGGAACCTGATTGCGATCAAGCTGATGATGGACCCACTGGTCACTCCGCAACAGGTGGCGGAATACGCCAAGCGCATGGGTATAAGTACCCCTCTTATGCCTGTACCATCGCTGGCCATAGGTTCTTCCGAGGTAACCGTGTGGGATATGGTTCCTGCATTTTCGATCTTTCCCAATGGTGGCGTTCGAAAAAAGCCGTTTTTTATAAACAAGATTGTTGACCGCAACGGCAACCTGGTCATGGAAAAATCGCGAATCGACCAGGAGGAGGCGCTCTCACCCCAGACAGCTTATATCATGACCAATATGCTCCAGACTGTAGTTGATCATGGCACGGGGTATGGCGCCAGGGCGCGCGGGTTTACTCGTCCGGCCGGAGGCAAAACCGGGACCTCCAATAATAACACCGATAATTGGTTTATAGGATTCACGCCGCAAATTACTTGCGGGGTGTGGATTGGATTCGATGACAAGACCAAAATTGGAATTGGGAAGGGGGAGGTTGGGGCTACGACAGCGCTTCCTGTCTGGACAGAGTTCGTGAAGGTCGCTACGGCCAACATGCCGGTACGCGACTTTCCCGTGCCCCCCGGCATATACACGGCCACAATTTGCCTGGAATCGGGGAAATTGGCGGTTGAGGGATGTAGCAAAGTCGTCACAGATATATTCACCGATGCCACGCTTCCCAAGGAGGAATGCGATCTGAACCACAAGGTCTCGCGCTATTCAAGGGAAGATCAAAAGCGGTTCAGAATCGACGATAGGGGCGGGAAAAAAGATAGGTTTTGAGATCCTAATGAGCGCCAATTTCCGGCGTTAATTGAGGAGCTTTTGTTCCGTCGAAAGAAAATATCGGCGTCCCGGCATTTCGGCAGATTATTTAATGCCGAATGATCCAACATGCCGTATAGCGGGTTTACCTGATGCAATTTGCCCGATATTACCTCGATTCTTAGCTAAGGCAAGCTCAATATCGCCAATATAAAGATAGAAGATTCTCGGTCATTTCGAATGAGTGCTGACTATTTATCCGGCACGATTTTGATAATCGCTCGCCTCGATCGAGGCCCGTCGAACTCGCAGAAATAAATCCCCTGCCAGGTGCCAAACACTATGCGGCCATCAGCGATGAATACGGCCACATGCGTCCCGACGATGCTGGATTTAATATGGGCATCGGAATTTCCCTCGGAGTGCCGGAAGTTGGCATCTTCGGGAATCAGCTTCTCAAGAAAGCTCATGATATCGGTTTGAACTGTCGGGTCAGCGTTTTCGTTGATAGTTATCGCGGCGGTAGTATGCGGCACAAAAATATGCGCGATCCCCTCTTTGATACCCGATTCGTCGACGATTTTTTGAATCCCGGAGGTGATATCAATCAGCTGGTTACGTCGCTCGGAGCGGATACTCAATTCACGCAGGCTACTCATTGACACCGACCAGCGCCTCGGCAAATGCCTGGGCATCGAAATCGACCAGGTCATCCGCCTTCTCGCCCAGGCCTACATATTTGATCGGGATGCCATATTTTTCAGCCGCGGCCACCAGTACCCCCCCTTTGGCAGTACCATCAAGTTTGGTCATGACTATGCCGGATATACCGATCGCGTTATTGAAAAGCTCGATCTGCGAGAGCCCATTCTGCCCGGTGGTTGCGTCCATGACGAGAAGAACCTCATGAGGCGCATCGGGCATGGCCTTGCCGATGACCCGTTTGATTTTCTTCAGTTCTTCCATGAGATTAGTCTTGGTTTGCAGTCTTCCTGCCGTGTCGATTAAAACCAGGTCAAAATTACGGGCTAAAGCGGCCTTGACGGCATCGAATGCAACGGCGGCCGGGTCTGACCCGCTCATCTGTCGGATAAGTTCAGCGCCGACCCGCAAAGCCCAGATTTCAAGTTGTTCCCCGGCTGCTGCCCTAAAGGTATCAGCGGCTGCCATCATCACCTTGCCGCCAGCGGCTATGGTTCTCTTAGCGAGCTTGGCGATCGTGGTCGTTTTCCCTGAGCCATTGACCCCGACTATTAATACCACGCGCGGCCCAGCGATTGGCATATTCGTCCCTTCAGGGCGTTTGAATCTCTGCGCAATTATATTGGCCAGTGCTCTCTGGGGGTCTTCTCCATACTGACTTTTTTTCAGTTCCTCGATAATTTTGGGCGCCGCCGACGCTCCCACGTCAGCCAGAATTAAGGCTTCCTCAAGGCGCTCGAGCGTTTCCTCATCGAGAGCCATGCCTCGTCCGAGTATGCCGGATATACGTTCTGTTATCGCTTGACGTGTTTTCTTAAGCCCGGAGAAAAACCTATTCAGCCCCACCTTATCCCTTTCCCCCCTGTCCATTGCCATTACCGTTGCCATTTCCATTGCCGAATTTCACAGATACGACTTTCGAAACACCCGGCGTTTCCATTGTGACGCCGTAGAGAACGTCAGACGCCTCCATGGTCAGCTTGTTGTGCGTAATGATGATAAACTGGGTGCTTTCAGAGAACCTCTTGATAAGCTTCAAAAACCTCAAAAGATTGGCGTCGTCCAGCGGCGCGTCAACCTCGTCGAGGATGCAGAACGGGCTTGGCTTCACCAGGTAGATCGCAAAAAGCAGCGATATAGCGGTAAGGGCCCTTTCCCCTCCCGAAAGCTGGGTAACCGAAAGCAAGCGCTTTCCACCGGGCCTGGCGAATATGCCTATCGGGCTCTCGAGCGGATTATTGGGATCCTCGATCTCTATATGGGCCTCGCCGCCCTCAAACAGGGTCTGGAATACGCTCTCGAAATTCTCCTGTATTTTCGCATATGTTTCGCGGAATCTGTCTTCTGCCGTGGTGTTGATCTTGCTGATGGCCTCCTTGAGCGACTCTTCGGCGGCCACCAGGTCATCGCGCTGGCGAACCAGGAAATCGAGGCGGTCCTTCTCACGCTCGTAATCCTCGGCGGCCACCAGATTAACCGGGTCCATGCGCTGGAGTTTCTGCCTGATTTCCTCACCCTCGGCCTGAAGCATTTCCACGGTCTTCCCATCAGGAAGCGGCCTGGGATCGACCGTGACCACATTGAATTCCATCCTCAGGCGATCGAACGTCGAATGGCGACTCGATTGAAGCCCTTGATATTCAAGCTCAAGAGAATGGAGGTCGCCGGTCAATCTGTCCTTTTCCTTGCGATGGCCGGACAACTCGTCGTTAATGCGCCCGGTCTCTTCCATCAATTCGGTAATCTTGTCCTCGATCGCCCGCAACCCGGCCTGGGCCTCGCGGCGCTCGGCAAAAACGTCATATAGGGTGGTCTCCAGCTCTTCGTTCCTCGAGGTCGAATTTTTTATCGTATTTTCGGCGGCCTCGATAGCGGCCCTGTGGGCGGCGATCATTTTCTCAGCCTCGGCGCGAAGCTCTCCTCCGTGTTCGATATCAGACCTGAGCCTGGCCGTCAGGCTGTCATGTTCTATCGCTTTGATACGTGCTTCTGTCAGGCTATTCTCAAGATGTGAGACGGAATCACGAACCGCCAGGAGTTCCGTCGATACGGCATTGAGTTCCTCCGACCCCAACCGAAGTTGATTTTCGAGTTGGCCGAGCTCGGCCTGAATGCCTTTCAACCTCTCATCGTAAAAGGCAATTTCACTCGATATGCCCCGGCCCCGGCTGATCGCGGCGGAATAATGGTTTTCGCGCTCCCGGAAATCGAATCTCAACTGCCCAAGCTCAGCGTCAATCTTGCGCTTTTCATCATCGAGAGACCGGAGATTTCTTTCAACCGAGTTTAATTTATCTTTCTGCGTCTGCAGGGCCGTGAGATTGTTTTCGAACTCGGCCTCTGATGATCTTATTCGGTCGCTGATTTGCTCGATATGAGAGATTATCTCGGATAAATCCTGGCGGCGTCCCAACGCAGTCTGACTCGGCTTGCCGCCGGAGACGATAGCATTGGGGGCCTGATGGAATCCATCGAGGCAGACCAGATTGTACTGGCGCCAATGGTCGTTGACCCCGAACGCGGCCTCCCTGTCTTGGAAAATGGCCGTATGGCCCAGGAGGAGGTTTACGGCAATACGATAATCATCGGGGTAGCCAACGAGCGTATCAGCGAATCCGAGAAATCCCTTTACGCCATCAGGCCTTTCCACTGCGAAGGACGACAACTCAATATTCCCCATTACGAGGAAACTAGCCCGCCCGCCCCCGTTTGCCAGGAGATATTCAATGCCGGCTTCGGCGTCAGCCATGCTCTTGACCGGGATAACCTCACCCAGATTTCCGAGAGCTGAGGATATGGCGTCCCTGTATGGCTCGGGCACCTGCAGGACCTCCATCAGCGGCAACATCATGCCGGATGGCTTCCCGGTCCAGGCCATTAATGTCTTGGCGCCGCTGGAATAACCCTCGCCTGTCTCGATTAATTGCCCCAGGAGTTCCCTGCGGGCAGCGTACCCGGATAGCTCGGCGCGGTCCCCGGATAGAGTGTCCCGAAGGCGATCCAGAGTAGCCTCAAGTTCGCTGATAACCGAAATAATCTTGGATTTCTTCAGAGCAAGCTGTTCGATTTCAGCGTCGAGCCTCTGCCTATTTTGTTCAAGCGCGTCAAGGCCGCCTTGCTCTGCGATACGAGACTGATCGATAGCGGAGGTATCGCCCTGGATTTCCCGAAGCTTTTGCTCCAGGCTCGATCTCATTTGGGCGATCGAGGAGGCCTCCGCCTTTAAGGCCGAAATCCTCTCTGTAGAGGCCGCGTTGCGCTCTCGAAGCTCATTCACTGCAATTTCACGGGGCCTCAGCGCCGATACCGCGCCGGCAAGCTCGTTTTCAATCGACGATAACTGTTCTGAAAGCGACAATTTATGCGAATCGAGCTGTTCCAAGCGCGAGCCATTTTGCTCTATTCCATCTTGGAGAGTGGCGATTCTGCTGTCGAGGGCCGCAATCTCATTCCTGCTTTTATCGATGTCATGGCCGGCCGTCTCGACCTTGTGTTTGCCCAGTTTGATCTCGCCTTCTATCTCGGAGGCCTTCGATGACAATTCGGCGACTTTCTGTCTATATTCAGCTGCCTGGCGCTCGTGCTCCGAGATTTTCAGACGGGTTTCCTGCAAGTTCAGTTCTCGTTTTTCAAATTCAGTATTCAGCGAATCGATCTCAAGCTTAAGCCCGCTCCTGCGATTTTCTATCTCCTTGAATTTCGCCTGAGTTTCGAACAGGGAACTTGCGCCCAATGCCAGCTCGATATTCTTAAGCTCATCCTTGAAACGCGAGAACTGCCTGGCCTTGGCCGCCTGCCGCCGCAACTGGCCCACTTGCTTCTCGATCTCGACAATGATATCGCCGAGTCGAAGAAGGTCGGCCCGCGTGGCCTCCAGTTTGGCGATGGCTTCTTTTTTGCGGTGCTTATATTTGGTGACCCCGGCGGCCTCCTCGAACAGGCCCCGGCGGTCCTCGGCCTTGTCGGATAAGATGGCATCGATCATGCCCTGTTGTATAACGCTGTAGGCATGCGGCCCCATGCCGGTATCATAGAAAAGCTCCATGATATCTTTAAGGCGGCATTGGCTCTTATTGAGAAGGTATTCGGATTCGCCCGACCTGAAAAGCCGCCTGGTAATGACGATCTCGTCATATTCGACTGGCAATATGCCGCGGTTATTCTTGATGGTGAGATTGACCTCGGCCAGGCCCAGCGGCTTCAGCTGGGCGGTACCATTAAAAATTACCTCCTCCATCTTGGTGCTTCGCAGGGCCGAAGTGCGCTGTTCGCCCAGCACCCAGCGGATGGAATCCAGTATATTGGTCTTGCCACAGCCGTTGGGACCCACGACGGCGGTAACGTCGCCGTTGAATTCGAGTATAGTTTTTTCGGGAAACGACTTGAAGCCGAGGATCTCCAATTGCGATAAATACACGTCCCTCTCCTTCTGCTACCCCCCCCGGGGAAATTTACTCAACTCTAAAATTCGCCAGCACACTGGCCATCATGTGATAGGCCGCGCGCGAGGCCGGATCCTGCCCCTCCGAACCGACAATCATATTATAGTAGGGGAGCCCGATTCCTTTGTCAAACGTTGTTCTGATTAGCGCTCCGGAACGCAATACTGCCACGGCATTGAAAAGGTTCGGCCTCGGGTCAAGGTCGATCGCAATGCCAACGCCGTCGGTCGATATCTTTGCGATAAAATGCTTTTTGGGCAGCGAAAACGTATCGTAGTCGCCGGCTTCGGCCCTGATAACGATGAAGCGCTTGATGATTTCATGCGATTGCGGGTCGATGCTGGAGGTCAGCATCACCTTCAGGCTCCTGTTGGGAAAGGCGGTCGCGATATCGGGCAGAATTTCGGCCGCCGGCTTGATCAGGTCGAGTCTACCTGGCATGCAAACCAGGCAAGATTTTATGCCCCGGCTGACCTCGTGAAAGGCCACCGGCTCGATTCTCATCTTGCGCTCGTGAAATATCCTGGCCGCTTGCTCGGCGAAACTATTCAATTTCATGATCAATGGTATCCTTAACAGGAATCCTGATTAGAAAATTATTAAGCCTTTTGCGACTGCTGCCGATACCCGTTACTTTGACCCCATTGAGATACCCCGCGATCTCGTCATTACGCGACAGCCATACCCGAAACGTGCTGTCGGCGGTAAATGACTTGCCCGATTTCCGAGTCATGGTTCCTATGAAGACCGTATCCTCATCGGCTACGACGCATGCCCACACCTCGCTTTCGGCCGTTTCAAGCGTCAGCCTGTCGCTGGCGAAAAAGTCGGGGTCTGATGCCGGCCTTTCCCATGGCCGATCCCATTTTATCTCAGTCTTACGGAACAGGCCCCTGGCGGGAATGATATTCTCGTCCTCCGGGCCCGAAATATCCACTCTCCGCGAGCGAACCGCGATAATTATCAGAATGATTACCAGGATGCCCACCGCAAGGACGATCGGCAGCTTGTAATCAGCTTTTCTGGCCATCGCAACCGGCGCGCTGGGCTGGGTCACGAGACCCTGGCCGGCCTTGTCGTCGCTCATCGGGCCGTCAATCTTTTCGTAAATTTCCCTGCTATCGATGCCGAGAGCCTCGGCATATATTTTCGCAAACGATCTCAGGTAGACTCTCCCCGGAAGCAGGTCCCAACGCCCCTCCTCCAGAGCCTCTATAAAATGTGGATTCAGCTTGGTAATCACAGCCACCTGATCAATTGTCAGCCCCTTGCTCTCGCGCGTCGTCCTAAGTTTGACACCTAATGATTCCGGCATGATTCCACCTCCTCATACAGCTTTCTAAAGAGCCTCGTGGGGAATCCTATGACGGTATCGAACTCGCCTTCGTAGTGATTTACGAGGAAAGAGCCCATGCCCTGGATACCATAGGCGCCGGCCTTATCGAGAGGCTCGCCGCTGGCGACATAGCGACGAATATCCTCCTCGCGAAGCCGGTTGAAAACAACTCTGGTAACATCATGGCCAGATATATCGATGCTTGAGCTTGATATAATCAAGGACAGTCCCGTAAAAACATTATGCGTTTCGCCGGAAAGTTTTCGCAGCATGGTGACCGCACCCTCGGGCGACGACGGCTTGCCAAGAATATGATCCCCTAAAACCACAATGGTATCCGCGCCGATAACGAGCTCATCCGGGTGTTCCCCTGCCACACGGGACGCCTTGGCCCTGGAAAGGCGGATGACATGCTCGGCCGGAGATTCGTTATCGAGAGGCGATTCATCGAGATCGGCCGGGACAACCCTGAAATCATACCCCATCCCGGCAAGAATCTCTCGCCGTCTGGGTGAGCTTGATGCCAGTATCAACTTTTGCGATAAAATCGTTATCATCCCTCTAACACGAACGTCACCGGGCCATCGTTAACTAATTTAACCTTCATCCTGGCCCCGAATTCCCCGGTTTTGATATCAAGGCCGCTTTCTTTCAGTTTGTCCACGAAATATTCGAATAGCCTGCGGGCCTGGTCAGGCGGCATAGCCGTCGAGAAGCTTGGACGCCGTCCTTTGGTGATATCAGCAGAGAGCGTGAATTGCGATACGGCCAGAAGCTGGCCACCGATTTCCTTCACTGACAGGTTCATTTTTCCGTCGTCATCCTCGAAAATGCGAAAGCCGAGAATGCGGTCTGAAAGGAAGTCCGCATTTTTCTCGGAATCCCCCTTATCGGCGCCAACAAGTAATAAAAGCCCATGACCGGTTGAGCTGATTGTATTATCGAAGACCTCGACAGAAGCCTCGGAAACTCTCTGAAGAACAACCTTCAAGACCCCTCCAAAATCATTACAGATTACTATCTGTAGCCGTTCCAGTCAATAGAAAATAGCCAGATTCTGTAGGTTTTATCTTCTTTTAAGGCATAAAGATGGCTGAAATTCAAATAAAAAAACCCCGTAAAGGAGCCCGAAAGCCCAAAGAGTGTCCAATTGCTATTTTGTTTTCAGCGAATCCTCGATAATGGACATCAAATCACGGCCTGAAACCGCGGCCTGGCGCATGATGGCGGCATCATCCGCCAAATCACATTTAGGATATTCCGTTATGAGTTTCGAAAAGAGCGGTATGGCCTCCTTCGGGCTTTTCAAATATTCTAACTGAACATACCCTGTCATAAATAGGGCCTTGTAGCGATACTGGCTCTCTGGAAAACTATCGACAATGGCATTATACTTTTCTATGGCCACGGTGTATTGAGCGGAGGCCTCGGCCTTCTGACCTTGTTCGAAAAGAGCTTTATCTTCAGGAAGCCTGCTCTTGTTTCCCCCACAGGCCGCGAAAACTAATAGCAGCCCCAAAAGCGCCGCCAAACACCTCACGCAATCCTCCTTGGCAGGGTTAACTCAACCGGCCTTGTCAGCGACTCCGGATGCCTCCGTGTGGAATTTAAGCCCATCGATATCGGCATCCACCACTATCCTGGAGCCGGGCGCGACATTCCCCGCAAGAATAAGATTGGCCAAATGGTCTGTCAAGGTCCGTTTTATGACACGCTTCAGCGGCCTTGCCCCGAATTGAGGATCATAACCCTCTTTGGCGAGATACCGTTTGGCCCTCTCGGTCAGTTCTGCTTTGAAACCATTGGCCATAAGTCTGCTTTGCACGTCGGCAAATTCCAGGTCGACAATCATTTCGATTTCATTTTCGGCCAGCGGCTTGAATACGACTATTTCGTCAATCCTGTTCAAGAACTCCGGCCGCAGCGAGATGCGCAACATTCCCAATACCCGCGATTTGATATTTTCATAAAGCCTGGCTGGATCGATAGAGCCGGGTTTCTGGTATTCATTCATGATCAGATCGGAACCAAGATTGGAAGTCATTATGAGGATCGTATTTCGGAAATCGACGGTGCGTCCCTGGCTGTCGGTCAGCCGGCCGTCATCGAGAACTTGTAGAAGAACGTTGAAAACATCCTGGTGCGCCTTCTCGATCTCATCGAAAAGAATAACAGCGTATGGACGGCGCCTGACAGCCTCGGTCAGTTGGCCCCCTTCCTCGTAGCCGACATATCCTGGCGGCGCGCCGATCAGCCTTGATACGGAAAACTTCTCCATGTATTCCGACATATCAATCCTGATGAGAGCTTCCTCCGAGCCGAATAAAAATTCGGCCAGCGCCTTGGCCAGCTCGGTCTTTCCGACTCCGGTCGGACCCAGAAAAATGAACGAGCCGGTCGGCCGGGTCGGATCGGACAGGCCGGCGCGCGAGGAACGAACCACCTGGCTCACGAGCCTGACCGCTTCATCCTGCCCCACGATACGGCGATGCAGGTAATCCTCGAGATGCAGCAGCTTCTCCGATTCTGTTTCGGTCAGATGAGTGATCGGGATGCCGGTCCATTTGGAAACAACCTCGGCAACGTCTTCCTCATCGATTTCCTCCTTGACCATCTTGCGTTCTTTCTGAACCTCGGCCAACTCGGCGGATTTCTTGGCAATCTTGCTTTCAATTTCGCCGGTCTCTCCATAACGTAGCCTGGCCGCGGTTTCGTAGTCCGCCCTGCGAACCGCCTCCTCGATTTCGAATTTGATCTTTTCCTGCCGCTCTTTGAGGGAGTTTATCTCCGACACCAGCTTCTTCTCCCGCTCCCAGTGCGATTTGAGCTGGTCGCGTTCCTTGTATAATTTGTCGAGCTCCGCCTGAAGCGCCTTAAGCCTGGCCTGGGCATTGCGCTCTTTCTTCATGCCCTCCTTTTCGACCTCGAGCTGGCGAATCTGCTTCACGATTGTATCAAGCTCCTCCGGCATCGAGTCGATCTCGAGACGGACATTTGCCGCCGCCTCATCGATCAGGTCGATGGCCTTATCCGGCAGAAAACGATCGGTGATATATCGATGCGATAACTGCGCCGCCGCCACTATGGCGCCATCGGTGATCCTTATGCCGTGATGAATCTCGTAGCGATCTTTAAGGCCGCGCAGGATCGAAATGGTATCTTCTACCGATGGCTCATTGACGAGGATTGGGGCCAGGCGACGCTCCAGCGCCGGATCCTTTTCGATATTCTTGCGGTATTCATCGAGCGTGGTCGCGCCAATCATATGAAGCTCGCCGCGAGCCAGGGCCGGCTTAAGCATGTTGGAGGCATCGAGCGCTCCCTGGGCCGCGCCCGCGCCAACTATCGTGTGGAGCTCATCTACAAACAAAATAATTTCGCCGTTTGATTTTTCCACCTCTTTGATGATCGCCTTAAGACGTTCTTCGAACTCACCGCGAAACTTGGAGCCGGCTATCAGCGCGCCCATGTCCAACGCCACGATGCGTTTCGATTTCAACGACTCTGGCACCTCCCCCTGCGCGATCTTGAGAGCCAAGCCCTCGGCGATGGCGGTTTTGCCGACGCCCGGCTCGCCGATCAGCACCGGGTTATTTTTCGTGCGCCGTGAGAGGATTTTGAGCACTCGCCTGATCTCATCATCCCGGCCGATTACCGGATCGAGTTTCCCCTTTTTGGCCAGGGCGGTAAGGTCGCGCGAATATTTCTCGAGGACCTTGTATTTCGATTCCGGATTCTCATCGGTCACGCGCTGATTCCCCCTGACCCTGCTCATGGCGGCGTATAGCCTGTCCTTGGAGAGGCCCATCTCCGAGAGGACTTGCGAGGCCTTGTCGGATTTGACATCGACCATGCCGATCAGTATATGCTCAACCGAGACGAAGTCGTCTTTAAGGCGGTCGGCCTCGGATTGAGCCACCTGCAATATTTTTTGAAGATCTGGTGAAATGTATATCTGATGAGGACCGGAAACTCGCGGCAGCATCTCTATCTCATCATCGACCCTGGTTAACAGGCGGTTGATGTCAACACCCGATTCGGTCAGCAGATCGTTTACAATCCCCTCGTCGCGTGAGAGCAGACCTTTCAACAAATGCATGCCTGTGATCTCGGCGTGCGATTTGGAATCGGCCAGTTCCTGGGCATACTCCAGAGCCTCCCGCGAGCTCTGTGTCAATTTCTCCAAGCGCATATGCTTAATTCCCCCTTATGTCATAAGCCTTATTCCTGGACGATGCCAGGAGCGCGCACAGCATGCCGTGCCCCTATTTTTTTAATCCTATCTTGTCGGCCATTTCCTCGAACATTTTCTTTTCTTCTTCAGTCATCTTTTGAGGCACCTTGATTTCGATTTCGACAATCTGGTCGCCCTTGCGGCCATTATGCGATAGTCCGAAGCCTCTCAGCCGAAATCTTGAGCCGGACCTGGTGCCAGGCGGAATTTTCAATTCGACCTTTTTGTCAGCTATCGTGCGGACCCTTATTTTCGTTCCGTGGACCGCCTGCGCGATGCTGATAGG
>Ga0315293_10005500_pt1 | contig 11919 bp, 9 predicted proteins | sample YL17G13_20_MG_FD_203071 | JGI IMG/M metagenome (GOLD analysis project Ga0315293, IMG submission 203071) | Sediment microbial communities from Yellowstone Lake, YNP, Wyoming, USA - YL17G13_20 | ecosystem: Environmental > Aquatic > Freshwater > Lake > Sediment | place: USA: Wyoming | collected... | reverse complement strand
GACCCTCGAGAAGGGAAGGGCGTTTATGAAGACGATGTTTCTAATCGTCGTATGCGCATTTGCATTGCTTTCGCCAAGAGCCTACGGCGTGGATATAAGCGTAAATGTCCAGGAAATCAGCCATGTTACCTCAGAGGAAATAGGGGGGTTATGCGATGTCTGGGGATGGTACGATTCCCAGAATGATAAATATTATGCCTTGGCTTGTAACGCTGGAGACACAAGCCGACCCCTGGGGCTAAAAATTGTCGATGCGACTGATCCGGAGAACCCATCATTAATAGGAACGGCTGCTTATGGACAAAATCCCACAGCGATGGATATTAAAGTGGTGGGGGATTACGCTTATGTGGCGGATGATTCTTCTGGTCTTCAGGTGATAAACGTAGCCAACCCGGCCAATCCTGTATATGCCGGAAGCTATGATACGCCAGGCTATGCTCTGGGCGTTTTTGTCCTGGGTAATTACGCTTATGTGGCGGATGATTATTCTGGTCTTCAGGTGATCAACGTAGCCAACCCGGCCAATCCTGTATATGCCGGAAGCTATGATACGCCAGGCTATGCTTCGGCGTTTTTGTCCTGGGCGATTACATTTATATCGGAGATGGGTCTTCGCTTATGATCCTCAGATTCACGCCCACAGGAATCGAGGAAGGCGATAATCTGCCTAATGAATTTTCGCTCTCCCAAAACTACCCCAACCCCTTCAATGCTCAGACCAGAATTAGCTTTTCAATTGCTGAGGCCACGACTTGCGCCGTCACGATTTATGATATCATGGGCAGAGAGACAGCGCGTTTACTCGATGGCCTTGAGCAAGCAGGCAAGCACAGTATCAGTTGGGATGTCGGCGCCTGTCCATCGGGCGTATATTTCGCTCGTTTAACGGCAGGCAATCAAGTCAGAAGCATTAAGATGATATTGGCCAAATGAAGATAGTGAGCTGAAAGAGAAAATTTAATACTTTGGGGAGGTTCTCATGCCGATTAAAAAGCTAAAAGAGTTCCTGGACACCAAGGGCATCAAATATGTAACCATCAGTCATTCCGTCGCCTATACGGCCCAGGATATCGCGGCCTCGGCCAAAATTTCCGGTAAGGAACTGGCCAAGACAGTGATAATAAAAATCGATGGCAGGTTTGCCATGGTTGTTCTGCCAGCGTCCTGCCGGATAGATTTTGAGCTCTTCGGGCAGCGCCTGGGGGCGGGCAAAGTGGAACTTGCCGCCGAGCACGAATTCGAGAATATGTTTCCCGAATGCGATATCGGTGCCATGCCTCCTTTCGGTCCGCTGTACGGCATGGAAGTCTACATGTCGGAGCGCCTGAGAGAAGACAAGGAGATTGCGTTTAATGCCGGCTCGCATACCGAGTTGATAAAAATGGCCTTCCACGACTTCGAGCAACTGGTCAAGCCGAAAGTGATTGAAATTTGTTAAAGCCAACGGCATTTCAAACTCCACGCCGATCAAGCCGATAAAGGCTCCCGGGCTCACAGCTGGGTGGAAAAAGATCAATCAAGAATGAGCGAGTCGAGGTAGGTGGCCCACTCGTGGAAATCGTTTGCATTTATCGTGCATTTGGCATTGGGTTCCACTAACCCGGAGTTAGTGGCGGCCCCTAATTCCGATTGACATTACCCTCATATTACTGCCATAAATTCTTCGGGAGAAGAACGAGACTGTCGGATTTAAAAGGGAGAGAAGCGAATGAAAATCACAAACAGGGCCGATTACGCCCTGCACGCCATGCTTTATGCGGCTTTTATTAACGGCAGGCAAGCTATTGGAAATCGATTTCTGTTGACACATTGGAGACAAACACATATATATATAGCACATTAGCTCGCTTTGTATTGCTCCATAGGTTTTTCAACACCAGGCTAATGCCGGATACTTCATTTGTAGAATTTTCAAAAAATGTATACTTAGCTCCGCATGTAACAACTGAAGAAGATTTTGGTCGAGGCCATAGAATGGTATGGAGGTTGACATGAGATGATGAATGAAGTTGGTGTTTGTCTTGGAAACGGATGTTAACCTAACAAGGCTAAGAGGTTGAAAATGAAATTTCTACGGAGCACCCCCGAGCACGTGTTCGATGCGCAGATGAAGCGTGGTATGGGTGCGGGCATTTTTGTACTGCTGTTAACCTGTATTGTCCTTCTGTCCGCAAACGGCATTGCCCAGGGCCAGTGTAACTGCATCATGGGTGATGTTAATGATTATCAGGGTGCAACTGCGCTTGCGGATGTTGTTTATTTCGTGCTATACCTTCACGGAGGGCCGGTACCGCCAGTAGAATCTTGCCCCGACTGCGGTGTCTTTTATCCAGCCTGTGATGTGAATGGCAATGGCGCAGTCAACGGTATAGACGTTACATATTTAGTGAGTTACTATAAAGGCTATGGCCAGCCGATTATGCCCGGCTGTTGCGAGCTATCGCTTTTCGAGGGCATTATGAACCCAAATGTTGTCAAAACGGGCAGACCCACACTGATTTTGACGGACCCGGGTATTCCCGATGAGATATGGCTTGGCAATCTCACGGGAACCCCGATCGACGTCGAGCCGGGACAGACCGTTGACATTCCGATCTACATCATAAACGATGAGAATGTGCCTGCCCTGACGATCTCCTTCACAACTGATAATCTATATTTGACACCTGAGGGCGGCACTTTCCTGGAGCCGCTCAATAGTTGGGACGAACGCAGCTTCCTTACGCGCGAGGTGGGTGTTCCGGCTGGCCGGACGACCCAGTCGTTACTCGGATATCGTCATTTCTCCCCCCCCCGAAGATGAGCCATATCTGAACACTGGTAACCCACCTTACGAGCCAGTAGCGACACTTAGGGTAACGGTTGATCTCGCAGCGCCAACCGGCCAGAGCACCGAAATCACCTTCGGGGCGGGTTCCCGCATAGGGCCAACAGCATTTTGCGATGAGCCTGGGATAGAGGAATGGAATCCTATTTGTCACCCGCTCACGCTCAATATTGTCTCAAGCAGCTACGGACTTATCGGCGGCACGGTTTTCTACGATCCCAGTAATCCTTGTGCGCACGATCCGGGCGATGTGGGGCTACCCTATTGGGAAGTTAATGTAAATCCGGGCAATTATATCGCCTATACCGATCAACTTGGCAACTACTTGTTTAATAATATCCCGGAAGGCACCTACACCGTCAGCGAGGTTCTTCAGACAAACTGGACGCAGACGTGTCCGGTGCCCATACCACCCGGTGAATATCAAAATGTGGTGGTAACTGCAGGCCAGTTTGTGAGTGGAAAAGACTTCGGCAATTATGCCAGCAGTCCGACCGTGGATTTGGCCTGTTATGTGGGCGGAGGGCCAGCCAGACCCGGGTTTTACAAAAGCTATGGGATAACATACCAGAATAACGGCAATGTGCCATCCGAAGCCACCGTGGTTCTCACATTGCCGGCAGATGTGGTGTTCATCTATTGCAGCCCCGGCGGCGTCTATAACGCTGGTGCTGGAACCGTGACCTGGAATATCAATACATTTCCCCCGGGATGGACCGATTGGCTGACTGTCACTGTCCTGATTCCCGCAAGCGTTCCACTGGGGACAACACTGACATCGAGCGCGCGAATCCTGCCCGAGATCGGTGACGCTAATCCCGCAGACAACCTGGCTTCCGAGACGCAGACGGTTACAGGGTCCTACGATCCCAATGAAAAACTGGTATCGCCTGAGGGAGTGATTCAGCGTACGGACATGCTGACCTACCAGATCAATTTCCAGAATGTCGGGACCGATACCGCTTTCAACATCATCGTCAGGGACACATTGGATCCGAACCTTGATATCTCGACCTTCACGAGTGGAGCCAGCATCCATCCCTATACCTATGCCATCACGGGGCGAGAAATCAGCTGGATCTTTCCCGATATTAACCTGCCGGACAGCATTGTCAATGAGGCGGCCAGTCATGGGTTCGTGAAATTTACCGCCTTTCCGATGCCCGGCGTTCCGGCGGGCACCTTTATAGAGAATCGAGCATCGATCTTTTTCGACTTCAATCCTCCGGTTATTACCAACACTGTATCAAATCAAATCGCTAGCCCACCGCCTTGCGCCTACATCCCCGGCGACATCAACAGCAACGGCCAAGCCAACGGAATTGACGTGACATACGGAGTCAGCTACCTGAAAGGCGGCAACGCTCCCAGGGATTCCTGCGACTGTCCGCCTATGGCCTTCCCCTTTTATGCCTCAATGGATGTCAACGGCAACTGCGCCGCAAATGGCATAGATATCACCTATTTCGTGAGTTACTTGAAAGGACAGCAGCCGGCATTGCTCTACTGCCAGGATTGTCCGCCGGCGGGAAGGGCAAGCCCGCCTATGCCGACCGTAATGCCGACAAAATCGCCTGAAATGAAAATTAAGGCCAAAATAAATCGTTTGGAATAATCATAAAACAGGCGAAGTTAAGAAAGGGCGGTCGACTATGCCGCCCTTTTATTTGGAAGGATAATCTATCATTAAATAATGCACGAATTCAGCATACGCCCTATATCTCTTGAAACGCCAAAAAGATCACAAATCCGTCACACATACCACGCAAGGCCATATCAGCCAATTTATGGATGGGGGCAATAAGCCGCCAACCAGAAAATTGGAAAAGGGTGTGCCGGTGAACGTGGCATATCATGAGCGAAAAAAAGACCCGCTGACATTCCGGCTATGAGTCGGATCATTTTTCCATTCACGGGAGAATACCAGATGGCAAGAACAATTAGAGCATAGACTAACGTCGGCTCTTTCTTTCCGGTGTTGTCCGGTTTTATCCCGTTTTATGATCCATTATGTCAAAATGATCCGCTTTATTCCGATAAATAAATATGTTCAAATAATTTTATGGGAATGTAAAAATGACTATTCAACATAAAGTACTTTCGACTCTAAGCTCTCTCGAGGCAGTTACATCGCCGCCGCCGATGCTGGCAATGGTTCTGGCCACTGTTTTCAATAAGAACAAGGAGGCCGCTGATAATCGGTTGCCTAAAGCGTTTAATCCCAATATTACTATACGGATGCTTCAGGCAGCCAACATCTCGTCCATCCCCGCCCAAGAATCGTTTAGCAATGGAAGATCAGATTATGATGCCGCCAAGTCCTTGGTGCTATCAATATCAATTTACAACCAGTTGCTTGACAGGGGATTTACTAGCGATAGGCAATTTAACAAGAAGTGGCAACGGTTCTTGGAGGTCGCCAACGCGTCTCAGTATATCGCTTCGCTTTATGACGCAGAACTTATAGAAAAAGCCTACATCGCCGGCCTATTACATGATTTTGGGCGAATATGTCTGCATCGCTATTTTCCTGAGGAGGCTTCTCTCGCCCAGGCATTGGCCTCAAATGGCACGGATGTTCTAGAGGCGGAAAGGTCAGTCTATGACACGGATCATCAAGAGATTGGGCATTTGGTTGCGGTAAAGTGGGGCATGCCTCATTTGCTGACTGAGGTCATCAAAAATCATCATCCCAGGAATGAGGATAACATTCCTGATCTTCCGATATTGACAAGGGTAATAATACTGGCCGACAATCTGCTCTCCCTAAGGCAGATTAACATTGAGACCCTTAGAAGGGACCCCTCCAGGTTGAAGCATGTCGAAATCTGCAGCAAAAGCCTCGGGATTAACATAAGGGAGCTCGATCAGATTTTTAGCGTAATGCCGAAGCATTTTCTTTTCGACGTCAATCTCGAATGTGATCGCTCCGAGGGGTTGAAGCGCCTATCCATGATGAATGACCAGCTTTTTGATCTTTACATCGAAATGGGAAGAATGTTCAAGGAACGACAAGAGCTTTCACGTCGCCTGCTTGAAGAAAGCCGTTCCGAGGCAACGCTCGACTCCCTGAGAATGGCCATGGCCACCCTATCGCATTACATAAACAATTCAATCATGAGCATCAGCGGACAAGGAGAGTTTTTACAGCTACTTTATGATAAGGGTGATAGGGAGCGCGCTTTCGAACATATCCCGGAGATGACACGTGCCGTCATCAAAACCGTCAAAAGAGTTTCGGCTATCTTGGACGAGCTTTCGAAAATTAGAGATCTTAATAAAATCAAGTATTTTAAGGATTCCATCGCGATCGACATTGATAATGAGATTAAGGCACTTCTCGATAGTCAAATAATTCCCAAAAAATTCTGATTTGACAAAAGCGCCGAATCAGCCGTGCCGCCATCATCTGTACACTACGCTCTTAACTAAGTTGCTTATTTATGGCGGAAAAAGGAGTGGTGCTGAAATTCTTTTCATATGACCTTTATCCAACTTCAAAGAAAAGCCTGGATGTCATGAAAATCTAATAACCAAGAACGATTGCCCAAAAGTGGTTTTTGACCATCGTCCCCATTCCTTCTTTTGAAATCGCCGTCAATGGGCGATAGCCCTACCATTCGAAATTGGAACCTCTTTCCCGTCATCACATTGTGGGAATTGCCAATCAATGATTGGAAGCTCCGCAGAAGGCGCTTCACACCTCCCGATCCCATAATTCCTGACAATCTTCAGAATTAAAACCCCCAGAATGCCCCAAGGTCGAGGGTTCAAAGCGGGTGATTGCAGTTCGATGGTAGTCACCCGATTCATAAATTCTATACGATCTTAATTCTGATGTCGCGATATAAAATCACCATAGTGGCAGCCGGCAAATAAATTCATTTGTAAAATTTCGGGCCTCTGCTATATTAATCTTGCATCTTTGGCGCGATTGGGATACCGCCATGGCAACAACTGAATAGTCTTCTTTTTTTCGCCTTTCTCTCGGAGGTCCTATGTGGCGTTTGAGTTTTGGTTTGACGGTATTATTGTGGGTGCTTCTGCCGCCTTTGGCTCATTCCCGGCTTTCATTCTCAGGTGACCTACAGAAACCTATGGTTATGGAGGATCTCGCCTCCCAGCCCCTGGCCTTTACAGAGAACCGGGGCCAGTGGGATGAGAAGGCTCTGTTCAAAGCCGAGGCCGGCGGGGCGGACTTCTGGCTCTGCCGGGATGAAGTCGTCTACCAGTTCATCCGGAATACAGACCAGCTGGAGGAACCGCCATACCCCGAAATAAGAGAAATACAAAGCAAATTCGACCGTCCCCGGTTCAAGAAAGAACAGATGGTGATCCGGGCAAAGTTTATAGGCGCGGATCCCCATGTCGACATTGTCGGTGAAAGCCGCCTGCCCCATAACTGCAACTATTTCCTAGGGAATGATCCGGGGAAATGGGCCACCGATGTCCCCAATTATTCATCGGTCATTTACCAAGGTATCTATCCCGGCATCGACCTTAAATATCACGGCAACGGAACCGGCCTGAAGTATGATTTTATTGTCAATCCCGGGGCCGATATTTCGTGGATAGGAATTAAATATGACGGTGCTGAGAATTTATCCATCGCTTCCCATGGAGAATTGGAGGCGGTCACATCCTTCGGCCCGATTCATGAGAATATCCCCGCGATCTATCAGCCGATAGATGGCCATAAAATTAGAGTTGAGGGGAGATATATCTTAAGGGCGGAGGGGATTTACGGCTTTGAGATAGATGACTATAATCCCAATTATCCTTTGGTGATTGACCCCGCGCTGATTTATAGCACATACCTGGGGGGGAATAGCTATGACTGTGGCCATGACATCGCTTTGGACGGCTCTGGATGCGCCTACGTGACGGGATTTACTTATTCCGTCAACTTCCCGAGTGTAAATCCCTATGATGGAAGTCTGGACGGCAGCTATGATGCATTCGTATCGAAACTCTCTCCGGCAGGAAATTCCCTTATCTACAGTACCTACCTCGGTGGGAACGACCGTGATGAGGGCCGTGGCGTCGCCATTGATGTCTCAGGCAGCGCCTATGTAACGGGATTGACCTATTCCAACGATTTCCCCACCCAGAATCCGTACCAGACATATCATGGTAATATAGACGCCTTTATAACCAAGCTCTCGCCTTCCGGCAACTCACTTGTCTACAGCACCTATCTCGGGGGAAGTGCTGAAGATGATGGTCTGGATATCGCTTTGGGTAACGACAACTGCGCCTATTTGACAGGAAAGACATATTCCACCAATTTTCCCGTTCAGAACCCCTACCAGACGACATATCATGGGGGTGTTGATGCATTTGTAACCAAGCTTTCCTCCGCTGGCAATTCCCTTGTCTACAGCACCTACTTGGGGGGGAGCCTCGAAGATGATGGCAATGGTATCACGGTGGACGGCTCCGGCCACGCCTATGTAGCAGGAGGAACCTGGTCCGCCAATTTCCCCATTCAAAATCCCTTCCAGGTAGATCAGGGTAGTGTTGATGGATTTGTAACTATGTTCGCCGCAGCTGGCAACTCCCTTATTTTCAGCACGTATCTAGGGGGAACCGATTGGGACGAATGCTATGCCATCGCCTTGGACCTCTTCAGGCGCGCCAATGTAACTGGAAGGACATCTTCCACCGACTTCCCCACACTGCACCCATACCAGACGGACCAGCCCTTTGGGGATGCCTTTGTGGCCCAGCTTTCTGCTGCGGGCAACACGTTGGTCTACAGTACGTACTTAGGGGGAGATGGCGGTGAAGAAGGATATGGTATCACGATGGATGCCTACAACTGTGCATATATTGTTGGGTGGACCAACTCTACCAATTTCCCTATTCGTTTTCCTTACCAGACGGCACAGGGTAATGATGATGTTTTTGTTGCCAAACTTTCGCAAGGAGGCGATACCCTGGCCTATGGAACCTACTTGGGCGGATGTTGGGATGAGCGTGGCCATGGCATCGCTACTGATGGCCCTCAATGTGCTTATTTGACGGGATGGACTAGTTCCTACGACTTCCCCACGGTCAATCCCTACGATAGCACCATGAATGGATTTCAGGATGCTTTCGTGTCGAAGTTCGGGGCAAGCGGGCCTTCTGGTTGTTCCTACACCCCCGGCGACATTAACGGCAACGGCCAAGCCAACGGCATAGATGTCACATACGGGGTCAGTTACCTAAAAGGCGGCAGCGCTCCTCCGGATTCCTGCGATTGCCCGCCCCAGGTATTTCCCTTTTACGCCGCCATGGACGTCAACGGCAACTGCGCCGCAAATGGGATTGATATCACCTATTTCGTGAGCTATTTAAAGGGGCAACAGCCAGCATTGCTTTATTGCGCCGATTGTCCACCGGCGGGTATGGTTTCGCCGCCAGCCCCGGCTGTGATGCCGATATACAACCCATCGATAAAGGAAAGAGGAAACCTTAGGCCCAGTAACTGAACCGAAACGAAATCAGGCGGAAGGGCCGCTCATAACGGGCGGCTCTTTTATATTCCACTAAACCGGAGTTAGTAGCGGCCCCTAATTCCGATTGACATTACCCTCATATTACTGCCATAAATTCTTCGGGAGAAGAACGAGTTACCGGATTTAAAGGGAGAGAAGCGAATGAAAATTACAAACAGGGCCGATTACGCCCTGCACGCCATGCTTTATGCGGCTTTTATTAACGGCAGGCACTCGGTCACGATTGACGAAATATCGGAAGCCGAGGGCATACCGCGGGAATATCTGGCCAAGATACTCGGCGCTTTAGGGCGGGCCGACCTCTTAAGCCCCAGGCGTGGAAGGGATGGTGGCTATCTTCTGGCCAGACCCCGCAGCAAGATCACTTTTCTCAACATCATTGAGGCCATGGATGGCCCGTTCAATCCCACAATGTGCACAAAGCCTGAGGACAATCGGTTCGGCCACAGGAAAGGTGAATGCCCGGCGTCAGCCTTCTTCGCCAACTTGAAGAGGTGGATCGTGAAGGACCTGGGTTCAATGAATCTGGCGGACATCCCTTATGAGAAATTTTACAGCTTCTCAACAGCGAAGGCGGGCGCAAATAGGAAAAAGGGAGTGCCGTAGGCCTTCCAACTCATTAACCCGCATTGAAATATCGTAAAAACCTGGTGCCTCGATAATTATCACGGCACCCTAAATTATTTTTATTTTCCCCAAATGCCACTGACAGTAGGTGTCAGTGGCGTTTTGTATATTGTATTAGTTGCGGGGGGAAAATGGCACCTCGGGGCCGATCGGCGGCCCCGGGGCTGCCACAGAATAATCGTTTGGAGATTGGCAACTCCCTGTTATATTGGGGAAGCCTCTCTGTTCATGGCGCTATAGGGATACCGGAAAAGATTTGGCGATTGTCGCGCAGCTCTACTTCTGCTGCGCATTGATGATATTTAGATTTTGATCTCGCTTCTCGCCTTCAAAGGAGGCCCGCCATGATGCGCCATATTTTGATAATCATATTAGCGTTTATAGCCCTGTCAACAACTGCCTCAGGCACGGTTCTGCATGTGCCGTCGCAGTATTCCACCATACAGGCTGGCATCAATGCCAGCGTTAATGGCGATACAGTGCTGGTGGCGGCTGGCACTTACTTTGAAAATATAGATTTTCATGGAAGGAATATCAAATTGATATCTATTTACGGTGCCAATTCGACCTTTCTTGAACCGTTTACTTCCACTCAGCCAATTATATTATTTTCTTCTGGTGAAACAAACCTGGCAGAGATTCGAGGTTTTACGATTTTAAATAGCGGGAATAATAACGCATTGTTAATTTCTGGTTCGTCGCCTGTGATTTCTAACAATATTTTCTACCATAATATGAATAATCTGACCCCTCAAGATGCACCGCTGCGTATCTTGGGTGCGTCAATGCCATTCATACATCATAATTTAATAAATAACAACGGCGGAATTGCCAATGTCTATATCGATTCCCCCTCAAAATTCTATAATAACACTATTGTAAACTCCCAGAGGGCCGGAATTATTATCTACAATAATGGGGCATTGGCCGAAAATAATATCGTGGTTGGCTGTCCGCTATATGGCATTTTCACGGGAAGCTATAGGCCTGTGATTGATTACAATGATTTCTTCGCCAATCATCCAAATTATGATAATGCGATACCAGGTGTTCACGATTTAACCATCGATCCTCTATTCGAAGATGCCTCCAATGGCAATTATAATCTTCAGCCTCTTTCCCCATGTATAGACGCTGGAGATCCGGCTTTTCCTTTAGACCGCGATGGCACGCGTGCGGATATGGGTGCATTTTACTTCGATCAAATCAGGCTTAGACATATTTCTATGAACGGCAATGATACCACTGGCGACGGCAGCGAAAGTAACCCATATAGGACCGTTATGCATGGAATAGTCGAAGCATTGGACGGCGACACAGTTCTTGTGCACGATGGCCGCTACTACGAGCGGATCAGCTTTCTGGGCAAGGGCATCACTGTGGCCAGCCAGCACCTGCTGGACGGGGATACCTTGCATATCCAGAACACCATCATCGATGCCGATACGCTGGTGCTGGGCGTGGCCGACACCGGCAGCGTCGTGCGATTCGTGAACGGGGAAGATTCCACTTCGGTGCTGCACGGATTTACGGTTCAAGGGGGTGGGGGTCCGTTGGGGCATGGGATTTATAGTGCTGACAGCAGTGGTGCCACGATAGAAAATTGCAGACTGATTCAAAATGAATACTACGGGCTTTACCATTATTATGGTTATCATGATCCTAATCTCGAATTCACTTTAAAATGTTCCCAAAGTATCATTTCACAAAATGGAGCGGGCGGAGTTTATTTGCGGGCGGCGAGTGTTTGACTTCAGATGAAATTGGACAGACAGAGGGTTTGAACTAAGAGACGGTTTTGATTAGCTTTTAGGGTGGAAAGGAGGATCAAGATTATGCCACCCAAAGTTAATTCAAACAATCCCGAGTCTGTGGTCAGGGAGATTAAGAGAAAGACCCGCCGCAAGTTTTCCACAGACGAGAAGATCAGGATAGTTTTAGAGGGGTTGAAGGGAGAGG
>Ga0315293_10005499_pt1 | contig 11920 bp, 8 predicted proteins | sample YL17G13_20_MG_FD_203071 | JGI IMG/M metagenome (GOLD analysis project Ga0315293, IMG submission 203071) | Sediment microbial communities from Yellowstone Lake, YNP, Wyoming, USA - YL17G13_20 | ecosystem: Environmental > Aquatic > Freshwater > Lake > Sediment | place: USA: Wyoming | collected... | reverse complement strand
CCACGGGAAAATCGCGGCGTCCCACTCCAGCCGGAATCCCAGCCCGAGGCGCGGGTTGGTCACCGTCCAGCGGCCCTCGGCCAGATCAGTCAGGCACGCGTCATCGTGTGTGTGTGCCTCCGGCCCGGGGATGGCACGCAGATCGATCCTCTTCCCTGGACGACGTCCACGGGCCATCGGCCAGGGCTCATCCTGGCCGGGGGCCAGGACAGCCGTCGCCGGTTCAAAGAGCTCCGTGCGGGTGGTGATCTGCCCCGCGGGGATCTCGAGCACGCACCCCTGCATCAGGAAACCCCCGCCCAGGACGATGTGATGGCCCCAGACAAAGTACTCGGGCTCGGAAGAGAGGCTGGTTACGGCAGCTTCCAGCTCCAGGGTCGTCCCCTCGCTCGACAGGCGCATCCGCCGCGTCAGGCGGAACGGCGTCTGGCGGCAATCCACCATCAGCTTGAGAGTCGTCGCCCGTGCGTCATCCGCCTCGACGGAGACCTCCCAAGGCAGCAGTGCCACCTCCCCGTGAAACGGGATCGGGCGGCCGCGGTAGGTGCAGGCATCGTTGTGGTTGGGGAAGAGTTCCTGCCAGGCGCCCTCGTAGTTCTCGAGGAAATCCTCGGGCGGCGAAGTGCCGGGCGGCGTCAATCCGTCGGGGGTTCTCATCAGAAACTCGACACCCGTCGGAACGTGGATGAAGGCGTAGATATCCGCGCCTTTGCGCGGCAGCACGGCGATCTGCACCTGGCCGTTCTCCAGCCAGAGCGCCTCGTGACCCTGGATCACATCCCGGCGCAGCATGCTCCCCTTCCTGGCACCCAGGGCCGGCCGCTGCCCTCACAGCACTCGAGCCTTGCGAGTCCCCCGGCGCTGGGCCCGCTCCGGGCGTGCTCGCGGCGAAACTAAAACGTGATCGTGAGCCCGCCATCGACCGGGATCACCTGCCCGGTCAGGTAGCTGGCGTCGGGGCCGGCGAGGAAGTAGATCACGCCGGCCACCTCTTCGGGTTGGCCGGGGCGCTTCAGAGGGAGGTGATGGCCGTCAACGTAGTTCTTCTTGAACCACTCGCTCTCCAACTCGCTGACGCCATTGACCACGCTCATCTCGGTGTTGATGAAGCCCGGCGCGAGCGCGTTCACCAGGATGCCCTTGGGGGCCAGCTCGAGGGCCAGCGCCCGGCAGTACTGATTGAGGGCGGCCTTGGCCATCGAGTAACTGCTGCTCCCCGCTTCCGCCCGCTCGTGATGGATCGAGGTGACATGGATGATCCGGCCGCCGCGGGTCATCAGCGGGACCGCGGCCCGGGTGAGGTACAGGGCGCCGTCGATCATGATGTCGAAGGCCTTGCGCCACTCCTCAAGCGTCGAATCGATGACCGGCGCGCCGAAGTACACTCCGGCGCAGTTGGCCAGCGCGTCGACCACGCCCCAATCCCGGCGCGCCTGGTCGGCGATGGCTTCGGCCGTGCGCGGGTCGCTGTAGTCCCCGGCGACGATCAGGTGCTTCCCGGCCGGCAGGCCATCGACCAGCGCTCGCAGCCGGTCCTGACGCCGCGCCGTGACGCATACGTCCCAGCCCTCGCGGCCGAAGCGTTCGGCGGTGGCCCGGCCGATGCCAGAAGAGGCTCCGGTCACAATGATTCTCTTTCTGTCCGTCATGCTTTCCGCTCCATCCTGTCAGGTTCGTGGTGACTCCGAATCAGGTCAGGTGCGTCGTCAGGACCTCATTGCCGTCGGCGGTGATCAGCACGACGTCTTCCAGACGCACACCGCCGACACCGGGGAGGTAGACCCCGGGCTCGAGCGCCACGACCATTCCCCGTTCCAGTTGCAGATTGTTGTAGCGAACGATGCGCGGCTCTTCGTGGTACGAGGCGCCGATGCCGTGCCCGGAATGGTGCGGGTAGGCCTCGTAGCCCTCAGCCCGCACGGCCTGACGCACCAAAGCATCGAGCTCACCGGCGACCACGCCCGGCCGGGCTGCCTCGACGCCGCGCTGCAGGGCCTGGCGCACGACACGGTAGGCCTTGTCAAGCTCCGCTGAGGGGCTGCCGGCGAAGAACGTGGCCGCATTGTCGCCCCAGTATCCTTGCAGCCGCGGGACGAAGTCGAGGATCAGCGGGTCACCCGGCTGAAGGCGATACGCTGACGGCGGTCCGCCGATCTCGGCTGTTCGCACCCCGGCAACCAAGTCGACCAGGATCGGCAAGCGACCGCCGGCCAGGCCCTCGACATGGGCGCGGGTGGACGCCCACAGCTCCAACTCGGTCTTGCCCGGCTGCAGCGCCCGCTGCATGAACCTCTGGGCGGCGTCACATAGCCCGAGGGCGGCGCGGATCTTGGCGAGTTCCTCCGGCGTCTTGACCGCCCGAAGCCCGGCGAACGCGCCGTCCAACGGGACAAAGTCGGCAGACGGCAATGCGCTGCGCAGCGCATCGATGAGCGGAGCGGTGAGGCAATGCCACTCGACTCCCACCTTGCCGGCCTTGGGCGCAGCGTCTTTCAGCACGTCGCGCAGCGCTTGCGCCTGGTTCGTGGACCCGGCCAGCGGCGCCTCGATCGTGTAGGACAGGTAGCTGCGAACTGCCGATGGGCCCGCTTCCTGGGCTGCGGCCGTTTCCATGTCGGAGACGATCAGGTGCAGCTCGCCGGCATGCCACCAGGCGAGCACCGCCGAGCCCTCGAACGGGCTCCGCCCGGTCTCGATCGGGGGAGCATAGCCCGTCAGCCAGGTAATCGTGGCGGGGTCGGCAAGCAAGGCGGCGGCCAGCCCGCGCGACCTCAGGAGATCAGCGAAACGCTCCAGGTTTTGGGCGTGCATGGGAGAGTTTCCTCCAACACCGAAGGTGGAGGGGAGCTCACGCTCGCCCACGGCTCCGAAGGGTCGTTACGGGTCGGGGACCCTGATCAGGCCGGCGGCCGGTCCCCGGCCTCGGCGCCGATACGTCTGCAAACGATTGCGGCTTGGCCAAGCGCGACCATAATAGCACGGTGGAGAATCCGAGTCAACGCACCCGCTTACCGGACAGCTCGGTGGGAGTTCCAGGAACCCCTCGGCTCGCGAAATCTTTGCGGCGGGCTCGGGTTGGGCCACGCTGGGCTGTCTCCGGCGGCTGGCGGCTGAAGTTGACTTGCCTTCGACGCTGTGCTAATCTTGATGTGTGCAATCGTTCTCACAACATGCCATGATAGGCTGCCGGATGAAGCCGCGCCGACGGCAAGCTCGCCAGGGACGGTGTTCCTCAGGAGAGGCACGATGACCCAGCCAAATGTCCACGCCGTCCACCGTGATTGGGATCGTCCGTTCCCGACCATCGTCCGCGCCGAGGGCATCTACCTGTACGACGCCGACGGTCGCCGCTACCTGGACGGCTCCGGAGGCTCGTCGGTCGTGACGACCATCGGCCACGCCGTGGCCGAGGTCACCCAGGCGATGTTCGACCAGGCGCAGCAATTCTCGTTCTACCCGGCGCACGCCTTCACCAACGAGCGATTCCTCGAGCTGAGCGATGTGGTCGTGAGCCTGGCTCCGGGCGGGTTGAAGGACGCCAGCCGCGTATGGATCACCTGCACTGGGACCGACGCCACCGATGACGCCGTGCGCCTGGCGCGTCAGTACTGGGTGGAGCGCGGCCGGCCGTCTAAGTATCAGATCATCGCCCGCTGGCAGGGCTTCCACGGCAACACCATCTCCGCCGCCGGCTTCTCGGGCATCGTTTCCCGCCGGCGAATCTTCCAGCCGATGTACGTCGACTCGCCACACATCCCTCCGGCCTTCTGCTACCGCTGCCCATTCGAGAAGACGTATCCGGAATGCGATCTGCTGTGCGCCCGCACGCTGGAGACCACCATCCGCCAGCAGGGCGCCGAGAACGTCGCCGCATTCATCGCCGAGCCCGTCGTCGGCGCCGCCCTGGGCGTGGCCCCTGCCCCGCCCGGCTACTTCCAGGTGATCCGCGAGATCTGCGACCGCTATGATGTGCTCTTCATCGCCGACGAGGTGATGACCGGCTGGGGACGCACCGGCCGGCTGTGGGGAATCGAGCATTGGGAGACCACGCCGGACATCATCGCCACGGCCAAGGGCATGACCGGCGGTTACACGCCGCTCTCCGCCGTCATCGCCCGCGACTCGATCTGGAAGGTGCTGCAAGACCATCACTCGCCGTTCAAAGCCGGGCACACGCTGAACGCCAACGCCGTCTCCTGCGCCGGCGCGCTGGCCGTTATCGCGTACACCCTCGAGCACAAGTTGGTCGAAAACTCGCGCCTGCGCGGCGAGCTGGTGATGGCCGGCTTGCGCGATTTGATGGAGCGCCACCCGCTGATCGGGGATGTTCGCGGCCTGGGGTTGATGTTTGGGCTCGAGTACGTCCGGCGCCGGTCGACCCGCGAGCCATTCCCCCCCGAACGCGGGGTCAGCGCCCGCGTCGAGCGGGCAGCGCTACGCCACGGCCTGGTGACGTACCCGTGCACCGGATCGCTTGACGGCACGCTGGGTGACATGACGCTGATGGCCCCTCCGCTGGTCATCTCCGCCTCCGAAGTCGACGAGCTGCTCGTGCTGCTCGACCGGGCGATCGGCGAGGTCGAAGGAGAGCTCGGCGAGGAGATCGAGGCCTGAAGCATGCGCCTTGCTCTGGCCGTGCAAACGCCTGACGTCAGCCTCGGGCTTCCCGTCGCCCTGCTCTCCGGAACGTGGCCGGAAAAGGTCGACAAGGCTGCACGGCTCGGCGTCGACGGTCTCGAGTTGATGACCGCCAATCCCAGCCGCCTGGATGCGCCTGAGATCCGCGGCACGCTCGAGGCGCGCGGCCTGTCGGTCGTCGCCATCGGCAGCGGTGCGGCCGCCTTGCAGGCCGGGCTCAACCTGCTGCATGCCGAGCCGGACGTATCCGCCCGCGCCGTCGTGCGCTTGCACGAGCTGATCGCCTTTGCGGCCGCCGTCGGCGCGCCGCTGGTCACCATCGGCAGCTTCCGCGGCAAGCTGGCGTCGGTCGGCGACGACGGCCGCGCACAGCTGGCGGGGATCCTGCGGAAGGCCTCCGAGGTTGCCGCCACCGCCGGCGTGCGCCTGGCGCTCGAGCCGCTTAATCGCTATGAGGCCGACCTGGTCAACACGGCCGAAGAGGGCCTGGCCTTCGTGGAGACTGTCGGCCACCCGGCGCTTGGCCTGCTGCTCGACACGTACCACGTCAACATCGAGGAGGCCTCGTGGGAGGCGCCCTTCCGACGGGTGATGCAGGCAGGCAAGTTGTGGCACGTGCACCTGGGCGACAACAACCGGCTGTCTCCGGGAGACGGGATGATCGACTTCGCCGCGCTGGTGCGCACGCTGCGCACGCTCGGATACGCCGGCTGTCTCTCGGCCGAACTACTGGCGCTGCCGGATCCTGATACGGCCGCGCGCCGGACGGTCGAGCACATGCGTCCGCTGCTGGAGGCTGCCTGATGCGTTTGAGCTGCCTGCCGGTCTCCTTCTTCGCCGAGATCATCGACGGACGCATGCCGGTCGCCGAGTGGGCGCGCATCGGGCAGGCGCTGGGCCTGGATGCCATCGACCTGAGCATCCTGTTTGTCAGCCCGCGGACGGTCGATCAGGCGCGCCTCCTGCGCCGGCAGATCGAGGACACCGGCTGCCGCGTGGCGATGATCACAACCTACCCCGACTTCACCCACCCCGACGCCGCCCAGCGCAAGCAGGAACTCAACCTGGCCGTCGAGAGCGTGCGCGTCGCCGAAGCGGTCGGCGCCGAACTGATCCGCGTCACCGCCGGGCAAGCGCATCCGGCCACCGGGCGCGCCGAAGGCGTCGCCTGGGCTGTGGAGGGACTCACGCGACTGGTCGAGGCCGTACGCGGCGCTCCCGTTCGGCCGGTCTACGAGAACCACGCCAAGCCCGGCGCCTGGGAGTACACCGACTTCTCGACCCCACCGGACATCTTCCTCGAGATCGCTCACGGCACCGCCCCGGCCGGACTTGGGATCAACTTTGACACCGGCAACGCCGCCGCCTTCGCCGCCGATCCCATGGCGGTGCTCGCTCAGGTGCTCGAGCGCGTCGTCAGCGTGCACGTCGCCGACACGGCGGTCTTCGGAGAGCTCAAGCCGGTGCCGATCGGCACCGGCATCGCGCCGATTGCCGCCACGTTCGAGCGGCTGGCGGCATCCGGTTGGGACGGATGGTTATGCATGGAGGAGGCTTCGTTCCAGGGCCAGGCCGGCATCGACGCCGCCGCCCGCTTCGTGCGCCTCGCGTGGCAGCGGGCCTGCGCCGCGCCGGCGCACCGGTAGAGCCGGCAAGGGTCATTCGTGGAAACAACGCCTGCGCTGCCTCATCACGATCCGGACGGCCTTCGCCGGCAGCTGCGCCACGAACTAGCCTCCCGCTGCGAGACCGCGCGCCGCGACCCCCTGCCCCTGGTCCTTGCCGGCGCTGTCGACCCGGCACTGGATGACCTGATCTACTTCACCGATCCGCAGCGCTTCTGCCAGACCGTTACCGAGCTGGGTCCGCGGTTGCGCGCCGCCTTCGCCTCCGCCACGCTCGATGGGCAGCGCCACCTTCTGCACTTCGCCGCCGAACTTGCGATTCGGCTCAACTCCCTGCTGCCGGAATGGAACCTTTCGAACGCCGACCGGCATCCGCAGCAGGCTGTGGCCCCAACCGACGTTCGCCGGACCGCCAGGAACCTGTTCGACCTGGTCTCCACGCTGGGCCAACAATCTCGCGCGGCAGCGGACTCCTTGATTGCCTCATGGCGCGCCGAAACGGCCGCCCGCTTCCGCGCCGAGGCCGCTGCCGATCCCGAGGCGGAGGCCGCAGCCTTTGTCGGCGATTCGATCGCCGGCTACATCGAGGCCATCGGCGACTCGGTGGAAACCAGCAACCTGCGCCGCATCGCCGACCTGCGCTGGGTCGGCGCCACGCGGACCGAGATCAGCAACGACTACGCCGCATTCCTGCCGTACACGCTCCTGCTCGGCGCCAGCTTCGTCACCTGCAACCCTCCGCTCGTCGACCTCGCCTGGAAGGCGGAGCCGGCGCAGTGGGATCCGATCATCGACCGGATGGTCGCCGCCCAACCCCAGGCGGACGGCAACCGCCTGGCGCGTTCGGTCACGCTCGAGATCGTCCTGGCCAACATGCGCCGGCTGCGGCCGATCTTCCTGCTCACCGAAGGGCGGATGGGCTGCGTCAGCCTGCAGGTCAATCCCAAGCGCCACGACGACGCCGAGAGCATGCTGCAGGATGCCACCGCGATCTACGCCGAGTTCGAGCGCCGGCTCGAGGGTGGCATTCCCAACGTCGTGTTCAAGCTCCCCGGGACCCACGCCGGCCTGGTTGCCTGCCGCGCATTGACGGCGGCCGGAATCGGCGTGACGATCACCGTCAACTTCGGCCTGTTCCAGCATCTTCCCTTCGCCTCGGCCATCGCCGACGGATCAGCGATCTTCTCGACGCTGGCGCACATGAGCGGCCGGCTGGCCTTCCCGGTGCGCGATGAGCTGCTGGGCAAGCTTGGCCAGCTGACCGGGCTAGGCATCACGGAAGGGCAGGCGCGCCTTGCGGCCGCCTGGTCCGGCGTGGCGGTGCTCAAGCGGCTGCACCGCTGTCTGGTCCGGCAAGGCATCGACCTGTCGCGCGTCAAGCCTCTGATCGCCTCGCTACGCGTGTACACTGACGCGGCCTACGCCGGGCTCCCGAGCCCGATCCCGGACATCACCGAGGTTCTCGGCACCGGTATCCTGACGGTCTTTCCCAACGTCCGCCGCGCCTTCGACCGCCTTCCTACCGTCCCCCTGGACGGGGATCGCATTGAGGCGCCGGTGCCAGCCGAGGTCTTCGACGTCCTGCATCACAGCGAGATCTTCAAGCAGGCTTACTGGCTTGGCCCCCTGGCCGGAGGCGAGCCCGAGTCAGACGACCTGCGTCCGGCGCACCCGCTCTCGCTCGAGGACCGCGCCGCCACTGCAAGCTGGACGCCGGTGGCCAACACGCTTGACGAGTTCTGCAAGGCGTACGATACCTTCGTAGATCGCATCCAGGCGCGCCGCCCGCGCGCCGGATGACCCGATGAGGTGACTTATGGCGACACGCACCACACGCTCGACCGCGGCCCGCACGCGTGCGGCGCCGGCGGCCAAGGCGATGGACCTGCCGAAGGCCCGCGCCCTAGACTTGCTGCGCCAGATGTGGGAGATCCGGCTGTTCGAGGAGCGCGTCTACGACCTGCTGGGCAAGAACCAGATCAAGGGCGCTTCGCACCTGTACGCCGGCGAGGAGGCCGTCGCCGTCGGCGCCGTCTCCGTGCTGCGCGACGATGACTGGATCACCAGCGCCCACCGCGGCCACGGCCACTGCCACGCCCGCGGGGCGTCAATGGCCAAGACCGAGCCCGAGCGCGCAGCGCACTACAACAAGATGATGGCCGAGCTGTGCGGCCGGGCGACGGGCTACTGCCTGGGCCGCGGCGGCTCGATGCACATCGCCGACGTCGAGAAGGGCAACCTGGGCGCCACCGGCATCGTCGGCGGCAATATCCCGGTCGCCACCGGCGCCGGGCTGGCGCAGAAGCTGATGAAGAAGGACAGCGTCGTGCTGTGCTTCTTCGGCGACGGCGCTTCCAACACCGGCAACTTCCACGAATCGCTCAACATGGCAGCGCTGTGGGATCTGCCGGTGGTCTACATCGTCGAGAACAACCTGTACGGGATGTCCGTCCCGCTGGCGAAGGCCACCGCCAAGCTCGAGATCGCCGACCGGGGCTGCGCCTACGGCATCCCGGGCGAGGTGGTCGACGGGATGGACGTGATGGCCGTGCGCCGGGCGGTCGGCAAGGCCGTTGACCGGGCGCGCAAGGGCCAGGGCCCGTCGCTGGTCGAGTGCAAGACCTACCGCTGGTACGGCCATTCGCGCTCCGACCCGCGCGCCTACCGCACCAAGGAAGAGGAGGCCACCTGGAAGGCGCGCGATCCGCTGCCGGCCTTCGCCGGCCGGCTGGTCAAGGAGAAGGTCGCCACGCAGGCCGAGGTCGAAGCCATCGAAGCCGCGGCTCGCAAGGCGATCGACGTCGCCACCGACTTCGCTTTCGCCTCGCCCCTGCCCCCGGTCGAGGAGCTCGAGCACCACGTCTACGCCCCCTTCCACTGGACCGGGCACGACGTCGAGCGCGAGGCGGAGCTGCGCGCCCGCGTGCGCGCCGGCGGCCCCGGGACGCGCAAGATCCGCTACTGGCAGGCGATCCAGGAAGCGCTGCGTGAGGAGATGGTCCGCGATCCGAAGGTCTTCCTGCTGGGCGAGGACATCGGCATCTATGGCGGGGCCTACGGGGCTACGCGCGGCCTGGTCGAGGAGTTCGGCGAGGAGCGCGTGCGCGATACGCCCATCTCGGAGGCGACTATCGGCGGCGCGGCCGTCGGCGCAGCCATGGCCGGGTTGCGCCCCGTGGCCGAGATCATGTACGTCGACTTCACTCCGCTGGCGATGGACCAGATCGCCAACCAGGGCGCCAAGAACCGCTACATGTTCGGCGGTAAGACGACCGTACCGATGGTCATTCGCACCGAGGGCGGCGCCGGGCGCAACATCGCCGCCCACCACTCGCAGTCGCTCGAGGCGCTGTGGACGCACTTCCCCGGCATCTACGTCGTCATGCCCGCCACGCCCTACGACGCCAAGGGACTGCTCAAGGCCGCCATCCGTGACGACAACCCGGTGATGTTCATCGAGCACAAGATGCTCTACGGCATCGAGGGCCTGGTCCCGGACGAGGACTACATCATCCCCTACGGCGTGGCCGACGTGAAGCGCCAGGGCAAGGACGTGACGTTGATCACGTACTCGCGCATGGTCCACCGCGCCCTGGAGGCGGCCGAGACTCTGGCGCCCGAGGGCATCAGCGTCGAGGTCGTCGACCTGCGCACGCTCAAGCCGCTCGACATGGACACCGTCGCCGCCTCGGTGCGTAAGACCGGCCGCGTCGTCGGCCTGACCGAGGGCTACAAGACCGGCTCGTTCATCAGCGAGCTGGCGATGTGCATCCAGGAGGAGCTGTTCGACTGGCTCGATGCGCCGGTCGTGCGCGTGTGCGCCGCCGACGTCCCCGTGCCGATGAGCGACCCGCTGGAGGACGCCGCCATTCCCAACGTAGCCCGCATCATCGCCGGCATCCGCCAGGCGCTGGCGTAGGAGGGCGCATGGCCACCGAAGTCATCTTGCCCATGCTGGGCGAGACGATGAACGAGGGCACGATCATCGCCTGGTCCAAGAACGAGGGCGATCCCGTCCGGCCCGGCGACGTGCTGTTCAGCGTCGAGTCCGACAAGGCCACCCTCGAAGTCGAGGCGACCACCGCCGGCTACCTGCGGCGGATCCTGGCCCCGGCTGGATCGACCGTTGCCGTCCTGTCGGTCGTCGCCCATATCACGGCGACGGTGGATGAGGTCGTCTCCGCTCCAGCGGCCCAGGTCGCTGCGGCGCCCCGGCCCGCCGGAGCTGCGCCGTCGAAGACATCGGGTGCGCCCGCCCCGCCCACCTCCCCGGCGTCGCCATCCCCGCTTCCCGCCGGGCGCCTCGTCGCCAGCCCGCGCGCCCGCCGCGCCGCGCGCCAGCTCGGCCTGGATCTGTCGCGCATCACCGGCACCGGACCAGGTGGACGCATCGTCGAGCGCGATCTGGACGCCGCAGGACTCGCACCGCGCCTGACGCCGGTTGCCGAGCGTGTAGCCGGCGATCTCAAGCTCGACCTGGCGGCCGTGCTCGGCACCGGACCACGCGGCTGGATCACGCGCAGCGACCTTGAGACTGCGGCCCGCACCGCCCCAACCCCATCGGCGGCCGCCGCGCCGCTGACCCGCACGCAGCGCATCATGGCCGAGCGCATGGCGGCGTCCTTCTCCTCCGCGCCGCACTTCTACCTGCACGCCGAGGTCAACGCCCGCCGTCTGCTGGCCATGCGGCAGGAGCTGCTGCCGATCCTGGAGGCCAGTCACGGCCTGCGGGTCACGATCTCCGACCTGCTTGTCCTGATCTGCGCCCGGGCCCTCACCCGTCATCCGCAGGCGATGGCGCAGTACTCGCCCGACGGGCTGCGCCCGGCGCCGGCGGTGAACATCGGCCTGGCGGCCGACACGCCGAACGGGCTCGTCGTCCCGGTGATTCACGCCGCCGACCGTCTGTCGCTGCCCGAACTGGTCAAGGTGCGCACCGAGCTGGTCGAGCGCGCCCGTGCGGGGAAGTCGCTGCCCCAGGATTTCGACGGCGGTGTGTTCACGCTCAGCAACCTGGGCGCCTCCCGGGTCGACTCGTTCGACGCCATCCTCAACCCGCCTCAGGCCACAATCCTGGCCGCCGGGCGCATCACCGAGCGGCCCTTCGCCGAAGGCCGCCAGCTCGGCCTCGTCCCGACGATAAAGCTCAGCCTGTCCGTCGATCACCGTGTGCTCGATGGCGCAGCCGGCGCGCGCTTCCTCGACGAGATCGTCGGGCTGCTCGAGTCGCCAGCGCAGACGTTGGCCTGATACCCGGGGGGAAACATGACGCGCCGACTCGTCTTCGTCCACACCGTGCCGTCGCTGGTCGACCTCTTCACCCGGCTGAGTCGCGAGCTGCTCCCGCAGGATACCGAGATCTGGCACATCGCTGACGAAATCCTGCTCAAGGTCGTCCTGGCACAGGGCGGCCTTTCGCCGTTCATCCACCAGCGCGTCGGCGAGCACGCCGTCGCGGCCGAACAGGCCGGCGCCACGGTCGTCCAACTCACGTGCTCCTCGATCTCTCCATGCGCCGAGACTGCTCGGTCGCGCGTCCGCATCCCGGTGCTCAAGGTCGATGAGCCGATGATCGACCGCGCCCTGGAACTGGGCGCGCACATCGGTGTTGTCGCGACGGCGCCGACAACGCTCCGACCGACCAGCGATCTCATCCA
>Ga0315293_10005497_pt1 | contig 11926 bp, 7 predicted proteins | sample YL17G13_20_MG_FD_203071 | JGI IMG/M metagenome (GOLD analysis project Ga0315293, IMG submission 203071) | Sediment microbial communities from Yellowstone Lake, YNP, Wyoming, USA - YL17G13_20 | ecosystem: Environmental > Aquatic > Freshwater > Lake > Sediment | place: USA: Wyoming | collected... | reverse complement strand
CCCGATACTCAAGAACATCGAGTTCGGCGGGACCGTCGCGGCCGACAGGGAGCCTGACCTGTACTATGCCACGACGCAGACGGCGGCGCCGGTCGTCGCCTTCGGCGGGGACGTGCGCCTGCCGGTGATCTCCATCAAGAACGTCTTCTCACTCGTCACATTCGGCGACGTTGCTTCGACGCCGAAGGGCGCAAGCGAAAGGGCCTGGGGCGGCATGGTCGGCCTCGGCGGGAGGTTCTTCAGCTTCCTCACCTACGGGGCGCAGCTGCGCATGCTCGGGGATGATTTCATACCGGTCTACTTCGACGCCACCTACGACCTGCTTCGCAACGCGACGTACGACCTCGTGCGGACGACCGGCTTCTCGGATGCGAGCATGGGCTGGATGGCGAGCCTCGGCACGGCCTTCTTCGACGACAAGATCGTGTTCAAGCTCAGCCTCGACGCCCCGTTCGCAGCCCCGATCACCGACCCCGCGGACCTCAGCGCGATCGTGAAAAACCCCCACCTTCGCGGCACATTCACGATCGGCGAGGGGATTATCCCCGGCCTCCCCGGCATCTCCCTGGACGCCAGCTACGACAAGAAGGGGATCACGGACTTCACGGCGACCCCGCCCGGAGGGCTTTTCAACCCGACCAACGCCGCCATCCAGGCCAGGCTGAACTACAAGTCCGGACCTGCGGTGATCTCGTTCGTATACAAGGTGCGCCACGAGCCCACCGCCACACCCGATCCCTGGGTCGTCACCTCGGGGCTCGAGAGCACCATACAGTTGTTCTAAGAAATGGAGGAAACCATGGCGCGCAGAGTTTCCATCGCCCTCGTTCTGTTGATACTCTTCCTTCTGCCGGGAGCGCTCTTCGCGGCTGCCGCGAAGACCCCCGCGGTCATCCTCGAGTACTTCGAGGACGTGAGCGGCGCACTTGCCGTCAAGGACGACAAGGGCAAGGACGTACCTCCCGAGGTCGGAATGGACCTCAAGAAGGGCTGGCAGATCCTGACCCAAGCCGGGGACTACGCCGAGCTGAAGCTGCCCCACAACGGCAGCATCATCAAGGTTTCGCAGAAGACGACCTTCCGCGTTGATGGGCTGCAGACCGACGCGGACAGGAGCTCCGTCAATGCCTTCACGCTCTCCGTGGGCAAGATCCGCACGGTGGCGGGCAAGACCACGGGCAAGGAGCAGTACCGCATCACCACACAGTCGGCCGTCTGCGGCGTTCGCGGCACCGACTTCGCGATGCTCGCCGACATGGTCGAGAACGACACAACCTACGTGTTCCGCGGCAAGATCAGCCTCAAGAGCCTCCTGACCGGCGCAGAGATCGAGGTGGGCCAGGGCCAGATGGCGAATGCCCTGGCGTCCGTCTTCGAGGCGATGGAGATCCCCGCCGACCTGTTTCAGAGCCTGATGGACGAGCTCAATTTCAAATCCCTGGACGCGAATGCGGTTCCCCAGCTCGCCGAGGCGATCGACGCCGCGGTCGCCCAGGGAGGAACTCCCGCCGAGGACGAGGGCGAGACGCCTCCCGAGAAGCCGCCCGCGAAGCCGAGCTTCATGGACGGAATTATAGCGAAGTTGAAGGAGATCCTCAGCATCGAGATCGGCTCGGTCACCATCAACGGGGAGACCTGGGCGAAGGTCGTCGTGCAGCCCACCTTCAAGATCGGACCGCTGAAGACCGCCCTGTACCTGCCCGCGATCTACCAGAACGACATGTTCGATTGGAAGCATTTCTATGCACCCGCGGGAAACAACGAGTGGAGCTTCGGCACCGACCAGGCCGGCACTCTCGCCATCATAGGCGACCTCGCTTCCGACCTGGTCTTGAAGATCAAGTACCTCGAGTGGGGCAGCCAGCGAGATCCGTTCTTCTTCAAGCTGGGCAATCTCAACGACATCACGGTCGGCCACGGCCTCATCATGCGCAACTTCGCCAACGACGCGGACTTCCCGTCCGTTCGCCGGGTCGGCGTGAACCTCGGGCTGGACCTCAAGAGCTTCGGGTTCGAGGCAATGGTGAACGACGCCGCCGCGATCGACGTCTTCGGCGGCCGGGTGTACTGGCGGCCGATCCCCAACTTCAAGGCCGCGATCGGCGCTTCGGCGATCGTCGACATCGCTCCGGCAAAGGACTACTTCTATGGGGGCGTGGCGAACCCGGCTGCCGCGGGCGACCCGATCTTCATCAATCCCGGCGTCGACATCGACATTCCCGTCGTCGAGAGCAAGGTGTTCGGCCTCGTGCTCTTCGCCGATGGGGCGGTCATGCTTCCGTACTTCCGCTCGGCTCCGACCGCCGAGGCCGGCATTCCCGCAGGATTCGCGTGGAACGCCGTTTCCACCCCAGGGGCAGACATTCCGGTCAAGAACTACGGGATCGCCGCGGGCGTGTTCGGCAACCTCGTGTTCCCGGGCCTGACGTACAGGTTCGAGTTCCGCGACTACACGGGAACCTTCAAGCCCCAGTTCTACAGCACGGGCTACGAGCGCGAGCGCAACTCGCACGTCGCGGACGTCCTTGATTACCTCACTGACACCTCCAAAACGGAGTACGACCGGACCACCATGGGAATCTTCTTCGAGGGAGGGTTCAACCTCGAGAAGCTCTTCGGTTTGGAGCTGAGCTACTTCTGGCCCTGGACTGTCGATCCTGTGACGAAACAGGTCGCACCTGAATTCGACGAAGACAGGTTCGTGGCAAAGTTCACCCTCCAGAAGGGCGTGATCCCCGTGGTGAACATCTTCGGCAGCGTGTCCTACGAACGCACCCAGTTCATGCCCACGATCCTGAAAACGGGCGCTGCCGGGTTGAACCTCTTCGATGCGAACACGGTCGTGCGCGCGGAGGTCAACTATCCCGCTGCTCCCATGCTCGACGTGAGGATCCTGTACACGACCACGGCGAAGCGCGACCGGGTGACGGGAGAGTTGAAGTACACGGCGCCCTCGCTGCTGCCCGACATGGAGCATTCCATCGCAGTCGAGACATTGGTGCACCTGTAGGAGATGTCCGGTTCCCTGGCGTCCCGGAAGGCGCCTGAAGCGCCGAGGGCGCCTGAAGCGCCGAGGGCGCCTGAAGCGCCGAGGGCGCCTGAAGCGCCGGTGATCCGCATCCTCCGGGACGACGTTGCTCGAAAGATCGCGGCCGGCGAGGTCATCGACCGGCCGCTTTCCATTGTGAGGGAGCTCCTAGACAATTCGATCGACGCGGGGGCCTCCTCCATCGACGTCTTCCTCGAAGGGGGAGGCATCTCGCGCGTCCGCGTCGTCGACGACGGCGTCGGCATGGCGCGCGAGGACCTCAAGCTGTGCGGAAAGCCGCACGCGACATCGAAGATCGAGAGCGAGGACGACCTGCTGAAGGTGACCAGCCTCGGCTTCCGCGGCGAGGCTCTCTCGAGCGTGGCCGTAGCGAGCAGGCTGGAGATCGTGAGCGCCCGATCGGAACCTGGAGGGACCTCCATCGCCCACCGGCTGCTCGTGCGTGGCGGCAAGCTCCTGTCCCTCGAGGAGTGTCCGGGGAAGGGCGGCACGTCGGTCGACGTGTCGGAGCTGTTCTACAACTACCCGGCACGAAGGAAGTTCCTTCGCGGGGTCTCGACCGAATCGGCGATGTGCCGATCCATGTTCGTCGACAGGGCCCTGCCGCATCCGTCCATCGCCTTTCGCCTGTTTTCGGAGGGCGAGCTCCGCCTTTCCCTGCCCCCATCGACCCTGCGCGAGCGTGTGGCGCTTTCGTACGGCCAGCTCCTCGTCGCCGGGCTGCTCAGGGAGTCGACGGTGGAGGGGGAGGGCTTCACGGTGCGGATGGTCGCGGGACTGCCCGAGCTGCGGCGCCGGGACAGAAAGCTCATGCAGGCCTTCGTGAACAGGCGCAGGGTCTGGGAGTTCTCGCTCATCCAGGCCGCGGAGTACGCCTTCTCGGGCCACGTTCCCGGCGGGTATCATCCCGTCGCGTTCGTCTTCGTCGAGGTCGATCCTGCCCTGGTCGACTTCAACATCCACCCTGCGAAGAAGGAGGTGCGTTTCCGCAACCTGCCCGACGTGCACAGGGCGGTCGTCGCAGCGGGGAGGAAGCTGCTCGCGATCCAGGATCGAGTGGCTCCCAAGCCAGTCGCGACAGCCCCTGAGCGAGAACTCTCCCTGCCCGCCGCGCCGACGGAACGCGCCCCGCTGGCGGACGGGCGGGAGCCTCCCGCTCGCGCGGGGCTCGGCGCCGAGGAGCCGCGGATCCGTTTCCTCGGGCAGGTGTTCGGGGTTTTCCTCGCCTTCGAGCTTCCCGACCGGCTTCTCCTGCTGGATCAGCACGCCGCGCACGAGAAGATCATCTTCGAAAGGCTCGCCGGCAGGGAGCCGGCGCCGCAGGAAATGCTCTTCCCCCTCTCCTTCGACGTGTCGAACGAGGAGGACGAGCGGATCGCCAGGGCGATCGGCGAGCTTCGATCCCTTGGCATGGTGCTGCGCCGGACGGGTGCCCGGACGTGGGAGCTCACGGCGCTGAGCGAGGATTTCCTCACCCTGACGGAAGGGGACCTCCTGGAGATGCTGCGAGCCGCCGGACAGGGCGGCGAGGGATGGAGGAGAGACCTGCTCGCGAGAGCGGCCTGCAGGCTCGCGATCAAGGAGGGGGACCCGGTGGATCCCGTGACCGCCCGGGAGCTCTGCGCGAAGGCCCTCGGACTCGAAAGCCCCCGCTGCCCCCACGGCCGGCCGATCTGGCACGAGATGTCGCGCGAAGAACTGTACCGGCTGGTGGATCGGCCTGTCGGGGAGCCGGCTACTTGAGCCTGTCCAGGAGCTTCTGCGCCTCTGCCTTGACTTCGGGCGTCGGGTTCTTCGTGAGGAGCCTCGTGAGCAGGTCCCTGGCATCAGCCTGCTTCTCCTCGCTGACGAGGACCTGCGCGAGCTTCAGGTACGCGTCCCAGGAGCCCGGATCGAGCTGGATCACCCTCATGAAGGACGACTTCGCCTCGGAGGTCTGGCCGTTCTCCGAATAGGCGAGGCCGAGGTTCTGCAGGGTGACCTTCGTATCGGGTTTGATCTCGAGGGCCTTGCGGAACTGCGTGATGCTCTCGGCGAACCTCCGCAGGTGAAGGCATGCGCTGCCGAGGTTGTTGTGAGCCTCGTAGGACTGCGGGGCCGCCTCGACTGCGTCTAATAGAAAGGGCAGGGCCCGGTCGGGCATGCCGCGGCTGTCGTACATCCCGCCGAGGTTTGTCAGGGCCGACGCGTGGCGCGGGTCCTTCTGGATCGCGATTCCGTAGTACCGGATGGCCTCGTCGGCGCTGCCGAGCTGCTCATGGACGAGCCCGAGCACATAGTTGTCCTGGGCGGACTCGGGGTCCTTCGCGACGGCTTTCTGCGCGTACGCCAGCGCCTCCCGGGGCTTGTCCAGCTTCAGCTTGGCCTGGGCCATGTTCGAGTTGGTCGCCGCGTGCTCAGGATCGATCGAGAGGGCCTGCGCATACGCGCTTTCCGCGTTCGCGTATTCGCCGCGGAGCATCGACACGGTGGCGAGCTCCCTCAGGTAGGCGGCATTGGCCGGGGCGAGATCCACGGCCTTGCGAAGGGACTCAGCAGCGGCCTTCGTGTCGCCCTTCTCCTTCAGGAGCACCCCGATGTTGAAGTGGGCATCGGCGTAGTCTTTCTTCACGGCAGCAGCGCCCCGGAAAGCCTCCAGCGCCCTGTCCTTGTCGCCCAGGCGAAGCAGGGTCACGGCCCTGTTGAAATGAGCGTTGGCGAAATCGGGCCGCAGCTTGATGCAGCCTTCGAACGAGACGAGGGAGTCGGGAAACCGCTTGGCCCGGAACTGGAGCTTGCCGAGGGCGAACAACGAATCGAAGTCGCTCGGGTTCAGGCGCACGGCGATCGCGTACTCCTTCATCGCTTCGTCGTCGACCTTCTTCGCCTCGTAGATCTCCCCGAGCGTCCTGTGCGCGATCCACAGGTCCGGGTCCTTCTCGACCGCCCTTCGGGAGAGGTCGACCGCCTTTTGCACGTTGTCGGGGTTGCTCGGGTTCTCCCGCAGCCAGGAGAGCCCCGAGTAGGCGAGGGCCTGCGCGTTGTCAGGATCCAGCGCGAGAACGCCGTCGAAGGCCTTCCTCGCCTCGGCGTACCGGTTGGCGTTGAAGAGGTCGGCCCCCTTCTTCAGCAGTTCCACGATCTTCTTCTGTCGCTCCCTCTCCTTCGCTCCCGCATCGTCGGTCACAGGCGTCTTCGGGGTTTCCTGGATCACGATCTTCTGCGGCGTCTTGAGGGTGTCGCTGAGCGCGGTCAGGCCGGCCTTGAGCTGGTCCGCCTGGGCTTTCAGGGCGGCAGTGTCGGACTGCCGGGCAGCCTCGTCGGACTGCCGGGCAGCCTCGTCGGCCGTCTTCTTCTTCGCGAGGATCTCTTCCAGCGCGGCCTTGACCGCGGGGTCGTCGATGTCGAGCGAATCGAACTGCTTGAGCGCCTGGTCGTACTCTCCCTTCTCCGCGTAAAGGCGCGCGAGCTTGAGCGCGTTGTCGCGCGACCGCCCTGCCCCGCCCGCCTTCGACTGCACGAGGATAAGAGCCCCCGCGCCGATCAGCACGAGACAGAGGGCGACGGCAAGCACGACGAGCAGGGTGCGGGAACTGAACGGGCCTGTGGGGGAGCCCTTTCCCGCCGAGCTCTTCTTCGGCGTGCGGCTTGCTGGCGGGACGCTTCTGGTCTTCCTCGTGTCGGGCTTGTTCACCGTGTCAGTCCTTGATGTCGACGTCCAGCGGGTCCTGCTTCACCTGGATGGATTCGACGGAGAGGTTCTTGGCGCCCTCGCCGGCATTGTTGAGCGCATTCATGACCTCATTCATCAGCGCCGCCTGCCGGGCGAGCTCATCCGCGCGCTTTGTCGCCTCGTCGTCGAGGGACAGACGGATCAGGCGGATCACCTCCTCGATCCGCGGCCGCTGAGGGTCCTGGGGCCGAAGCTGGAGGAACAGGGTGTAGTCCGCGATCGCCCCCTCGTAGCTCTTGAGGGCGAGCCGGGCGTTCGCCCTGTTGAGGGAAGCCTCGGGCAACCGGGCATTCACCGCCAGCGCGCTGGTGTACATCTCCTCGGCAGCCGTGTGCTCGCCGCGGCTGAAGAAGTTGTTCCCGATGTTGTAGTACAGGAGATCCTTCTGGGTTCCCGGGACCGCAAGCCCCCTCTTGAACGTCGCGATCGCCTTCTCCCTGTCGCCCAGCTGCTGATAGACGATGCCGAGGTAGAGGTACAGCGTCTCGTTGGCGGGGTCCTCGGCGAGCGCCCCCTCCAGCAGCGGACGCGCCTCCTGCGGCCTGTTGGCCGCGAAGGCCGCCTCTCCCTTCTCGAAGAAGGCCGACGCCGGAAAGGCGAGCGCCGCCGAGAGCGCGAGGATGAAAGCCGCGGGGAGGAGCCTCTTCATGTCCATCGTCCTCATCAAGTATACACCGCCGCCGCCCTGCCGCACAGCGAGGATGGGCGGACCCCTCTCTTCTATGGTCGGCACGGCGCCGACCGCCTTGACGGGATTCGGCCTTGCTCGTTGCACCGGGCCATCCGTTTCACTATGATGAGATTCGGCGATGAAACTCCTCTGCATAGCGGATCACATCGATCCCTTCATCTACAGCGCGGGGCTCAAGGCCCGTTTCGCCGATGTCGACCTCGTGCTGAGTGCGGGGGACCTGTCGTTGGACTACTACGACTACATCGTCAGCACCCTGAACAAGCCGCTGTACTTCGTGTTCGGCAACCACCACCTGGAAGGCCGCTCCCGCTACCAGCGCCCGTCCGATCCGTTCGAGCGCTCCCCGGGGCGATGGGAGGAGGGGGTCGGGGCGACTTACCTGCAGGGGAGGGTTGTGCGCGCGAAAGGCTTGATCATCGCCGGTCTGGGCGGCAGCATGTGGTACAACGGCGGGGAGAACCAGTTCACCGATTTCGGCATGTTCCTCTGGATCCTCCGTCTTCTGCCGCTGCTGCTGTGGAACAAGGCCCTGCGGGGCCGGTTCCTGGACATCCTGGTCACGCACTCCCCGCCCTACGGGATCAACGACCTGCCGGATCCCTGCCACATGGGCTTCAGGGTCTTTCTCTGGTTTCTGCGCGTGTTTCGGCCCCGTTTCCTGGTCCACGGCCACGTGCACCTGTATGACCGCAACGCCGCGCGCGAAGCCCAGTACGCCGGTACGACGATCGTCAACGCGTACGACCATGCCGTCATCAAAATGGAGATCCCCCGATGAACGACGGCGCCTACTATTCGCTCGCCCGCGAGGACTTCGGCCGCGTGAGGAAGCGCGAGGTCATGTCGCGCATCCTCGCCCTGCTCAAGGCGCAGAAGGACGAGATGCTGTCGCTGGGCGACGTGCGTTCGCTGCTGAAGCCCGAGTCGGAAACCTACCGGGGGATGCGGACGGTGCCCATCGCGAAGATCGTGGGCAGCGAGGGCAGGTACCAGGACTTCAACAAGGCCTTCCTTCCCCGGCACGACAAGCTCATGCGGAGGTGGATGCGCATCGACGTCGCCCACTACGCCCAGGTCATCCTCCCGCCGATCCAGCTCTTCGAGATCGGCGGGGTCTACTTCGTGCGGGACGGAAATCACCGCGTCTCCGTCGCGAAGACCCGGGGGGCCGAGTTCATCGACGCGGAGGTCATCTCGCTCGCCACGGAGATCGCCATCTCCCCGGGCATGTCGGGTGAAGATCTCCGCCGGGCGGTGATCGCCTTCGAGAAGAAGAAGTTCTTCGAGCTGACGCGCCTGGATGAGCTGCGACCCGGCTGCGGGCTGGAGTTCACGACCGTGGGGCGCTACGAGGAGATCCTGAGGCACATCCGTGAGCACAAGTGGTACATCAACCTCAAGAAGGCGGCTGAGATTCCCTACGAGGAGGCCCTGCTCTCCTGGTACGACACCGTCTACTCGCCCATCGTCGCTGTCATCAAGACCTCCGGGCTGCTGGGCAGGTTTCCGCGCGAGACAGAGGGCGACCTGTACGTCTTCATCGGGCAGCACTGGAGCGAGCTGAACCGCAGGTACGGGCCGATTTTCACGCTGGAGGAAGCGGCGGAGGATTTCTCCGCGCAGCCGCGCCGGCTATGCCTCGGCCGGGCGCTGCGGAAGCTGTTTCGGGTCTAGTTGCCCTCGATGTAGCGGGCGTACTCAGCGTCTGAAAGGAGCCACTCGAGCTCCGAGGGATCGGCGAGCTCCACGGCGAAGAGCCACCCTTCGCCCAGGGGGTCGGCGTTGATCGCCCGGGCCCCCTCTCCGCGCAGGAGGGCGCCGTTCGATTCCACGACTGTCCCCGAGACAGGTGCGTAGATCTCGCTCGACGATTTGAGGGAATCCACCGTGCAGGCGACTTCGCCCCGCCTGAGCGCCTGTCCCGCCCGGGGCAGGGCAACATAGGCGATGTCGCCGAGCTCCTTCTGGGCGAAGTCCGAGATCCCGACCCGCGCGCGCGTGCTGTCGACGAGCACCCAGGCATGGTCCTTCGTATATCGATACACGGCGCCCCCCTCAGTCCAGAAGCGGATTGCCCGACGTCGGCGTCTCCACCTGCGGAACGGTGGCATCGAGCGGCGGGAGGCCGGTGTCGCCGCCGAGCGGCGTGGAGCCCAGCAGCGAGTTCTGCAGGTTTTCCTCGATCGTCTGGGCGCTCGCGCTGTTGTACTCGTCGATCTGATCGAACGCCTTCGGCTCCGTCCCCGCGAGGAAGACCTCGGTGATGACCTCTTTCGTGAAAGCCGTGGGCAGGAGTCCCGAGGTTGCGCTCACGTTCACCGATACCAGGCCGGTCTCGGGCCGGGCGAACTGCTGGGCGGGCAGGTTCGCGTGGACCTCCCTCATGAACCTAGCCCACGCGGGTCCCGCGACGGCCGCGCCGGTGAGCTCGGTGCCGAGGGAGCGGTTGCCTTCGTCGAACCCGTACCAGATCGCCGCGGTGATCTGGGGGGAGAACCCGACGGTCCACGCGTCGGACCAGTTCTGCGTCGTGCCGGTTTTCCCGGCCATGGGCCGCTTGCGGATGTCCTCGAGGATGCCGGTGACCCCCGCGAGAGTCCCCTCACGAATCGTGCTCTGGAGGATGCTGGTCATGATGAAGGCGGTCTGCGGGGGCATGATCTGGGCCGCCCCGCCCTTGCGGCTCGCCTGCGCCCGCAGCTCCTTCTCGGGCTCGAGGATGACCTTCCCGTTCCTGTCCTCGATGTAGCGGATGGCGAGGGGAACCACCTCGCGTCCCTCGTTGGGGAAGGTGGCGAAGGCGCGCGCCATCTGCAGCGGACTCACGGTGATGACCCCGAGGCCGAGAGGGTAGTAGCGGGGGAAGACGCGCTCGATCTGCGCGGGGTCCACGATGCCGAGCATCCTGCTCGCCCGTTGGATCGCCGCGTCGAGTCCGATGCCGTCGAGGACCTTCAGCGAGGGCACGTTCATGCTCTCGGCCAGCGCGTTGCGCAGCAGCACCCGCCCGTGCCACTTGCCCTTGTAGTTCAGCGGTTCGTAGGCGGTGCCGTCGGCGTTCGTGAAGACGACGGGGGCGTCGAGGATCATCGTGGCGGCGGTGAACTTGCGCGAGTCGATGGCCGCCGAGTAGTACAGGGGCTTGAAGGCGGAGCCGGGCTCCACCTGCGCGGAGGTCGCCCTGTTGAACTGGTCGGTGCGCTCGAACTTCCGCCCGCCGACCATTGCGAGGATATAGCCCTTGCGCGAGTCGATCGCGACCAGCGCGCCCTGCACCTGCGTCTTCTTCGTGGCGAGCAGCGAGGAGTCGAAGCCCGCCGTGACGACCTCCTGCACCCTCTCCAGCGAGAACATCCCCGTGAGCGTCTCGACCACTGGATTCAGCTGCCGGGTGTAGAAGGCCTTCGCCTTGCTCTTCTCACCCCGGTTCCTGTACATGAGGTCGTCGATGTTGAACGTGAGGCCCAGCAGGTCGATGAGGGGCAGGTAGGCGGCGTTCGAGAAGGTGACCCTGTTGTTCGCCAGGGCGAGGTAGCGGGCGTTCACGTCCTCGATGCCCTCGGCCATGATCCTGTCGGCGACCTTCTGGTCGTCGAGGTTGAGGGTCGTGTGCACGACCAGGCCGTCCCTGAGATAGTCGTAGGAGCCGAACAGCATCTCGTCCAGCTGGCCGCGGATGTACTCGCTGAAGTACGGCGCCTTGTCCTCGCGCTCCGAGAAGGCGGTGCCTGTCCGCGTGGGGTCCCACCGCGTCCAGTACTCGTCGAAGGAGGCGTCCGCTTCCTGCCGGGTGACGTAGCCCAGCTGGACCATCTGCGAGAGGATCTCCCGCTGGAGCTTCTGGGCGCGCTGGGGGTTCTTGATCGGGGAGTACAGCCCCGGCTTGGCGAGCTGGATCACCAGCATGGCGGATTCCGCGAGGGTGACCTCCTGGACGGGCTTGCGGAAGAAGAACACGCTCGCCGCCCCGACGCCCTGTGTGTTGTGCCCGAAGGGCATCTCGTTGAGGTACATCTCGAGGATCTCCCGCTTCGTGTACCTGCGCTCCATCTGGATCGCCCACCACAGTTCGACGAGTTTTCGCCGGATGGAGATGTCCGACCTGTCGGCGTACAGCCGGCCTGCGAGCTGCTGGGTGATCGTGCTCGCCCCCGAGACGTACTGCCCGGTGACGATCTTGAAGACGGCGCGCACCAGGCCGCGAACGCTGAAGCCGTGGTGGGAGTAGAAGTTCCTGTCCTCGCGGGTGAGGAGGGCTTCCAGCAGGTGCGGGGGCGCCTGGTCGATGGTGACCAGCTCGCGCTTCTCGTCGCCAAAGAACTCGGTGATCGGCCTGTCGTTGATGTCGAGGATCTTGGTCGGCAGGGCGGGGTTGTGCTCGCCGAAGGCCTCACGGCGCTGGATCGTGCGCGTCGCCGCGAGGGCGAGCCCAAGGGACACGCCGATCACGATCGCGCCGAGGAACGCAGCG
>Ga0315293_10005496_pt1 | contig 11926 bp, 8 predicted proteins | sample YL17G13_20_MG_FD_203071 | JGI IMG/M metagenome (GOLD analysis project Ga0315293, IMG submission 203071) | Sediment microbial communities from Yellowstone Lake, YNP, Wyoming, USA - YL17G13_20 | ecosystem: Environmental > Aquatic > Freshwater > Lake > Sediment | place: USA: Wyoming | collected... | reverse complement strand
CCCGGATGTCTGGGGCGATGGCGACCCCGAAGGCGTCCGCAAAAGGGCGGCCCAGAAGGTCATCGACGCTGCCAAAGCCGCCAAGAAGCTCGGCGTCAACGTCGTCAACGGCTTTACAGGCAGCTCGATATGGCATCTGGTTTATTCGTTCCCGCCGGTTTCGCCGGATATGATTGCCGCCGGCTATAAAGATTTTGCCAAGCGATGGAAGCCAATTCTCAATGCCTTCCAGAGGTTGGGTGTTAAGTTCGCTCTGGAAGTGCACCCGACGGAGATTGCTTTCGACATCGCATCGGCCCAGCGTGCCTTGAAAGCGGTTGGCAACCACAAGGCATTTGGTTTCAATTATGACCCCAGCCACCTCGGCTATCAGGGCGTCGATTACGTCAAGTTCATCCGCACCTTCCCTGACCGCATATTCCACACCCATATGAAGGATGTGTGGTGGGGTCACGGCGACGGCACGGTTGGCGTTTTCGGCGGCCATACCGAATTTGCCGACCCGCGGCGATACTGGGACTTCCGCTCACTCGGACACGGTGACATCAACTTCGAGGAAATTATCATTGCCCTCAACGACATCGGCTACCAGGGGCCGCTTTCAGTTGAGTGGGAAGATACCCGGATGGACCGTGAGCACGGAGCAAAAGAGGCCTGCGAGTTTATCAAGAAGAAAAACTTTAAGCCCTCGCAAGTCGCGTTTGACAAGGCCTTTGAGAAGCAGAAATAAAATTTTAAGGACCCCCGGCGTATCGGTTTACGTTTGGGGCGCCTTAATTGTTTAGGAAAGTTGCTTATGGCTTGTAAAGATAATTTAAGCCGGCGGCAGTTTCTCCAGACACTGACTGCTGCTGCCGGCACAGTAACCGTTCCGTCCATTATTCGCTCGTCTGCATTAGGCGCAGAAGGGGCTGTTGCACCGAGTAACCGCATTACTATGGGCTGTATTGGAGTCGGCTGGCAGGGAACCAGCAACCTCGACTCTTTCCTCGGTCAGAGCGATTGCCGGATTATCGCCGTCTGCGATGTCGAAAAAAATCACCTGCAAAACGCCGTCAATCGCGTGAACGACCATTACAAAAATAAAGACTGTGCCGCCTACGGCGATTTCCGTGAGCTTCTGGCACGCACCGACATCGATGCGGTCTCGATTGGCCTGCCCGACCACTGGCACTCAATTCCTGCTATTGAGGCCGCGAGGTCAGGCAAGGACATCTTCGGTGAAAAGCCGCTCTCGCACACGCTCAAAGAAGGCAGGGCAATGTGCGATGCGGTCAAGCGTTACAGCAGGATATGGCAGACAGGTTCCTGGCAGCGCTCGCAGGCCAACTTCCGCACCGCCTGTGAGATGGTAATAAATGGGCGTATCGGCAAGGTCCACACCGTTCAGGTGGGGCTGCCTGCGGGACATACCGATTTCGGCGGCACCAAGGGACAGGAAGGGATAACTGCGCCGCCCGAAGGATTCGACTATGACCGGTGGCTCGGACCGGCCCCTTATGAACCATATTGTCCCGCCCGCGTGCACAAAAACTGGCGATGGCACCTCGACTACGGCGGCGGGCAGTTGATGGACTGGATTGGTCACCACGTTGACATCGCTCACTGGGGGCTGGGATTTGATTACGCCGGCCCTTACGAAGTTGAGGGCAACGGCGAATATCCCAAAGACGGCCTGTGGAACACAGCAACAAAATACCGCATCACCGCCAAATACCTCAAAGGCGTTACGATGATTATTGCCGGCGGGCACGGTGACATCCGCAGCGGAACAAAATGGATAGGCGAAAACGGCTGGGTGTGGGTTGACAGAGGCGGGATTGACGCCGACCCCAAAAAGGTGCTCGAAGAAAAAATCGGCCCTGATGAAACCCATCTTTTCAATTCGCCCGGACATTGGCGCAACTTCCTCGACTGTATTAAAACTCGTAATACGACCCTAACGCCTTGTGAGGTTGCGCACCGTTCGGCTACGCCGGGACATCTGGGCCAGATTGCGATGCTGCTGGGTAGAAAAATTCGTTTCAACCCCCAGACCGAAGAAATCATCGATGACCCAACGGCGACAAGGATGCTCGGTAAATCAATGCGCAGCCCGTGGCACATATAGAATTGACTATTGATAATTGACTATTGACTATTTTTGGTGGAAGTCAAACTTGAGGAACTTTTTATGAACAGGGACAAACTTAGTCGAAGGAGGTTTTTGAAAGAGGCAATCGGGTTTGCAGGTGGTGCGGCAGCATTTCCGTATATTGTCCCTTCTCAGGTTTTTGGGCAGGATGCGCCGAGCGGGCGGATTACACTGGGCTTTATCGGGACGGGTAAGCAAAGCCAGCATCTAATGAGGTCATTTCTGAACTCGCCCGGCACCCAGGTGCTCGCTGCCTGCGACGTTGACAAGCTAAAGCTCAAGCGTGCCATAGATACGGCGCAGGAGCATTACTCCAAGCAGACAGGCAGCACATATAAAGGCTGTGCCGCCTACGGAGACTTTCGCGAATTGCTTGCCAGGGATGACATTGACGCGGTGGTGATTGCCACGCCTGACCACTGGCACGCTATTACAGTCATTGGGGCGGCAAAGGCCGGCAAGGATATTTACTGTGAAAAGCCCCTCTCGCAGACTATCACTGAGGCAAGGGCGATGGTCAATGCAGTCAGGCGTTACGGCCGAATCTTCCAGACCGGCAGTATGCAGCGCTCGGACGATAAGTTTCGCTTCGCCTGCGAGCTTGTTCGCAACGGTTACATCGGCAAGGTTCAGACTGTTACCGTCGGCGTCGGCGGCCCGCCAGAAGATAAACCGCTGCCTGCCGAGCCGGTGCCGGAATATCTTGACTGGGATATGTGGGTCGGGCCTGCCCCCTGGAGGCCATATAACAACGACCTTTCGCCGCACATCAGCTTTGATGGATTTCCAAACTGGCGATACCACAGCGACTTTGGCGGCGGCGGTATGACCGACTGGGGCGCACACCACTTTGACATCGCTCAATGGGGGCTGGGTATGGACGAGACCGGCCCGGTCGAAATCATTCCGCCCGACGGCAAGGAGGACAAGGTGCTTACATATAAATATGCCAACGGAGTCATTATGACCCGCGATAGTGCCAACGGAATTTTATTTACCGGCACCGAAGGCAAAGTTGAAGTCAATCGCGGATATTTGAAGACCTGGCCTGAGACGCTGCAGAATCAGCAGATTGGCGCCGACAAGATTCACCTTTACGATAGTAAGAACCATTATACCGACTGGCTAAACGCCATCCGCACCCGCACCAAACCGATTTGCGCTATAGAAATCGGCTGCCGTTCGGTAAGTGTCTGTCACTTAGGCAACATTGCCTATAGGCTTGGGCGGCCACTCAAATGGGACCCGAATCGAGAGGTCTTTACAAACGATAGCGAGGCAAATCGTTTGCTTTCGCGTTCTATGCGAAGTCCCTGGCATATATAAATTGATTGTTGATAACTTGTCCGGCGTAGTTTTAACGAAGTCGGATTGATTATTTGGATTGTTTAGAGAGGTTTTGCTATGAAAGGGAAAAACTTTAGTCGGCGTGATTTTTTGACAGGAGCAGCCGGTGTGGCTGTGACTGCTGTGAGTTTTCCGTATTTTGTTCCCGCTTCTGTGCTTGGCCAGGCCGGGAATGTCGCGCCGAGCAATCGTATCGTTATGGGCTGTATCGGGATGGGCGGCCAGGGCACAGGCAATATGCAGGGCTTCCTCGGCAAGAATGAAGTGCAGGTTGTGGCCATCTGTGACGTCGATAAAAAGAATCGGGACAAGGCCAAGAAAATCGTCGATGGAAAATACAATAACAGCGACTGCAAGGCCTATCTGGATTTCCGCGAAGTTATCGAGCGACAGGATATCGATGCGCTCTCACTGGCAACGCCCGACCACTGGCATTCTATTCCTGTTATTATGGGGGCAAGAGCAGGCAAAGATATGTATGGAGAAAAGCCGCTTGCCCGCACCATTCGTGAAGGCCGGGCTATGGTCGAAGCGGTTACTCGTTACGGCAGGATTTGGCAGACAGGCAGTTGGCAGCGTTCGGAACCAGATTTCCACCATGCCTGCGAGCTGGTTCGCAATGGGCGAGTCGGCAAAGTTCATTTGGTCGAGGTCGGCCTGCCGACCGGAGGCGGCTCCGACAATAAGGCCGTTCAGCCAGTCCCTGAGGGCTTTGACTGGGACTTCTGGCTTGGGCCTGCGCCGTGGATGCCTTACAGGGGAGTCAGTCACTGGGACTGGCGGTGGGTTATGGATTACTCCGGCGGACAGCTTACCGACTGGGCAGGTCATCATATCGACATCGCCCACTGGGGTCTGGGTCTTGACCGCACAGGGCCTGTCGAGATAGAAGGAAAGGGTAATTATCCGAAAGACGGCACGTTTGATGCTGCTACGGAGTACAAGTTCACCTGCAAATATGCCAACGGCCTGACGATAATTGTCGCTAATGACCGCCAGCAGCCCAAAGGGATGGGAGCGGTCTGGTATGGAGAGAAGGGATGGGTTCACGTTGACCGCGGCAGGATTGCGTCCGACCCGCCGAGTATTCTCAATGAGGTCATTGGTCCCGGTGAAATAAAATTGTATGAAAGTCGGGACCATCAGCAGAATTTTCTGGATTGTGTAAAAAGTCGCAAGGAGACTATCACGCCCATAGAGATTGCTCACCGCTCCATCAGCGTGGGACTGTTGGGTGAGATTGCAATGCTTACCGGGCGAAAACTTAAATGGGACCCCGAGAAGGAAATCTTCACCGCAGACGAAGAGGCCAACAGAATGCTGTCGCGGCCTTTCCGCAGTCCCTGGTCTGCTTTTAACGTGTAGAAAGACTTTCAGGAGAATAGCAAATTGACAAATAAAACAATATCACGTCGTCGGTTTCTCAAAACTGTCAGCGGTGCATCTATTGCTGCTGCTGGTTTTCCTTATTTTGTTCCTGCCTGTGCGTTGGGCCAGGCCCGGACGACCGGGCGGGCTGCCCCGAGCGGCCGTATTGTTATAGGCTGCATTGGAGTGGGCGGCCAGGGCACCAGCAATATGAATGCCTTTATGAATAATCCCGATACTCAGGTCGTTGCAGTATGCGATGTCGAACGCGGCAGGGCAGCTTATAGAGGCTCAACCTTTGGACGTGAGCCGGCCAAGCAGTTAGTTGAAAAGTATTACGCCAATCAGAAGGGGTCCGGCACTTATAAAGGCTGTGCAGCATATAGTGACTTTCGTGAGCTTCTGGCACGCAAGGATATTGATGCGGTTTCAGTTTGCACGCCTGACCACTGGCACGGCCTGATTTCCATCGCGGCGGCGAGGGCAGGCAAGGACATTTACTGCGAAAAACCTCTGGCAAACACCGTCTTCGAGGGCAGGGTGATAGCCGATACCGTAAAACGCTACGGACGTATCCTGCAGACCGGCACTCACGAACGCTCGAACGATAGCGTGAGGTTTGCCTGCGAGCTTGTTCGGAACGGGCGGATAGGCAAGTTACAGACCATCAGCATCAATCTGCCCTGCGATGAGCCGCATCACGCTGAGATTATCAAGAATGCCGGCCCACAACCTGAAATGCCGGTGGCTGAGGGTTTCGACTACGATTTCTGGCTTGGGCCTACGCCCGACGAGCCTTATACTGAAAGAAGATGCCATTTCTGGTGGCGATTCATACTGCACTACGGCGGCGGAGAGATGACCGACCGAGGCGCTGATATTATTGACATTGCTCAACTGGGTAATGGCACCGATAGCAGCGGCCCGGTTGAAATAACAGCCAAAGGTAAACGCCTCCCGAAAGGCCTTTATGACGTCTTTATGGAATATGAGTTCGAATTCAAGTATGCCAACGGAGTGCAAATGGTCGGTAAGAGCGAAGGGACGCGAGGCCTCAAGTTTGAAGGAGACAAGGGCTGGATTTTCATCCACATCCACGGCGGACGTCTCGAAGCCGAGCCGGAGTCGCTTCTAAAAGAAGTAATCGGGCCAAATGAGCTTCACTTGGGCCGCAGTCCGGGCCACCAGCGTAACTGGCTCGACTGCGTCAAATCACGCAGCGAGCCGATAGCGCCGGCAGAAGTCGGCCATCGAACGGGAACTATCTGCCACCTGACTAATATCGCGCTACTGACTGAGAAGCCGATAAAATGGGACCCCAAAGCAGAACGGGTTACCAATAATACCGAGGCCGATATGATGTTAACCCGGCCAATGCGCAATCCCTGGTATTTATAAATCTGTAACAATAGTGCCTTTCGAAAAGGCTTTTGTTAAAAGGTGAATGAAAGGAGTAAAAATGAGAAGATTAAGAATTATACAAACAGTGTTGCTTATCGTCTGGTGCCTGTCGATATTTGCAGGCAATTCCTGGGGCCAGGTAAAGCCTGATGAGCTGGCGAAGATAGAGCAGGCTGTGCCGGCGAAGGCCACCGTGCAATCTGCCAAGCCCAGAAAACTTTTGGTGTTCAACTTATGCAACGGCTTCAAGCACAGCTCGATTCCATACTGGGACAAGGCCCTTGAGATTATGGGCGCAAAGAGCGGCGTCTATTCAGTTGTGGTAAGCTCTGATATGGCGATGTTCAAGCCGGAGAACCTTAACCAGTTCGATGCCGTCTGTCTGAATAACACTACCAGACTACAGTTTGATGAGTCTCTGCGGAAAAGTCTGATGGATTTTGTCAAGGGCGGCAAGGGCATCGTGGGTATCCACGCCGCTACGGATAATTTTTATGAATGGCCGGAGGCGGCAGAAATGATGGGCGGACAGTTTGCCGGCCATCCGTGGGGCGGAGGCGGCACCTGGGCAATAAAAATTGATGAGCCAAACCACCCGCTTATGGCTGCATTCAAGGGCAAAGGATTCAAGATTCAAGATGAGATTTATCGCACAAAGCCTCCTCTCTACTCGCGCACCAAGCAGCGCGTCCTGATGAGTCTGGATATGAGCGATGGGCCAACCCGCAGCGCGGAGGGCGTTACGCCGGAGGATATGGATACCGGCATAAGCTGGGTCAAATCTTATGACAAAGGTAGAATATTCTATTGTGCGCTGGGCCACGACCACGCTGTTACGTGGAACCCGGCGGTTTTACAGCATTTTCTTGACGGCATACAATTTGTATTTGGAGATTATAAGGTTGATACGAAACCGAAACCATTGGTTATTTCCGGAAAGGGGTCAGAAATGGATGAGTTATTTGCAAAGATTAAGACGTATGATTGGGGCCAAAGCCGTGCGCCGCTCAGCGAGGTAAGCGAGCTTATACGCAAGGCACACACCTCGCCCGAGCAGCTTAAGCAGATGGAGAAAAATCTGCTGGAGGCGCTCGTAGTCGCGGACGCAACGGACGCCGGCAAGCAGTTTGTATGCAGGGAGTTGAGCATCATCGGCACCGAACAATCCGTGCCGGCGTTGGGTGCAATGCTCACGGACGAAAAAATGTCGGATATGGCAAGATATGCCCTCGAACGCATACCCGGCGCTGCAGTCGATGAGGCGCTGCGGAACGCTCTTGGAAAAACATCCGGCAAGACAAAGGTCGGCATAATCAACTCGCTCGGTCAGCGCCGTGACAGCAAGGCGGTTTCAGCCCTCGGCGGTCTGGTCGGCGATTCCGACCAGATGGTTGCGGGTGCGGCATTAGGCGCCCTCGGGCAAATCGCCGATGCGCAGGCCACGAAGGTATTAGCCGATGCTAAGGGCAAAGTAACCGGCAAGCTGCAACTGGTAGCGCTCGATGCTTATCTGAAGTGCGCCGATAAGCTGGTTGCCGAAGGCGAAAAAGACCAGGCCCTGGCGATTTACAAGGAGCTGTATAAGGAAAACCAGCCTAAGCCAATTCGCACGGCGGCGCTACGCGGCATAGTTTCTCTTACAAAGAAGGAAGAAAAATGAGAGCAAACCGCAAAGGAAAAATGCAAAGATTAAAAATAAAAAATCAAAATTGTGGAACTTCCTCAATTTTACATTTTGAATTTTGCATTTTGATATTTAAGTTTTGTGTTCTTTGCTTTGCCTCGGCGGTATCCGGCCAGCAGGATGATGCACTTACCGTCGTCATTGACGTTCTAAAAGGTAACGACCAAGCAATGCAGGCGGCGGTCATAGCAATGGTTCGAGAAATGCCGGGTGAGGGGATAACCAAAGCCCTGGCCAAGGAGCTGCCGAATCTTTCGCCGGCCAGTCAGGTGCAGTTAATATCGGCTCTCGGGGACCGAGGCGACCCGGCGGCTGTTGCCGCGGTTATTACTGCTACCAATTCTGCCGACCAGTCTGTCCGTATTGCGGCGCTGAAGGCGATAGGTCAATTAGGCGACGCCGGCAGCGTTATGCTGCTGGCGCAAAAGGCGGCGGCTGCAAGCGGTGACGAACAAAGAGCCGCCCGCGAGAGCTTGTATCGTCTTCGCAGTCCAACAGTAGATAGTACCATTCTCGAAAGCATTCCAAAAGCAGAACCCAGGACAAAAGTCGAGCTTATCAGCAGCATTGGCGAGCGTAACATAACAACAGGGGGTAAACTATTGCTGCAAACTGCAAAAGACCCTGAGCGTGGTGTTCGACTGGAGTCGCTTAGGGTTTTGAAAGTTATTGCAGGAAAGGATGATTTGCCTGCGCTGGTTGAGCTTCTGATGAGCTTGTCAAGTGATTTTGACCGCACGGAAGCCGAGAAGACCATTGCCGTCGTTGCGCACAAAATCCCCGACAAGAACCGCCAGGCTGAAGCGGTGCTGGCAGCTCTATCTTCTGTCAAAGATGTCAAAAACCACTGTTCGCTATTAAGTGCTCTCGGCAAGATTGGAGATAATAGCGCTCTGTCTGCGCTGCGCGCAGCCCTCAATAATCCGGAAGCCAAAATTCAGGATGCTGCCATTCGAGCTTTGTCGGATTGGCCTACCGCTGAGCCGACAGAAGACCTAATCAAGATAGCACAAGGCTCTGAAAATAAGGTGCATCGGATTCTTGCGCTGCGGGGGTTTGTGCGGCTTCTTGGGCTTGAGAGCAGCCGACCGGCGGAAGAGACAATCGAGATGTATAAAAAAGCAATGAGTCTTGCGCCCGATGAGGGAGAGAAAAGAAGAGTGCTTTCGGGACTAGCCAACACAAAATCATTGGCAGCTTTGCTGATGGCCGCATCTTATCTGCAGGACGAAACTTTGCGGCAGGAAGCGGAGATTGCGGTCGTTAAAATCGCCGAGGGTATTTTCGGCAGCTACCCGCAGGAAAGTAAAGATTTGCTAAAGAAGATTCTCCAGACTACGAAAAACGATTCGCTGCGAGAGGCTGCCGGTGAAGTCATAAATCAGATTGAGCAATTCGATGATTACATAACGGCCTGGCAGGTAAGCGGTCCTTACACTAAAGAAGGAACTGATGGCCCAGGCCTTTTTGATGTTGCTTTTGCTCCTGAACAACCCGGCACACAAGAAGTTGTCTGGCAGGTAATGCCGGCCGGCACAAATAAGGATAGACCCTATCTGATGGAGATGGATAAACTTTTCGGCGGAGATGATAGGGCGGCATATTTACGCACCAAGGTCTGGTCCGACAAAGAACAGCAGTCCCAGCTGGAAGTAGGCAGCGACGATGGGATTAAAGTGTGGCTTAATGGCAAGGTTGTGCACGCAAATAACGCAACTCGCGGCGTCAATCCCGGCGAAGATAAAGCCAAAGTGACTCTCCAGCAGGGATGGAACCAGTTATTATTAAAAGTTACGCAAGGCGGGGGAGAATGGTCTGTTTGTGCCCGGCTCCGCCAGCTTGATGGAAGCAAGCTCGATGGATTGAAGGTTCAGATAGAGGAAGGTAGCCACAAAGCGGCTGTGTTTGAATTCAAGAGTTTTTTAAGATTTTTTCGGGATGCCATAAGGTTTTATTCCGAATCATAGTATTAAGAATTATAAGCAGTTTTCGAATACAGGCGGTAGATACAACTTTGGAGAGCTTGCCTTTAGCTAAAAGACGGTTAGCGAAACGATGAATAACCGGATTGAAACGCATAGCACTCAGAACGGACATATACAGGGCACAACGAATGTCTTTTCGGCCACCCCGGATATGGGATTGCCCAGCGTAACGCCCGGAGCGAAAATCATAAGGGGCAACACCGACCAAGGCAGCAATTTGTTGACGGTTGAGCACGAAGTCACGAAGATAAAAAATAAATATACTATATTATAGTCTTGGTGTCTTAGTGCCTTGGTGGCAAAAATAGGACAATAATAGTTTGTGATTCGTGAAATAGGAGAAAAGGACATGGTTACAAAAGGAGTGTGCAGAAATTCTTTGTGTCGTTTTTTAATTAGAGTTTTCCGCTTGGGGATGCCTTGCGGCAGTGGAATTTTAGTTTTAGTATTTGTCTCTGTTATCCTGTCATCTTGCACAGGTGTTAAAAAAGAGAGGATTGTTAGCAAGGAAATTAGCGTGGCTAAAGAAGAGCAGGCTGTTGACCCATATATGGGAGATTGGCAGGGCCGCTGGCGAACAAACGATGCAAGCGAGTCAGGAAGCCTTGTAGCGCAGGTCATAGCTTTAGGAAAAGGAAGTTATCAAGTGAAATTACTGGAAGAGTTCGACCAGCGAATCCCGCCGATAGCAGTATTTGAGGGTCAGCTCAAGGATGGGAAACTAACTTTTTCAGGGAACACCAACTATCAGAATTTTGACCTTGAAATCCAGGCAGCCATCGACACAGGCAAATTCACAGGCACTTTCAAAGGCAAAGATGCGGGTGGGCAGCAAGTTTCGGGCACCTTCGAGCTGGAGAAGACGGTCCGGCTTTCGACCTCACTGGAAGCAATACCTCCCCGTGGTGCAATTGTGCTTTTTGATGGAAAAAACTTCGACCAGTGGGAGCGGATAGGCGGCGAAGCCGGTAAGAAAGAGGTGCGGTGGAAACTGCTGCCTGGTGGAGCGATGGAAGTTGTACCCGGCAGTGGGTCAATTGTTACCAAAAAGAAATTTAAGGATTTCAGGCTGCACATTGAGTTTCGCACGCCGTTTATGCCCGATGCTCGCGGTCAGGGCCGCGGCAACAGCGGCGTGTATCTGCAAAACCGCTATGAAATCCAGGTTCTCGATAGCTATGGGCTTGAAGGCCGCGACAACGAGTGCGGCGGAATATACACCGTTGCCGCACCGCTGGTGAATATGTGCTCGCCGCCGATGCAGTGGCAGACATACGATGTTACTTTTCGCGTCCCTCGCTTCGACGAAAAAGGGTCGAAAACCAGCGACGCCTCTCTTACGATGCTCCATAACGGCGTTACAATACATAACAGGGTAAAAATTCCAAATCCTACCGGTGGAGCTTTAGATAATAAATTAAGTGAACCGGGCGGCATATATCTTCAAGACCACGGCAACCTCGTCCAATTCCGCAATATCTGGCTGGTGGAGCAGAATGAGGGCTGAGGCGTGTATCGGCCCATTCGTTGAAATGAGCTGCATATAGCAGTATTATGGTCAATCGTGGAGTCAATGGCATTGATGAGAACCGCTTATATAGAGCCAAATTGGAAATTCCAGATTAGAATAAAGATCGATTCTTTCATTCACTAAAAGGAAAGGAGCTAAGCTTATGTCGAACATCACACGTCGTCAGTTTATCAAGGGCACCGTTGCCGTCGGAACCGCATGCACTATTGGTTTCCCGCGCCTCATCCGGGCCCAGGGACTCAACGAAAAACTCCAGGTGGGATTCATCGCAGCGGGCGGACAGGCTGGATCCCATACAGGCGCAGCCCATGGGGAAGGCCTTCAGTGCATCGCCTTCGCCGAGGTTGATAAAACCCGGTGGGGCGGCGTCCTCGACAAGAAAGGATGGGAGAATGCCGCCGGCTACCAGGACTGGCGGAAGGTATTCGAAAAGCACGGCAAGGACCTCGATGTCGTTTTCGTGGCGACCCCGGACC
>Ga0315293_10005495_pt1 | contig 11926 bp, 10 predicted proteins | sample YL17G13_20_MG_FD_203071 | JGI IMG/M metagenome (GOLD analysis project Ga0315293, IMG submission 203071) | Sediment microbial communities from Yellowstone Lake, YNP, Wyoming, USA - YL17G13_20 | ecosystem: Environmental > Aquatic > Freshwater > Lake > Sediment | place: USA: Wyoming | collected... | reverse complement strand
CCGAGCCAGATCAGATCGAAGCAGTTCCACCGGGCAGTGTCGAATCCGAGCCGCTGTCGGGAGCACCACCACAAGATATTGGTCAGTCCAGCGGGCCTGAGAACGAACTCGCGGAGAACGTTGGCCAGAGAGAAAATTCGGCTTTGGAGAATGAAGTGCTTCCCGAGGCCAGTGAACAGAAAGGACCCAGCGAGGGGCAGGAGGTTGAACCCGCGACCATCGAAAAATCCCAGCCGTTTGTTGGCTCGGTGATGTTCAGATTGCGTCTCCAAGTGATTCAGTCGCTAACCGACCTAATTGGCGTTTTCGACTCGGACTCGCCCAGTCTGCTGGCCTCCCAATCGATCTTCAGAGCATCGGCCCAGTTTGCCGCCCGCTACAACGTCCGCGGGCCTGGCGTCAACGACTCGTTGTCGCAGGATAGCCGAATCGATACGCAAGTGTAGCTGGACACGTTTGCCGCGTTAGCATCGCAGAATACGCAGGCTCCTCGACGATCGTTGAACGACTTGGGCAGCGTTTTGGATCGTCGGGGGTTCCCGTGAGTCGGGCATTCGCGACCGGCATGTCTCATCAAAGGGCCGAATTCTCGGAAAGACAATGGGGTGATGGGTCGGCTTGCGAGCGAACCTTCTACCGAGGTGGCGTGTCTTACCCATGTTGACACACATCATTGATCAGCAGCAGAAACTTCGTGATCTCATCTATCAACGGCGGCCGTCTTCTCGGCTACGCTCGGGTCAGCACGGACGACCAGGACCTGAGCCTGCAAATCGACGCACTTGAGAAACACGGCATCGCCCAGTCGCTCATCTTCCAGGACAAGCTGTCCGGAGCAAGAAGCGATCGACCGGGGCTATCTAAATGCCTTGGCGCACTTCAGAACGGTGACGTCCTGGTCGTCTGGCGATTGGACCGTCTGGGCCGGTCTATGCGGCACCTTATCACGCTCGTTGAAGACCTGCGCGGTCGTGGCGTTGGATTTCGGTCGCTGAACGAGGGTGCCATCGATACGACCAGCGCATCCGGCGAGCTGATCTTCAACATCTTCTCTGCACTCGCTCAATTCGAGCGCCGTCTGATTCAGGAGCGAACGAAGGCCGGGCTGGCCGCCGCACGTACGAGTGGTCGCCGAGGCGGACGCTCCCGGCTCGACTCGGACCAAGCCAAAGTCCGGACGACGAAGAAGCTCCACGGGGACAAATCGATCACGATCGACGACATCTGCAAGACGCTCAACATCTCCCGGTCAACGTACTACCGCTATCTGGCGCTTGGGCCGGAGGGTTTGCCCGAGTCGCCCGACTAGGATACGATGGTCCGTAGTCGGCTTGTTCATCGGCAGTTGCGAGGACATCGCTGTCGATGCCGGACCGCCATTGGGACCACGCCCAGTTCTGGGCAGGGCCATTGAAAGGAGTACAACCATGCCCGAACGCGAGTCCGTCGAGGTTAGACTCTCACCGGAGGACCGCTCGCTCATTCTACGGTACGGCTATCCGTTCGAGCGAATTGAAAGGACACTGAAGGCCCTGGAGGGCAGCGTGACTGTTGAGATCGTCGTCTTGGACCGATTTGAGCTGGAACGGCTTATCGGGGACCTCTCGTACTCGGCCAATCATGCCGATGACGAGAATCTGCAGCTGAAGTTGAACGACCTCTGCGAGCGCCTGGAGTTCTTCGAGAGAGGCGACTACACGGTGATATAGGCCCCTTTTGGCAAACTGACGCCGATGACTCGGTTGGCAGAAATTCGATACCCTTTGTTCGGCACAGCCAAGAGTGCTCCAAGAACTCGTCGGACGAGACGGGCGGGGCTGAATCGGTCGGACTCGGGCCGAGATTGCCCCAAATTCCCAAGGTTTTCCGAAGCGAGGGGTCTATGCCCAGCCGTTTTCGTGGTGTAGCAGACGCCATCCGCAGCGGGTAAGATCGTCGCTGGGAAGACTGCGGCATAGCACGGACCCCGGTGCGGTCTAGCATGGCTTCGGGGCTGGCGATCCGTCGCAACTCATTTGCCAGTATGAGGCATCCAGGTTGACAACGCCATGCTCGGCTGCGAAAATGCGGTAAAGTTTCCCCGCACTTCGGCGGTCGAATACCTGTTCGGCGAGTTGCAGCGATGCAGGAGCAACGGCAATGAATACGAAGACTTCACTCATCCTCGGTGCGAGCATTGTCATCGCCAGTATTGTCCTAGGGGTGACGCTGCGAGGACTCGCGACTCAAGCACCAGAATCCGCTGCGGCCGCTCATGAGGTCGGCCGGTATCAGATCGTTGGCGTGCCTGGACACGCATTCATACTTGATACTGCGACGGACCGCACGTGGGAGAAATTCGTGCCAGCAACTTCGTTTGAGACAAGCCCCTTTCACCGGATCGTAGTTCAACAAACAGACCCGCTCCTTGGCGACATTTCAGACGCAGACGCGGTCGCCAAGATTCTGACGACCAAGAACAAGTCGGACGAGGTTCGGACAAAAGAGGCCCCGCGGCAGACGAGCAAGTAGTACGGGTTCCGACCGCCGAACCATTGCATCCGCCGGAGCGGCCGATCCGGCCGGTTACTAATGGAGCGTCACTTGCCGGCCGCCCGGTGATGCGTGTCGTTAGTCGTCGCACCACGGTCGCATCAAGTCATCCGTTTTCTCGGAGTCGAGAGAAACCACCCATTGATGAAGTGCTCGGAGGGGCCCCAAGTACTCATCCCTTTCTTCGGAATCGGGCGCGACCGGAAGAGCCTGGCTCGGACGTCCTTCTGGGCGTCCGGTCTAACCAAGGGTTCTTGACAGCCGGCGGCAAGGTAGTCCGAGGTCTTGCCCGTACCCCGCAAAGATTTGCCGGCTTGCGGCGAATTACGCCTATAACCCGAAGTGTCACCGGGCCGTCGTGAGGCCCCGGGGGACTTGTTTGGCTGCCTCTGTCGGTAGGTGAGTCTGGGAGGCTCGGTTGCCCAGGCGGCCGGCGGCTTCGAAAGGAGTGCCACTTATGGCTTACCGCGTGGGGCAGTCGTCCGCCTTGTCGGCGTGTGCCGTGGCTGTTCTCGGGCTACTGGTGTGCTGCACGCCCCGCCCGCTCGCAGGCGAGAGACGACAACATGTGGAAGGGAAATGGCTGGTGGTTTCGGTCGAACTCGCCGGCCAAAAAGTCGAGGGGCTCGAAGGGGCGGAGTTGACCCTCTCGGGGGGAAAAAAGACCTTCAAGCTGCCGTCGGGTTCCGTGGAGAAAGGCACCTACTCCCTTGACCCGGCGACAAACCCGAGGCAGATCGACGCCACGACGGACGGCAGGGAGGGGATCGAGAAAGGGATCTACGCCCTGGAAGGCGACACCCTCAAGCTGTGCCTGTCCACGCAGGGCGGGGCACGGCCCAAGGAGTTTGCCACCCGGAACGGGACGGACCTAATCCTGATCGTCTTGAAACCCGGCTCCGCAACCCGCGCTGACCGATCACCGGACGTGGCCGATCAGGCAGACAAACCCACGGGCACGCGTCGCTTCCGGATGGGCTTTACCGGGTTCGTTTACGACATCACTCCGGAAGCCGTTATCGCTTCGCGGAAGTTCGTCCGGGAGAATGGCGACATCCTGGCCCACCACATTGAAGGAGTCCCCTGGGCGGAGGCGCTCAGCGGCCAACCCTTCCCCAAGGTCTTGCTCGAAGAATGGGAAGGAAAGAAGTCGGCGACGCCGCCAAGGGGGCAGGTCTACCTGGCCATCTCGCCCGGCCGCGGTGATCTTAAGGTGGCGGACAAGGCCGGGCCGCTCCCGAAAGAACTGATCGGCAAGGCGTACGACGATCCGCTGGTGATGAAGGCCTACCTGAACTACTGCCGCCGGGCGGTTGAGTTCTTCAAGCCGGACTACCTCGCCATCGGCATCGAGGTCAACGAGATCTATAGGGACGGCGGCCCCAAGAAGTGGGACGCCTACGTGGCCTTGCATCAGCACATCTACAATGAGCTTAAGAAGGATCACAAGGACCTGCCGATCTTCGCCTCGTGGACCTTGCACCAAATGTTCCAACAGCGCGGCCGGATGCTCGAGGAGTTTCGGAAGCTGATGCCCCACAACGACCTGGTGGCGGTCAGTTATTATCCTTTCTTCGTGGCGGATAAGGACCGTCTCGCAGCCCTCGATTGGATGACCGCGCAATTCGATCCGTTCAAAAAGCCCTACGCGATGGTGGAAACCAACGACGCAGCCGAGCGGTTGCCGCTGCCCAAGGCAAGAGTCGTCATCGCGGGCACTCCTGAAAAACAGGCCGCTTACTACCGCAAGCTGTTGGCGCTGGCCCAGGAGCGCGACTTCGTGTTCGTCGTCAGCTTCATCCATCAGGACTACGATGCCCTGTGGAAGAAGATCGCGAATGTCTCTCCCGAGTTGTTCATCGCCTGGCGCGACTGTGGCCTGCTCGACGAAAACGGCAGACCGCGGCCGGCGTATGCTGTCTGGAAGGAGTATTTTCGCTTGCCGAAAAGAGACTAACCGCGCAAGAAAGACGTGACTGATCGGCAACCGGAGCACGCCTAACCGAAACGTCGCAGTCGACCGGGGCCGTATTCCGGTTTTCCAGAGTTCAATGTCTCATCAAACGACCGTATTCCGGGGCGCGGGGCTGATGCCACGGAACACGCCCGATGGCCCCCGAGTGAGGGAATCTCTCGGGCAGCCGGCCGCCTCATCTACTCCATACCTTTTCCGAGAATGGGCATTCTGCGAGAAAGCCGCCCGAAACGCCCGCCTGCGAGCCCTGAATTTCCAAGCATTTTCGGGATACGAGACCTAGGCTCAACCTTTCCTCTCTGATTGTCCCCGGCAAGTTGTACGATTGTCCGCAAGCGTCCCGCTTCCACAACGGATTGGTGGCATCCCTTATAATCCAAGTCTTGTCGTAGGACGAGACCGGATGGCAGAAGGTGCCCAGACCGATTTTCGGAGCGAACGGGGTGATGAGCGAGACGGGCGAGGTTGTCTTTGAATTGGAGGCCGAGATCGGGGGCATCGCAAAGGCGTGTGGCCTACCGGAGGCGAAGGTCCGGCCGGCCTCGGCGCTGCTGGCCGAGGGAAACACGATCCCCATCATCGCCAGGTACCGCAAAGAGCGGACCGGCGGACTGGACGAGGCGGCGCTGCGGGCCATCGAGGACACGATCGGCTCCTTCCGCGACTTGGCCGAACGCAAGAACACGATCCTCAAGGCCATCCGCGAACAGGGCAAGTTGACCGACGCGATCTGCAAGACAATCCTCACCTGTCGGGACAAGAAGGAGCTCGAAGAGATCTACCTCCCTTACAAGCCCAAGCGTCGCACGCGGGCGACCATGGCCCGGGAGCGCGGCCTGGAGCTGTTGGCCGAGATCCTCAAGCGGCAAATCAACCCGGGCGGGGGGCGCCAGGAGATCCTTCGGCCGTACATTCGTCCCGACCGGGATGTGCCCGACGGCGAGGCGGCGCTGCGAGGCGCGTGCGACATCGTGGCCGAGAGATGGGCCGACGACCTGCAGGTCCGTAGCCAGGTGCGCGACGCGATGCGCCACGGGATGCTCTTCTCCCGGGTGCGTAAGGAGTGGGCCGGCAAGCCCAGCAAGTTCGAGGCGTACTACGACCGTCACGAGCCGTGGGCCAAGGTTCCCTCGCACCGTTACCTGGCAGTCCGACGAGGAGAGGCCGAAGAGGTCCTGCGCGTCGGGATTGAGATCGACGACGAAGCGGTGATCCGCCGTTTGACCGGCCGGCTCGTGACCAATCCGTCGTTCCTCTTCCACCGCGAGCTGGCCGAAACCGTGGCCGACTGCTGCCGACGGCTCCTCTTTCCTTCCGTGGAGGCCGCGTTGTTGGCGGAAATGAAGGAGACCGCCGACGACGAGGCGATCCGCGTCTTCTCTCAGAACCTCCGCGAGTTGCTGTTGGCGGCGCCGGCAGGACCGCAAGTGGTGATGGGGATCGACCCGGGGTTCCGCACCGGCTGCAAGGTGGCCGTGGTGGATGCCACGGGAAAGTTCCTGGAACATACGACGATCTACCCAACGGCCCCCCACAACCGGACCGAGGATGCGGCCAAAATCCTCCTGAAATTGATCGACTGCTGTGGGGTGACGCTGATTGCCATCGGGACAGGCACGGCGTCACGGGAAACCGGTTCCTTCGTCGCCTCTATGCTGCAGCAATGCGGCCGCCACGTGGCGCAGGTGAGCGCGAACGAATCGGGGGCTTCGATCTACTCGGCCAGCGACGTGGCCCGGGCGGAGTTTCCCGACCTGGACCTGACCGTGCGCGGCGCCATCAGCATCGCTCGACGATTGCAGGACCCGCTGGCCGAGCTGGTCAAGTTCGACCCCAAGTCGATCGGCGTCGGTCAATATCAGCACGACGTCAACCAGATCAAGCTCCGTAAGGCGCTGGATCGAGAGGTGGAGTCGTGTGTCAACCTGGTGGGAGTGGATGTGAACACCGCGAGCGTGCAACTGCTGGGCTACGTGTCTGGGGTCGGACCGAAGCTGGCCGAGGCGATCTTTCAGCATCGCAACGCCCGCGGCGCGTTTGCCAGCCGCGAGGCCCTGCTCCGCGTGCCGCGATTGGGAAGCAAGGTCTTTCAGCAGAGCGCCGGCTTCCTCCGGGTGCGCGGCGGTCCGCAGCCGTTGGACAACTCGGCTGTCCACCCGGAAAGCTATTACCTGGTTGAGAAGATGGCTCGGAGTGTGGGGGTGGTCCCCGAGGCGCTGGTGGGCGACCCGACGATGGTCCAACAACTCGATCCGCAACAGTTCGTCGACGAGCAGGCCGGGCTACCGACCATCGAAGACCTGCTCCGCGAGTTGGAGAAACCGGGCCGGGATCCGCGTCAGGAGTTCCGCGTGCCCCAGTTCGCCGAAGGGCTCCACGACATCACCGATCTGCGGCAGGGCATGATCCTGGAAGGAGTCGTCACGAACGTCACGCGATTCGGCGCTTTCGTCGATATCGGCGTGCACCAGGACGGATTGATCCATATCTCGGAACTGGACCAGCGGTTTGTCCACGATCCGCTGGAGGTGATTGCAGTCGGCGACCTGGTTCGCGTGAAGGTCCTCCAGGTCGACGCCGATCGCAAGCGGATCTCGCTATCGCGGAAACAATCTGCGTGATGAGGTCCGACGTCGGGCGATGGCCATGACGCACTCAACGACATCGTCCACTCTTTCAAGGTTCGATTGCTTCCCGCAAGAAAGCGGACGGGCACTGTCGCTTGGTGTGGAGCCACTCCTGCTACCGGCTCTTCTTGGCGGCAAGCTTACGCTCCTTGCGTTCCTTCTTCTCCTTGATCGTAAGCTTGGGCTTGTTGTTCGCCGATTTCTTCTTTTGATCCTTGTCTGCCATCGACACAACTCCTGTGCCTTTCATTCGAGTTCAATCCGGTCCAGCCAATAGCCTGGCGGACCAGGTACGGATACGCTAACGATCGATCTGAACGATTGTAGAGGATGGGCATCGAAACCGCCAGATCGAAGTTGTCCCCAGCGTAGTTGAAACAGAAAATGGCGGTTTCTCAGGTCCGAGCGGTGTAGCTCGGACCGCTTTCGAGCAAGAAAGGAGAAACCACCATGAGAAGAAGGTACACGAAACGGACCAGTTGTCGCAAGGCTTCGAGGAAGGAGTGGCAAAAGGGGCAGACCGGGAAAGCTCGGCAGGTTCAGTTGATGCTGGACGCCGAGGAAGTGCTGACGATGCTCCGGGATTCCCTGACGGCTTACGCCACGGAAATCGGGCAGAAGGTGCCGATCCAACGCTGCCAGGTACACAAGAAGCGGAACGTCCGGGAGCACCTCCCGCAGAAGCACTGGAAGGAGCTCTCGCGGCAGCTCCACGCGGCCTACCACGAGACGGACTACGACCAGGCCCTCAAGGGTCTGAAGACCACGGCTCGCTGGCTGGAGCGTCTGAACCCGGATGCCGCCGCCAGCCTCCGGGAAGGGATGGAGGAAACGCTCACGGTGGTTCGCCTGGGCGTGCCCGAGTTGCTTCGCCGCACCCTGGCCACGACCAATCCGATCGAGTCGGCCTTCAGCGTGGCGGAGAACGTCACCCGGCGGGTGAAGCGTTGGCGCGACGGCGACATGCGGCAACGCTGGAGCATCGCCGGACTCTTGCGTGCCGAGAGCAAGTTCCGTCGCGTCAAAGGTCACGGGCATATGCCCCAGCTACTCAAAGCACTCGACCGTCTTGTCCTTGGAAAGGGGCTTGACGAACACCGAAAGATCGCGTGATAATCTTCCGAGGAATCGCCCTCTTCTTTTCAACTGTCAAAGGGACATCTTCCCGCCAGGGATTGGCCGCGAGATGACTTTGCCGATACAATTGACGAAGGAAATGAACTTGCCCCCGGGCCTCGACGAGCTTAGCGAGCCTTTTGTTGGCCAAGGAATAAGACGAAAAGTCGCCCAAGAACGATGAGGTCGTCGAACCCGCGCGGATCGTCCACAAGGGAAACCTCAATGAGGTGAACCGGGCCTTCCACGCGATGGGTTGGACCGACGGATTGTGCCGATCATGCCTCCGACCGAGGCGGCGGTGGCCGAGATGCTCGAAGGGACCCATCTGCCGGCCGCTCATGTCGTGACGAATGATGCCCCGGGGCGGCAAGGTCACCGTCGAGAAAATTGCCGTCAACGCGGTGATGGGTGGGTGCCTTGATCGTCCGTTCCGTGGTCGCCTCTCGATCGCATCAGGTCATCCGTTTTCTCGGGTGTGTCGGAATACGACCCTTAAATGGGACGCTCAACGCTGCGACAGTCGTGGTCTTGGCGGCTCCGACGGACGGATTAGCAATCCGTCCTACACCGAAACGATCTGATGCCGCTCGCATCCGCCCGCTATTGCACGCCACCTGGAGGCAGGGTAGAATGCCTCTGAATCCCCACCAATGGGCCATTAGGCCAGTAACACAGCATTCTTGGTTGGCGGTTTTGGACGTACTCCTCCTCCCTCCCATTGGAGTCCGGTTATGCGAAGATCACTGCTCGGGTTTTGTCTGCTCCTTGCGTTGTGTGGCAAAGCCTTCGGCAATGCCGGGCTCTTCCTCGGCTCCGGCCACAGCCTTCAACTGGTCAAATCGGCCGATGTCCGGATGGTTTCCGAGGACGTGACGATTACGCCCATTTGCGGCGTGTCTGCCATGATGCACTCGGTGGAATTCCGCTGTCGGTTCGTTCTGAAGAACGTGTCGGCCAAGCCGTTGAAGATCCAGGTCGGTTTCCCTTTGGACCGTGAACCTCGACTCATCGAGGGAGACGACACCGACCTGGTGCTTTCCACGCACTTCATCGCGCGCGACGCGAACAACACCTATCACGTGCGGCATGTCGCCGGCAATCCGCAGGCCAAGTACCGGCACATCTTCCTGTGGGACATGGAGTTTGCGGCCGGGGAGACAAAGACGCTCCACGTCGGCTACATTCTCCCAATGTCGGTTGCCGCAGGGACTACGCGCAACGTAGACGACAAAGAGAAGACTCAGTTTCCCGCGAAGCACGAGAAGCCGTGGCACGTGCGGGTCGAGGCGTGCATGGTGGTGTACTTCTCCTATATCACCGAGACCGGGCAATCGTGGGCCGGACCAATCGAGAAAGCGGCGTTCCGCGTCAGAAACAACGGCTTTGATCACTGTCTGCGGAAATCCCCAGAATTCGTGGGAGGCGATCCGGCGGACTTTCCCCCCGGCATGGAACTACCGGATGAAGACCCTAACTCCTCCCAGCCTGGGTCAATGGCTGATCTTGGTTTCGTACTTGGTCTGAAGCTTGGCACGGTATACCCGCGCATTTCGCCTGAAGGCTGGAAGCCGGCGTACATCCCGGAGCTTCCCCCCGGCAAGCCAAAACCCGAATACGAACCGGACGGCATCGCGTGGCAATTCGAGAACTATAAGCCGGGGCCGCCCCTGAGGTTCACGTACTACCTGGTGGGATTTCCGGAAGCGGTCGCCGACTGCGACCCGTGGGTCCGGCGCGTGTTGGGCAAGACCCCGAAAAAGGCCGATGTGCTCGAATTGCGTGAAATCGTAGCCGCTTTCTTCGGAGTCGTACCGCAAACCGCCTCCGTGAAACGTCTTGCCGAACAGCAGGTCTGGTACAATCCGAAAAGCAGAGTGAGTGAATCCGAATTGAGCGGGCCGCAGCGGGCCGTCCTGGCACGCCTCACGACGATTGCGAACGGCCAGAAGTGAGCTGTTGGGCAGTTCCTTAAGTATCTTGAATCAGAAGGAGCCGGAGCGAATTCAAGCGGATGGCGTTCGCATGGAACTGAAGATAGCCCACGCATTCTCACGGATCTTCTGACGGCCGCGCGGCACGGCAGCAGAGCGCGTCGCCGTTGGCCCCACACGACTGACCCAAAGGACCCAGCCATGAAGGATTTACCCTACGTCCTCCTGACCTTGGCTGTCCCGTTTCTCACGGCCGCCGACGCGGCGCAGAAGCCCCCGTCGCCGGATGAAGCCGTCATCGCCGCGCTCAAAGCGGTGGGCGCCGAGGCAAGCCTCGACGACAAGGGGCGCGTCGTCGGCGTCACCTTCCGCGAGAACCCAAAGTTCACCGAGGACGCCCTGGCGCTATTGGCCAAGCTCCCGAACCTGAAGAGCCTCAGCCTCGCCGACACGCCCACGACCGATGCAGGGCTCGCACACCTGGAGAACCTGACCGGCCTGGAGTTCCTCACCCTCACCAAGACCAAGATCACCGACAAGGGCCTGGCCCATTTGAAGAAGCTCACCCAGTTGCAGGTGCTCAATCTCTCGGGCACCGGAGTGACTGGGACCGGCCTGGCCCACCTCGCCGGCGCCAAGAATCTGGGGTTCCTCTACGCCGGCGGCAGCCGGTTCTCCGACGCCGGCATGGCCCATCTGAAAGAGCACCGCAACCTGCGGCGGCTCTTCCTCTCGGGCTCGCAGGTCACCGACGCCGGGCTGGCGAACCTGGCCGGAATGAATCAGCTCGGCTGCCTGCTCCTGCAAGACACCAAGGTCTCGGATACGGGGCTGGCCCATCTCAAGGGCCTCGAAAGCGTCAGTTACCTCTGGCTCGAAAACACCGGCGTGAGCGACGCCGGCCTGGAGCACCTTAAGGGACTGCCCAAGCTTCGTTCGCTCGGGCTGGGCGGCACCAAGGTCACCGACGCCGGCGTGAAAGCGTTGCAGAAGGCCCTGCCCAAGTGCCAGATCAGCAACGACCCCGAAAGCGCCAAGCGGGCCAGGAGCCAGGCGAAAAGCGTGGAGGGGCGGTAGCCAGAGGGTCCGCTGGCTCACTGAGCGTAGACCGTCAGGAGCCTGACATGCGAATTGCGGAGAAAGCCGCGATTGGGATCTCGTGGGCTGTCACGATGGCGATCGGCTGCACGCTGCTCGCAGGATTGTCGCCACGGCAGTCGCCGGTCGAGGCTGCCGGAACGCGCGCACTTCTATTTGCCGTGCTCATGACGTGCGTTTACGTGATTGGCTATCAGGCGTACAAGCATCAGGCCGTCGGCGGCGCTTTGTCCTCGGCTCCGGGCGCACGGGCTTACTGGCCGGCCCTGAAGCTGGCCGTGGTTGAACAGGTCATCGTTGTGGTCTTGGCGTCGCTGGTTTTGGACTTTGGGCAAACTCTACACGCGGCACTCGTCAGCGTAGCGGCCTATTGGGTGGCTGTGTGCATCATTGTGCTTCGCCGGCCGACTTCGCCGACGCGAGGCGACATACTCCTCGTGAAGTACGGCTTATTCGTCGTGCTGATCGTCGTCATGACTGCCGGTACTGTCTATTGGACGTGGCTCGGCCGATGGTAGCCGCCGGCGCCGCTGGCCTTGCTTCTCGCACGCTTCAGCGAGGTCGCGTTCCGCCTCCGGCAGAATCACGAGGTCAGCGGCCATAGCGGCGGCGAATCCTCTGCTTGACTTCCTCCCATGAACTCC
>Ga0315293_10005493_pt1 | contig 11929 bp, 9 predicted proteins | sample YL17G13_20_MG_FD_203071 | JGI IMG/M metagenome (GOLD analysis project Ga0315293, IMG submission 203071) | Sediment microbial communities from Yellowstone Lake, YNP, Wyoming, USA - YL17G13_20 | ecosystem: Environmental > Aquatic > Freshwater > Lake > Sediment | place: USA: Wyoming | collected... | reverse complement strand
CGTCCGGTACAACCGAACGGCTTCTTCCTTGAACTCCGTTGGGAACCGGGTTCCTCGTGGCATGTGGACTCCCTCCCGGGGGCAAGTGCCCCACTCTTGGGTGTCCACGCAGACGGGTCAAGCTCACGATTCCCTCAAGGCCTAGATGCCTCACGAGCCACTTCTTGACACTTCCCTCACCGCTTGAGGCCCATAGTTGCTTGGTCGCTTCCCAGCCCGGGAATGCCCGGGGATCTTGCCCGCAATCGCTAAGAAGGGATCTCACAGACTCCTCAGGGAGAGCACAGAGCACATCCGGCTCATCGAAAGGCGCACCTCGAACTAGACCCGGCTCCCGATCCATCAGCCCGTGAAGCTGGATCAGGATGTTGCGGAGCTTCTTCGCTTCGTCGCTCGGCCGATAACCGCGCGGCAGCGATCCCGTCTTCAACGCCTCATCACGAACATTGTCGAGCACAATCGTGACGGGCATACCTAGCCGGGTCATCATCTCCACTGTGGAAACGCTGAGGTTCACAGATCCGCCAAGGGGCAGGATCAAGCACCGCGCCTCGGCGAGCTCGCGAGAGAAGAAGCGCCTCACTACCATCTCGTCATGCAGACCCTCGATAACGAGCACTTTCCGAATCAGCTGCACGACGTCCACGGGACGAAGGCCGAAGACCTCCGCGCCGGTCAACCGAATACCTGCCCCTTCCGGTTCGGGGTAGGCTTCAATCACTTCCTCAAGTGCCCCAATCATGTCGCTGGTCACTGCAACCGTTCGTGTCTTGCCGTCCTCGTGACGACGGACGAACATGTACTCGACGCCATCACTGCGTGGCAGGTTCAGGAACACCGGCGAATGAGTGGCCATGATCACGCGTGCATCGGGGTTCGACTCCACGAGTTCGCAGATCCAAGCCGCGGCCTGCTCCTGTGCCAGGGGGTGCAGATGCAGCTCGGGTTCATCAATCACGAAGACCAACTGGTCTGTGAACTCGGCCGTCAATTCCGGGTCTTCGACGGTGGGAGTTCCAGGTTCCAGGTCTTCGCTTCCCCGGAAGTCGGGGACATCGAGGATCGGCAGTTTGTCGAGATCCTCGTCCGCTGATCTCAGCATGACTTCGTGCTCAATCTGTCTCATAGCCTCGATGATTGCGTAGGTCGCCCAGCGACGGATCCCACTTCCTGTCAACCCGAGAGGAAAGGCCTCCCCATCAGAGCGGAGAAGCCGGACTGCGATTCGGGACTCTGAGATGTCCCAGTCCGTAGGTGGAATCACCCTGCCCTCAATATCGTAGTCACTGGTGACGAACGATGGGGCGATCTGTGTCGCCCTCGAACACAGCGCTTCCAAGCTCTGGACTATTGCGGGTCGTACGCTATAGGTGCCGTCAGGCATCTCATCAAACCATGGCATCGGACCTTCGGTCCATTGGGCCCGTTCGATCCGACCGCTCGCTCCGCGAACCAAGAACCTCCTAGTCATCTTCCCCAGGTGCTCCTCGATCCGCTTGGCGATATCGGAAGACCCCTCCTGATCGCCCAGGCGGGCGACTACGTTCCAGAGGAGCAGGTCCGTGGATTCGTCACCGAGCCATTCCAGCGGGCTCCACAATCCTTCTTTGGTCGTCAACTGCTCGACCAGGCCCCCAATCATCGGTGGCGGCCACTCCTGCCAGGTATCCCTACGAGCCAAGAGGCGCTCAGCAGCCTCCCTCCACGAAGGCAGACACTCTTCCGGCCGGGGACAGCCCCACCAGGGCCCGTCGCGCGCTATCCACTCAATCCACCGCGAAGACAGGCACGCATCCAAGAGGAGCTCGAAGTCCGCGATGACCTCCGGCCACGCCGAACAGCCGTCGCTTGCGTAGAGGAGCGTGTTCTCCTTCAGAAGGCGGAGAACCTCGGCGAGAATCAAAGGCTCAGACCCCAGGGTGAACGAATGGCCGCAGACTTGCCGTTCATTCGGTTCCCGATAGGTGGGGAACGCTTCTATTTCGCGCGGTCCCACCCGCGGCTGTCGCTGCACGTTGGAGACCTTGAACTGAAGGAGTTGCGCCAACAGTGCCCTGTCAGGAGATCCTTCCTCTCCAATCCGGTCCAGTTCGATGAGTGCGTCGGTGAACACTGCTGAGTCCTGGCCCGCCACGCGTGAGGGCTCCTGCTCGCGCACACTCAGACCGAGACCCCACTTGAGTGTGGTGATGAGGGCCTCCAGCGTGTTTGTCTTCCCGGCATCGTTTGGGCCGAACAGCACCAGGACTTGCTTGCCCATGTCGAGCGAGGCATCGACGGCCCGGTCCGAATCCAGCCTGACGTCCAGAAGGCGCACCGCTTCACTGTACCCCGTGGGATGGCCTCGAAGGCAGTTGCGGATGCCGCCACAGCTCCCTGGTCTCACACTATCCGGCTCCACGGGAAGACGGAGCCCTGGCCTGCTACCACTCCCTTGATCTGACGCACGATTCGCTGACAGCGTGTGTTGAGGCTAGGAAACGCAACCGGACCAGCCGTGTGTACGCGAACGCTCCGTTAGAGGCTCCGGCTCAGCCTGACCCAGAGGTACTCGTCCACGAGTTTCGGAGGGGGTGAATCCCGGCGCTTGAGTACCGCCGGCAGCTCCGAGATCGGAACGCCCACGCGCGTGGCAACACCACGGAGCGTATCTGCGACGAGCGCGAGGTATGTCGTGAAGGCTTGGCCGTCCGCAGCGCCAAAGCCGAATGCGGCCCGGATCGAATCGTCCCAAGGCGGAAAGGCGCGTGGGCGAATCGCAAAGAGCGTCTTCGCAGCCGCGGTGCTGCCGAACGAGACCGTCACTTCGCGACTTGCGGACCGACCGGCAGCAGGCATCGACGCGAGAGCAGAGTAGGCCGGCCCCACAGCGTTGATCTGTTCGTCGCCCAGCTCGCTGAGCTCATTGGCTATTCCCGGCAAGGCGTCACCGTAGCGGCGCCACCACGAAAGCAGGCCCGAAGAGGTCCTCCCGTTGTCAACGAGCCGGAGGTGTCTGCAGCCCCATGTGCGCAGCCACCGGAGAACCGCATCGCGATGCACGGGGTCACCGAGATCAACGCCATCCGCACAGGCTGACCGCAGCAGCTTCAAGCTGCGGTCGTAAGCGGTGAGGACCGCGTAGTCGTGCAGGTATCCGCCAAGAGCTTCGGCCGACAGCGAGTCGCGGAACTCCGTCAGCAGTCTGCGGCCTGGGAGAGGAGGAGCTGCCACATCCACCGCCGTGTTCCTGGGCCCAGTCGGGCGGTACCGGCCAGCGAGCCACCTGAGGAAGGTCTCGCTCCGTCCCACATACGTCTGAACGGTGTTGGGCGCCATGTTCGCGTCGCGAAGGGCACGCTCGAACTTGCGAAGTGCCTGTTGAAGATCCTCGATTGACCATCGCGTCTCGCTCATGTCTCTTCCCGCTCGCCTCGTCGGCGTGCCTTCACCAAGACGCCCCCCGTCCGCGTCGCAGCCGTGTCAAGCATGTCCCACGCTCGCCGATTAGACAACAGTGTGCGTCTCGGTGTCCGGGTCGATGGCGTTGCGCCCCTGGAAGTGCGCGAGAGTCACGAGCGCTGAGTAGGATTGAGAGAGCGATGGGAGCGAGGAGTGCGGTCGACGGTTTCATCCGAGCCCGGTCCGACCCCAGCTATCTGGGCGCCTTGCTCACTCTGTCGGGAGAGATTCTTGGGTGGGGCGACGTCGACGTCGATGAGTTCTTCGACCGGGGCCATGGGCCAACCGGCCTGCGCTTCTACCGTGGGGCGGCTCAACCCGACCGACGGTTCATGAACATGTTCCCGGGCCGATCGCTGCAGTTCCGCCACGTGGGTGGCCATCTGTCTGGGCTGAACCTTGTGGCGGAGCAAGATCCCAAGTCTGGGTACCTCATCCTTCCCGTGAGTGCCTTGCGCGAATCGCTTGACGAGGCACGCCTACTGGCATCGTTCGGGTACTGGGCCGTTCGTCAGTAGTGGGCGTCAGTAGGCGTCCCAGGGTCGGCCGACACGTTGATCACGTTCAGACGCTCCAGGAGCTTCGCGTTCTTCTTGATCTCGTCCAGGCGCGGGGAGAAGACGCGGAGCGTCGGTCCGGACGGCCTCTCCAGAAGGCCTGCGAAGTAGGGGCGCTTCCGGCGTGGATCGGGATGTCCCCATCGTCGCATGGCCCCTCGCGCGCGTGAGCGGCTGATTGCCTATCCTTGCGCCCTAGACTGTGGAGGTCGGACGAGATGGAACAAGATGCTGTTCACCAGCCCATTGCTGCAGCTGTTTCCCCGCGTCTGAAAGGACAGGGTCCTGAGCTCGTATACGAGGTCGGAAGGCGCTTCGCCAACCTGGCACTGGCTCAAGACGACTCGCTCTTCACCTCGGGCACTGCGATCTGGTCACTACTCGTCATCGAGGACCTGTATCAGCGATTCGTTCAGCATCCCGATACCTCGCAGGACAACTTCGTTGACAAGTTCAAGCGACAGCTCGAAGGTAGCCCTCCAGAAACGGTTCAGCTTGCCGGCGAACTGCTCTTCGTCTACTTCACGCCAGTGGCCGACATCGGCGCCCCCGCGAAACGCGACATCATCGGCAAAGTGCTGTCGTGGTCGTCATCGCCCGTGCACGTGCCGGCCGACCTCGATCCTGTGCTCGAACACGGGATTATCGGATACGGGCCGGCGATCATGCAGCGCCCGTTCCAGCTCGCTTTCATCTTGGAGTTCCTGCGGAAGTTGAAGCGACTCTCGCAAGAGGAGAGGATGTCGGCGCTCGCTGACGGCTGGAAGTTCAAGGCGCTACTCCTCGCGACGCCAGCTGGTGCCGCCGCCGCGCAACAGCAAGCTCTCCTCGCCCTAGTCTTCCCCGACACGTTCGAGCCAATCATTTCGAACGATTGGAAGAGGCGCATCGTCGCCCGCTTCAGCAGCTTGGCGGCGGATACCGCTGCGGATGACGTCGACAGGATGCTTGCGTCCATCCGAGTGGCGTTGTCGAAGGAATACGGTGCCAGCTTCACCTTCTACGATCCGAAGCTGCGCCAGCTCTGGGACCCGCCGACCAGCGGCTGGGACGCTTTCGTATTCTTCTCTCGGCGATTCCGGGAGTGGTCCGGATTCGATGACGACGAACGCAACTACAAGCTTGAGGCCGCGGATGCGGTGCGAGCTCTTCGCGATGCCGTCCTGCGCGACGATGTGGGATGGCAAGGAGTGCTGAAGACCGCGTTGTCCGGGCCGCAGAACAACCTGCTTCCGTGGCAGGCAGTGGACGACTTCCGGCGTTGGTGCGCTCAGAACGAAGCCCTGGCTCGAGATGCCCTCAAGCGCTTCTGGACGGATACGAGCGACGTCGCTGCCCGATGCACCGCATTCCTCAGAGAGATTCCTTCCGTGGCCTTCCGTGGGCAGCCCGCCCCGTTCTTGTCGGTCCTTCTGATGGGAGAGGACCCCTTGTCCTTCCCGCCTTTCAGACCAACGCCGTTCGCGAAGGCCTTCGAGCTGACGGGCTTTCAAGGACCTGGCTCCACCGATCCCGTCGAGCGGTATCTGCATGCCCTGCAGTTCCTCAACGAGCTGCGCTCGCAGGCGGAGTCGCGCGGCGTCGAACTCAGAGACCGACTCGACGCACAGAGCGTCACATGGGCGATCACGAAGGCGGATGTCGCGCGAGAACCGATCGCATCATGGCCAGTATCGGAGAGAACGGCGTTCCAGAAGTTCCGGGGCGAGATCATCGAGGAGGTGTCAACTGAAGAGGAAGCAGGTGGTCTTCCGGGAGGCGGAAACGAACGGCCGCCCGACGGTCTGAAGGCCGTCGCCGAGCGGCTGTATCTAGATGCCGAGTATCTGGTCGATTGGATCGACCTGCTCCGTGACAAGCGTCAGATCATCTTCTACGGACCCCCCGGAACCGGGAAGACGTACATCGCGCAGGCGCTCATGGAGTTCCTCGCACCTTCGCCGGATGCTCGCGACATCGTGCAGTTCCACCCGAGTTACTCCTACGAAGACTTCATCCAAGGCTATCGGCCAATCACATCCGCTGAGGGAGTGATTGGCTATGAGTTGAAGGATGGGCCTCTCCGGCGGCTGGCGGAGCGCGCGCGGAACTCCGAGGTTGGCCACGTTCTCCTGATCGATGAGATCAACCGCGGGAACCTCCCAAGGATCTTCGGTGAGCTGCTGTTCCTTCTCGAGTATCGCGACCGAGATGTCAGTCTCATGTACGAGTCAGAAGGGAGGCGCTTCAAGCTCCCCGAGAACCTGCTCGTCATCGGCACGATGAACACCGCAGACCGTTCGATTGCGCTCGTCGACGCGGCCCTCCGTCGGCGCTTCCACTTCATCCCCCTGTTCCCAGGGAAGGACGCGCTCAAGGGGATCCTGGATCGATGGTTGGGTGCGAATGTTCCGGCGATGCAGACGACAGTCGTGGAGGTGGTCGACCGCCTGAATGGGAAGCTGGCAGACCGATTCAAGGGGCAGCAAGTCTCTCTCGGCCATAGCTACTTCATGAAGCGCAATCTCGACGAGAGGGAGCTTCGGCGGATCTGGAGCTATGACGTTATGCCGTTCCTCGAAGAGCAGCTATTCGGCGAAGCGGAGGAGTTGAAGAACTACGAGCTCGACTCCCTACGGAGGAGCCGCGGTGAAGACGATCACGCTGAGGGAATACGAGACGAGCCCCATCCCGTACCGGGTGACGAAGCAGGAGCTTGACGATCTCATCTCGCTGAGCCCGTGGGTCACGCTGACGCCCACCGGCCAACCGGATGAGTACTCCATCAGAGCGAGAGGCGGGGTGGTCGGCTCAATCGTCACCCCACATGTCCGCGTACTCCTGAGTCCGAAGGCGAGCGTGTCCGTCGAGAACCTGTTCTTCCTGCTCGACTTCGCACCCGACCTCATCCGATGGGCCAAGGAGACGTTCCCTTTCTTGGCGGACATGGACCTCTTCCGGATCATTGCGTGGATGCTGGATCGGGAGATCCGCAAGCAGTTGGCTCGAGGATTGGTCCGTGGGTATGTTGACCGATCTGACTCGCTTCCGACCGTGAGGGGCCGCATCAACATGACCGCGCAGTTGAGTCGGCATCAGTCGATGATGCTTCCGCTCGAGTGTGCGTATCAGGAGTTTACGGACGATGTTGAGATCAATCGACTGATCAAGGGCGCCTGTCGCGCGGTTCAGCGCTCTGCCCTCGCTGACGCGCAGCTAGCCGGTCGATTCAGGGAGCTGATCTCGCGATTCAGTGATGTGACCGACGTCGAGTACCAGCATCTTCCCGCGACGTTGACCTTCAACCGGTTGAATGAGCACTGGCACCCAGCAACGGTTCTTGCCCGGCTCGTGCTTGGCCGGCACTCTCTGCGCGACCACGAAGGCTCCGTGATCGGCTCTGCGTTCCTCGTCGACATGAACAAGGTGTTTGAGAAGTTCGTCGAATCGGTCGTGCGTGAGGAGGTACAGAAAGCGGGGTGGTATCTCGACCGACAGGCTGATCGCGACCTCACCGACAGCATCGCCATGAAGCCCGATCTTGTGCTGCAAAGGGGGAACCGCGACTATGCCGTCGGTGATGCCAAGTACAAGGCGCTCGAGATCGACGAGTGGCCACATCCCGACCTGTACCAACTGCTGGCGTACTGCGTCGGGTTGGGATTGCCTCGCGGTGTCCTTGTCTATGCGAGCGAGGCGCAATCGCGCGTCGAGCACGTCCGGACAGCGGCGATTGACCTCGAGGTGATCGGCATCGATCTCTCAGCTCCATATCAGGAGGTCCTGGCAGCAGCTCAGAACGCTGCGAGACGGCTTATCGGGCACGCCGAGCAAGCCTCTCGGTCGGAGAGACGGGCCCTTCTCCCTCGCGCCGTGTGACTCCCGAGCCTCTCGGCCCAACTACTTGTACTCCAAACCGCACCCTCACACACTCAACGCAGGTTCTACGGATGGTAGACCAGCCGCACCGAACAGGCGGACCGATGCTGAACACCCCGTGCGAGAGATCCCCGATGAAGACCTGGGTGTCGGGCGCGGGTTCGAGGTTGATTGGGGTATCTGATCGGGATGTATTGGCCGCTCGCCATGACACACGGTTCGGTTGTCCGCGGCTCGGATGGCCCTGACATTCGGGCCGCTCCTGGCTCTACGACGTGACTCCAGGGGTCCACTCGGCGCATTGCCGCAAAGCGGACCCTGCGCGCTATGTCCCGCCCACGGCGACGAGGGCAGTCCAAGCTACGGAAGCAGCGGCCCGGCGACCTCGTAGACAAGTGGCAGGATTCGAGGCTGCTTCCGATAGAGGTTCTCCAGCACGAACTCATGCCCTTGCTCCGTCCAGGCGATGCCGGTCGCGGTTTCGAGCGCAAGGCGAGGAACCTGCTCCTGGCCCTCGACCAGAAACCAGAAGCGGTACGCGGGGATTCCGAGCACGTCGCCTGGCTCGCGGATGTCTAGTCGAGTGTGGGTGCCGGGAAACTGCGCGAAGTACGATTCCGCTATCCCTCCGCCATAGCCGCTTGTGTCTACGTAGCCGTTTCTGCACTCCCACCTTTCGCGGGTGAGGGTTGTCTGAGATAGGAACGACGCAATCAGCCGGTAGACGAGAACGGCAGGAGTGTGGACTGGAAGCCTTTGGATGCGTGGGAGACCCGCGGCAGCGGACAACCTGCGAATCAATGAGCGAGGATCCTCCACAGCGAGAATCTCGGACCAAAAGCCGCGCCACACAATCTCCTGTCGCCCGTCATTGATGAAGACACTCCCTACGCGGTTGAACTGGAAGGCCCCGGGGAACGGTTCCAGCGGTGATTCCAGGTCATGAATGCGGTGACGGTCGATCAGCGTCAGCATGTCGTATTGGCCACCGCCGGGGTGCGTCTCAAGCACCGTCAGACGTTCCGGGTAACGGCGAACAAGTTCGCTGACCACCCGCCAGGAGGCGATTTCCTTCATGGCCGAGCTGGGCTCCTTCGGTCTGAACGTGTGTTCCAGTGACTGGCCTCCCATGACCTTCACCTCTCCCGGCAGTTGGCCTCGGCCAGACTATGAGGCTGGGGCGGCCCGCACATCAAGTGGTAGGCGGGACTGCCCGCGAGCAGCGCAGCCCGCGATTCACCGGCGTCAGTCGCCCGACGGCAACTCCAGCGCCTTCACCTCGGGCAGGGACGCGCCGATGCCCACCAGGTCGCCGACCATCCCTGCGATCTGGCTGAAGGATTCCTCAATCCCCTTGTCACGCTGGGCCCAGAGTCTCTCGATCGAGCCACGTTCCTTGTGCAGGTCATCTTGCATCTTCAAGAGTGGCTCTATCGTCCGCTTCACTCGCTCGACGAAGGGTCCGGTCACGTAGTCGTACACATGCTCGGCGAGAGTCCCTCGACTGACGACGGCCGCTTTGGCGCGGCACACTTCACATAGCTGCGCACGGAGCAGGAGCGCTAGGTGTGCCGCATTGGGAAGATCTGTGACCCAGACGCCCTCGATGACGTCTAACTTCCCGTTCTCGAAGGGCAGAACGGCCGACACGATTGCGCCGATGTCGGCATTCTCTCGTTGCTGATCTTGCTTCAGCTTGCCAATCCAACCCTTGTTCCAGTTCTTCTGTCGCTTCGACTCCCACAGGATGCTTCCCTGTCGTTCACCGGAACGTGTCCTCGCGATCTGCAAGACATCGGCCCCGCGCGCCCCGGTCTTGATCGGAGTGATTTTGTCATCGGGGAACTTGTCCCTGAGCACGTCCGCAAGGACGTATTCCTGAACCTTCCCACCGGTCTGGGGCGAACCCCCGGCCGCCTTCCGTTGGGCTTCCTCCAGTTGGCGGACCACGTCCTGGTTCTTCTTCTCAAGATCAGCAATCTTCAATAGGTACTTCTCCTCCGCCTGCCCTCCCGCCTCCTCCCGGATCGGCTTCCGCTCCTCATCGAGCTTCCTTTGGACCTCGAGTTCGAGGTCCCCCTTCTCGCGCTCCAGGTCCTGTCGGTCCCTACGCAGTTCAAGTTCTTGCTTCTTGAGTTCGTCGACCTCGTCAGTCCGCAGGTGCAATTCCTCGCGGAGTCCGTGAAGTTCGCTTTGCTTCGCTTTCTCCGCGTCCTTCGCAGCCTTCTCCTCTATCTTCGCCCGCTCCGCATCAAGCCGTTGGCTGTAGTCCGCCTCGAGTTGCGCCTTGGCGCTCTCTGTTAGCTGGAGCGTGAGAGCCTCCGTCAGCCGGATGGTTTTGCCGCAGTTCGGGCAGATGATGCTCTGGACACCACCTGATTCCACCATGGTCATCCCTTCCTCCGCGTTTCCATCGAGCGCCACGACGAGCGGCTTGCGTTTCAATGCTCCGGGACACGGCTAGAACTCCGAGCGGGTTTCTGACCCAGTCTGGTGCGCAGCCGCCCCAAACGCAATCCTGGATCTTCATGCCTACGCTGGACGAAGTCCCTGTGGGTGCGCGGATGATCGCGGCGCTAGAACCGGCGCACTGGCCTGCCGTCGGCGGCGGGTGTGCCTTCGCGCCTCGCCTAGGCGAGCGCCCGAATCGTGACACACGGTTGGACACACCGTGTATCGAGACACACAAATCCGGACCCTGGCCCTTCACGCCTGAAGGCTGGAACGACAAGGTTCGCCACGTCCCGACACACGGTCCACGAGCTCGTGTGTCGCAAGACGCCCCTCGTGTTCCTTGGAACGCACACTGGGTGAAATTGAAGTCCAATGTGTGAGATGACGCTCGATTCTCGGTCAAAGGGATTCGTTTCTGCCAGGCCGCTGAGCTGTGTGGTCAGGACCTGCACCTGGCCTTCCAACCTCGTGATGTCCGCCCGCTTATACTCAGGGCCATGAGCATCAAGGTCGTCGCATGGAACATGCAGCACCAGAAGAAGGCAGCGAACTGGGACCGCTTGCTTGACTGGGAACCGATTGCGAAGGCCGACCTGTACCTGCTGTGCGAGGCCGTACCCGTTCCCGAACACATCAAGAGTGCGGGTCTAGAGGTGGAAATGAACGGCAGCACGAAGGAGACCGGCTGTCCCTGTGAGGGAGAGAAGTGCGACAATCGGCGATTCTCCACGGCTGTTGCCTCTCCTAGCGGAGTAGAACGGCTGCCGTTCAAACCCGAGCGGCGTGCCGGCACTTGGATCGCGTGCAGCGCGGACCTTGGGGCGATGTCGGTGACTGCCATTGCCCTCTATGGCCTGGGGGACGACGCATACCCCTCCTACTGGGAATCGACGGAGAAAGCCGTATCCGAGGTCATCCCCATCCTCAAGGACGAAGAGTACGGCAAGCACGTTCTGCTCGGGGGTGACTTCAACATCCTTGCAGGCGCACCTCGGTACGGGGGCCACGAGGTGCTGGAGAGGATCGAGGACCTCGGCCTGGTCGAGTGCCTCAAGGCTGGGCTGCCCGAGAACCGCTACGACGATCCTGTTCGCCGCAAGGATATGGACCACTGTCAGTGCGGCAGGGGTTCTCAGTGCACCCACACGAGAACGTTCCTGAAGCAGGATGATCCTGACACGCCACACCAAGACGACTACCTCTTCGCTTCCGCGGAACTTGCAGACCTACTAGAGGGTTGTCACGCACTCCGACTAGACGTGACCTCACCTAGCGATCACGCTCCGATCGTCGCTGAGTTCAACATCTGAGACGCTCCTGTGTCAGACCCACGGGGGCTCACGCCGTCTCTCCGGCCTTCGGGCTACTGTGGCGCCATGAGTGATGTGGAGACCCCTCGGCGAGTGGGAAAGGGACGGCACCGTCTGCCCGTTTTGCGGCAACGAGGAGTACGCAGATTCCTGCGAACAGGTGGCTGAGCGGCCGGATGCACGACACACGGTCGGAGCAACTGCGTGTCCGAGTCGCGACCGCCCTCCGCACTGATCGGCGACGTCTTCTGCGCCCCCAAGACTCCCCGATGCGTCTCGACTATCCTGCCAGTCCCTCTTCGGATGATC
>Ga0315293_10005492_pt1 | contig 11934 bp, 13 predicted proteins | sample YL17G13_20_MG_FD_203071 | JGI IMG/M metagenome (GOLD analysis project Ga0315293, IMG submission 203071) | Sediment microbial communities from Yellowstone Lake, YNP, Wyoming, USA - YL17G13_20 | ecosystem: Environmental > Aquatic > Freshwater > Lake > Sediment | place: USA: Wyoming | collected... | reverse complement strand
CTCATTTGGGGCGAAATTTTATTCAATTTTGCAAACTCTATCTGTGTCATTTTAAATTCTTTCCAGTAAATCCTTTGTGGCTAAATAAGGTTTTTTTGCTTCCAGTATGGCCCGCACTACAGCTATTCTTTTTACTCCGGCTGCCGCAACCTCTTTTATATTTGCCTTATTGATCCCGCCTATCGCTACGATAGGGATTTTTATCTTTTTTACAGCCTGTTCCAGCGTTTCAAGCCCGGCCTTCTTGTAATCCGGTTTTACCGGCGTATGGAAAATAGCGCCTATGGCAATGTAGTCTACAGCCTGTTTTTGCGCTTCCAGGGCTTCTTTCAGAGAACCGGCTGAAAACCCTATTATTTTTTTCCTGCCGAGAATCTTTCTGGCCATTTCTATCGGCATGTCCGTGGGGCCTAAATGCACACCGTCGGCATCCAATGCAAGAGCCATGTGAACCCTGTCATTTATTATAAAAAGGGCTTTATTTTTCAGCAGGCCTTTTATCCTGAGGCCTGTTTTGAAAAAATCCGCGTCGCTCGCTTCTTTATCCCTGAACTGAACCATGTCCAGCCCCGCTTTCAGAGAGCCGGACAACGCTTCAAACAAATCCCTGCCTTTGAGTACACCGCTATCTGTTACAAGATATAAGCCTGGCTTTTTTAACAATTCTTTTTTCAACATCATAGGTATCAAACCTGAGCTTTCTATATCCCCGGCTTATTTTTTCGTCTATTATTTTAAAACACTCTTCCAGAACTCTTAAAGACTCTTTAACGCGCTGTATGTTAGACATGAAAATGTCTGAAATTTCTGTTTCCGGGCCGGGCGTAAAATCTATAAATTTTGTTTTATCTTCTGCTGTGTCTCTCTTGGACAAAAGTTCGGGAAAGGATATCTTTTTTGATTTCAGCACCAGATTTGTCGCGCCGTGTCTTATTGTTTTTAAGGCCTTTGCAGCGCTCTTGTCGCGCAATGAAAACCTGGCTATATCCTCGCAAACCCTTAACCCTTCGCGCGCCCTGTTTAAATTCGCGTCTATAATCCGCAATAACTTATTTTCCACTATAACCTGTCTCTAAGTTGACACTCTGACATTGTCAGAGTGTCAACTTGTTTGGATTTTAGCTATCAGACCCCGGGTCGAAAGCCCTTTTACATATGGGAGGCTTCTGGCTTTGCCGCCGTACGATTCCACAAACTCAGCGCCTACTATTTCTTCTTTTTTCCAATCTCCGCCTTTAACAAGCACATCGGGTTTTATCGCCTTTATGATTTTGATAGGCGTCAACTCGTTGAACGTTACTACAAAATCCACCGCCTCCAACGCCGCAAGTAACATAGCCCTGTTTTTTTGCGATACAATAGGCCTTGATTTTCCCTTTAATTTTCTCACAGAGCTGTCGCTATTCAATCCTATAACCAACGCGTCGCCCAGAGATTTTGCTTTTGACAGGTAACTCACATGGCCTGCGTGCAGGATATCAAAGCAGCCGTTTGTGAACACAATCTTTTTATTATTTTTTTGCAGCTTTCTTATGGCGGTTACTGCATTAGGAAGGGTTTTTATCTTCTTAAAAAGCATCTTCTATAAGCTCGCACACAATATGCCCTATTGCGATGTGAGCTTCCTGTATCCTGGGGGTATTGAGAGAAGGCACTCTTATGCATAAATCCGCTATTTTAGAAAGCTCTCCGATCTTGCTTCCCGTCATCGCAGCTGTTTTAAGCCCGATTTTGGAGGCCTTCAAAATGCCGGCTATTACATTTTTAGAGCTGCCGCTGGTGGATATGCCTATAGCCATATCGCCTTTATTGCCTAAGGCCTCTATCTGTCTCTCGAAAATGCATTCAAAACCATAGTCATTTCCAATCGCGGTAAGGATAGAAACATTGGCAGTAAGCGCTATGGCCGGAAGAGCTTTTCTTTCTTTGCGGAATTTGCCGACAAGCTCTGCCGCTATGTGCAAGCTATCGGTGGCGCTGCCGCCGTTTCCGAACAATAAAATCTTATGGCCTGATTTTATTGTCTCGAGCATCGCTCTTGCCAGCTCTTCGATCTCATTAGCCTGGCTTTCCAGCAGCTTGTTTTTTACCTCAATGCCTTCTTTTATTAACTCTGCTATCTTTTTTTTCATCATCACTCCTATATAAGTTTACACTCTGACATTGTCAGAGTGTAAACTTAGCCGAAAAATATCTTCGCGATATTGTAAAATTCCATGTCCACTGTCTTCAGCTCGCTCACAGCAGCTTCCAGCGAAACAGCTATTATTTTATTTCCCTGTACGCTCGCCATTTTGCCGTAATCTTTTTTAAGAGCCAGCTCCATGGCCTTTATTCCAAACCTGGTTCCAAGGACCCTGTCAAACGCGGTAGGGGTTCCGCCTCTCTGCACGTGCCCTAAAACAGTTACCCTTGTTTCATAACCGGTTCTTTTCTCTATTTCCTCTCCGATCCTCTGGCCTATGCCGCCCAGTCTTACGTGGCCGAAGGCATCCAGCTTTTCTTCCTGCAGCACCATTGTTCCTTTTTTGAACTGAGCGCCCTCAGCAGCCACTACTATGCTGAAGGTTTTTCCTCTGGAATGCCTCTTCTTTATAATACCGCACACCTCGTCAATATCTATGGGTATCTCCGGGATAAGGATAACGTCTGCACCGCCTGCAATCCCTGATTCAAGGGCTATCCATCCCGCGTGTCTTCCCATCACCTCAACTACCATTATTCTATGGTGCGACTCTGCGGTTGTGTGCAGTCTGTCAATCGCGTCTGTCGCGACATTTAACGCGGTATCAAATCCGAACGTAACATCAGTGCAGTTTAAATCGTTGTCTATGGTCTTTGGCACACCGACCACATTAAACCCGTCTTTATATAATTTATGCGCAACGCCAAGGGTATCCTCTCCTCCGACCACTATCAATGCCTCGAGTCCCATCTTTTTAAAGTTTTCCTTGGCATTTTTTATGTCATTTTCTTTTTTGTAAGGATTAGTCCTAGATGTGCCCAATATAGTCCCGCCCCTGGGCAGTATCCCTGAAACCGATTGAAGGTTTAGTTCAACGGTATCGTTTTCCACAAGGCCTTTCCATCCGTTTTTTATGCCTACAACCTGGTAATTTTCCTGAATCGCGTACCTAACAACAGCCCTTATTACCGGGTTCAGACCAGGACAATCTCCACCGCCTGTTAATATGCCTACTTTTTTCATTGTTTTACTCCTCTCAAATTTTACTCGTCAGTCCCTAAAAGTTTTTCAACGTAGTCAGTCGCAAAATCGCCTTTCAAAAACAAGGTATCGCTCATCACGTGTTTATGAAAAGGTATCGTGGTTTTTATCGGCTCTATCATAAATTCATCCAGAGATCTCTGCATTGTCCTGATCGCCTCCTGCCTGGAGTTTCCGTAACATATAAGCTTAGCTATCATGGAATCGTAATACGGCGATATATTATATCCCGAATAAACGTGCGAATCCACCCTCACGCCCGGGCCGCCTGGGACTAAAAACATCTCCACTTTTCCCGGGCAAGGCATAAAGTTTTTCTCCGGATCTTCCGCATTAATTCTGCACTCTATCGCAACGCCTTTTATTTTTATGTCATCCTGTTTAAAACCAAGCTTCATTCCGCTGGCTATCTTTATCTGTTCTTTTACCAGATCTATGCCGGTCACCATCTCTGTTATGGGATGTTCCACCTGGATTCTGGTGTTTACTTCAAGAAAATAAAAATTCTCGTGTCTGTCAAAAAGAAATTCCACTGTCCCTGCGTTCAGGTAATTACAGGCCTTTGCCGCCTTGACCGCCATGTCCCCTATTTTTTTTCTTAATTTTGAATCTATGGCCGGGGAAGGCGCTTCTTCTATTAATTTTTGATGCCGTCTTTGGATAGTGCAGTCTCTTTCGCCGAGCGATACTATATGGCCGTATTTATCCGCAAGTATCTGCACCTCTATATGTCTGGGCCTTTCAACGTACTTCTCAAGATATACGTCCGCGTTTCCGAAGGCGATCTCTGCTTCCTGCTGAGCGGTTACAAGCGAGCTGATCAATCTGACATCATTATGGCACACCCTCATGCCTTTTCCGCCTCCGCCCGCAGAGGCTTTTATTATTACAGGATATTTTAATCTCTTGGCTGTCTTTACTGCTTCTTCTTTTGTTTTTACGATGCTCTGGCTGCCCGGTATGACAGGTATGCCGACTTTCTGCATGGTAAGCCTGGCTGTCATCTTATCGCCCATCATCCTCATGTTTTCAGGGGTGGGGCCTATAAACGTTATGTCGCAGGACTCGCATATCTCCACAAAGTGGGCGTTTTCCGCCAGGAATCCGTAGCCCGGATGGATTGCGCCTACATCAGTAATTTCAGCGGCGCTTATAATAGCGGGAATATTCAGGTAGCTTTCGGAACTTTGCGCAGGGCCTATGCAGACAGCTTCATCGGCAAGCCTGGTATGAAGAGAATCAGCGTCAGCCTCTGAGTACACGGCTACTGTCTTTATGCCCATTTCTTTACAGGCGCGTATGATTCTTACAGCCACTTCGCCGCGATTGGCAATTAATATTTTAGAAAACAATGTATAGTCACCTCTGAATTTTGTCCGCCACAGAACTTTGGCGGACAAAATTGGCTAAGGAATTATATCTGTTCTACCATAAACAGCGGCTGGCCATATTCAACAGACCTGGCATTTTCCACAAGCACCTCAACAATCTTGCCTTTGACCTCTGATTTTATTTCATTCATCAGCTTCATCGCTTCAATAATGCATACGACCTGCCCGATCTCTATTGTCTGGCCTATTTCTGCGTAAGGCTTTGTCTCAGGGCTGGCTGACCTGTAAAAAGTGCCCACCATGGGCGCCTTGATTGCGGCAAGATTCAGCTCTTGCTTGGCAGTCTCGCCTGCTTTCTCATCTCTTTTAATGACTTGAACAGCCTTTGGCGCAGCATGTCCTTCCACAACCGTCTCTATGCTGCCGACGGATGATTTTTTGAGCCTGATCTTCATCCCTTCTCTTTCAACCTCGAGTTCCATAAGCTCATTCTCGTTCATAAGCGTGATTAATTCTTTGATCTCTTTTAGATTCATATTAGGTCTCCTTTAATGAGCACTTGACTTACGGAACGAACACATTCGCTCCGCTCAGTGTAAACTCCGTGAGTGAACGTAAGTCAATGTACGAATTAACCCCGTTCCAAATCTGCATGAATCTTTTATAACTAACACTTAGATTTGGAATGGGGAAGTTCGGCCGCCACAGAAACAATGGCGGCCTCACTTATACTCTGCCTACGTAATTTTTAGTTCTCGTATCTATGCGCACTGTTTCCCCTTCACTTATAAACAAAGGCACTGATACGATAAAACCCGTTTCTGTCTTTGCGGGCTTATTGCCGGATTTAGACGTGTCGCCTCTGATACCGGGTTCGGTTTCTACTATTTTTAAATCTATAAATATAGGCGGTTCAAGTGTAAGCACCTGGTCTTTATAGATAAGGGCTGTCGCTTCCATATTTTCTTTAAGATAATTTATTACTTCTCCTACCTGATCGCGATGAAGAGATATATGATCGTACGTATCGTGGTCCATGAATTCATACCTGTCTCCGGACGTATACATATATTGATACGTCCTTTTGTCTATCTCAGCTGTTTCTATCTTTTCGTTTCTGAAAGTGCGCTCCAGTATCGCGCCTGTCTTTATATTTCTTAATTTTGTGCGGACAAATGCGCTGCCTTTGCCCGGCTTTACATTTTCATAACTCACCACGTAATAAACAACCCCTCCCAGCTCTATGCTCAGCCCATTTTTAATGTCGTTAATCCCTGCCTGCATATTTCACCCCTCGCCAGAAAGCCCAGCCCGTGAAGGCTGGGATGAATGAAGCTGGCTCGGGATTCGCTCAAGCGAACCCCGCGTAAAGCCATGGAGCTTCACTGCTCCTTTTGTCAACACCTCGCAGCCATTTTCTGTAATAAGCACCGTGTCTTCTATCCTTATCCCACCCCAGCCCGGAATATAAATCCCGGGCTCAATGGTAACAACCATGCCCTTTTCCAACTTTATTTTGCTGTTCTGGGAAATAGCCGGGATTTCGTGGGTTTCTCGGCCTATGCCGTGGCCCAGGCTGTGAATAAAAAAGCTTCCCATCCCTCTATTTGATATATACTGGCGGGAAACAGCATCTATATCTTTTGCATAAACGCCCGGCTTTAAATTTTCAATGGCTATGCTCTGGCTAGCCAGGACTATGTTATATGCATGCAAATATTTGTGATTAATTCTACCCAAGAAAACCGTCCTTGTCAAGTCGGAATTATAGCTAAAATACACAGCCCCCAAGTCTATCATAACCATCTCTTGTCTTTTTATAACCTTATCTGACGCAGCCGCATGCGGCATTGAGGCGTTGGCGCCTGAAGCTACTATTATATCAAAACCCGCAAGATCGATATTATTCTTTGAGGCATGCGCTTCTATCATGCGCTTTACGGTATTTTCGCTGATGCCGGGCTTTGTAATCTTAATCGCGTAATTCATCAGCTTTGCCCCGTATTCGCAAGCCTGCCTTATATGGCGGATCTCCGTATTATCTTTTAATATTCTCAGGCCCTCCACAACTTGCATCAAGGGAATTAATTTTCTATTGCCAAGGCGCTTTTTTAAGTTTAAGTATGCCCGGTAGGTAAAATTATCAGCCTCAAATCCTATGAGCTTCGAACCGGTTTCAGCGCAGGTTTCCGATATAATTTCCTGCAGATTCTTGTTTCCGGCGATCCTGACAGAACACTTCCACGCATTTTTTTTATACTCCTCTTCGTATCTTGAATCCGTTATTAAGACATTTTTTCCGGCCGAAACGAAAAGAACAGCATCTTCGCCCCTGGCGCCGGTAAGATACGCTATGTTCTCCTTTTTTCTGACCAGAAAAGCGTCTGCGGATTCCGCTCTAATGCTCCCTATAAGCTTCTTCTGTCTTTCAGCATAGCTCATGTTCGCTGTTTTTTTGCCAGATTAATGGCGGCGTCAAGGCCATATAGGTAACTGTCAATGCCGAATCCGGATATCTGGCCCTTCACTACAGAGGCTATCAATGAATTGCGCCTGAAATCCTCTCTCGCGTAGATATTAGAGAGATGCACCTCTACGGCAGGTATATTAACAGCAGATATGGCATCCCTTATGGCAACGCTCGTATGCGTATACGCGGCCGGGTTTATAAGAAGGGCGCTGTATTTATCTTTTGCTCCGCCTATTTTGTCTACTATCTCACCCTCGTGGTTTGATTGAAAAATCTCAAGGGTTATTTTTTTCTTTTTCGCGATTGCATTTAATTTTTTATTAATGCCTTCGATGGTGACCTTGCCGTAAATCTCAGGCTCTCTTTTACCGAGCAGATTTAGATTAGGCCCGTGGATAACCAGAATTTTAATCATCATATCCTCCTATAAATGACAAATAACAAAATTTAAATGCCAGTCGAAGGGTTATTTGGATTTTGTCATTATTTTGTCATTTGCGCTTTGACATTTGTTATTAAGACTCCGCCTCTTCGATGAGCATCACAGGTATGCCATCTCTGATAGGGTATTTTTTGCCGCATTTCACGCAGCAAATTTTATCATTTTTTAATTCAACGTCTGCTTTGCACGCGGGGCAGGCGAGTATCGCTAACAATTCTTTGTCAATCATGGGTTCTCCTTCTCCTCTGTTTTAATTTTCACGGGGTACACTAATTGGAATACCCCTCCGATTACGCTGTAGAGCATGATTAAACCCAGCCACAGAACAGAAATCGCAAGCGCCTTTTCCGCCCCGATGTAACTCTTCAAAAAATATACAAACGCCCCTTCTCTCACTCCTAATCCGTTTAAAGAAGGCAGCATGCTTATGGTCCACACAAGCGGAACTATAAAAAACAATCTCAATAAAGGGATGTCCCCTCCCGTGGATAATATGAACAGGTAAATGGTAAATATAGCCAAAGATTGCAATGCCAGGGACAGCATCGCGGCCTTTATCAAAAGAACCGGATTGTTTCTGTAAAGATTCACAGCGGCGTATAATTTTGAAGCCTTTGTCTTTATGGCGTTAAATAACCCCTTTTTTTCGGAAAAATTATCCCCTGTTTTATTATTTTTTTTAAATAAGAGCGCGATCATGAATATTGCCAAAAAACATAAACAAGGAACGCTCCAGACAATAAACTTATTATCCATGCTCTTGCCTATAAAAACAAGGCCTATGAGAGCTATTATTAGAGTAGCTGCCAGCCCTGAAATCCTGTCCATGAATACCGCGGCATAAGAAGCGGCTGTATTGTTTGTCCTCTTAGACGCGTAATGCGCTTTTGCTATATCCCCCCCGATCGCTGTCGGCAGAAAATTATTATAGAAATATCCTATAAACGTGAGATGTACGGCGTCTTTTATTGAAAGCGATATTTTTTTTCCGGATAGCAGCATCTTCAACCTGTAAGCCATTCCTATTGAAATAGGGATATTAATGGCCAAGGACAGCGCGATAAAAAGCTTATTGGAACTTTTTAAGATTCCAATAACCTTTCCGGCATCTTTCCTCATTATCCAGATCAGAAGCAGGAGAAGCCCGAAGCTTATAGCAAACCTTAATATTAATGATAATTTGTTCTTTACCATAAGACCATCCCTGCATAGCCTACCACGGAACTGTAGTCGCCTGATATGTCTCCGCTTGTCTGGTATTTTACGAGCCCTGCTTTTTTTGCGCCTAATTTTTTACACGCGCTTATGAGCACGCAGGTAGCGGGAAGCCCGCACATAGACAGGTCATTCTCTTTAACTACATTGAATAATTTTTCTTCGTTCATGTCCGAGATGGCATCTATGGCCAGCCTGTCCTTTTCCTGCGCAGACTCTTTTGATTCATAATGCGTCATGTCGGTGCTCGCCATAAAAAGGCCGGACCTGCCTATTTTTTTAAAACCATCCGCTATCTCTTCCCCCAATTTTTGATATTCTGACAATTTTCCCTCAGATATGACTATCGGCACTATCCTTATGTCCTTTTCCAGATACTGCAGGAAAGGCAGTTCCACTTCTATGGAATGTTCGTACATATGCGCCAGGACGTCATCTTTTAAAAGAGAACTTTCTTTTAAAATAGATTCCGCGATCTCGCTGTCTATTTTTACCTCTCCCAGGGGAGTCATCCAGCTCCCGCCGGTCATAATGCTGAATTTTTCCCCCCGGCCTGTGTGATTTGTGCCTAGGATGACTACTGTTTTTTTAAGCTCTACCTTTGATATCGTGGCACCTGCCACGTAACCGGAATACACGTAGCCCGCGTGCGGCATTATCACGCCTATTGCATCCTGTTTCTCAGAAACAGGCTCTATTAATCCCGATAGCATTTTTCTAAGGCTTGCTTCGGTTTGAGGATAAAATTGTCCGGCGAACGCAGGTCTTCGTATCATAAATGAGCACTTGATTTACGGCATTCGCCGTAAATCAACCTCCTTTTAGTTATTTCTACATTTGTGCGAATTAATCCTTGACATTTTGCGTAGCACATTAAAATAGCTAAAATCTAGAGCGTTTAAATCCCCCGCAAAATGTCAAGGATAAGTTCGGACTTATGATTTACGTCGTCCTCTGGACTCCGTAAATCATGTCCTCACTTACCTTTCAGAATCAATACCGCGCATTTATCAAGCGTCAGGGTCCTCTTTGCGGCCCGCTTGACGTCTTCTATCGTAACAGAGTCTATATTTTTATCAAAATTCTTACAATTATCATACCCGAGCCCATAAAGTTCGTCCATTGCAGCGCTGAAAATAAAACCGGAGTTTGTCTGCGTTTCCACCCTGCGCATCGCTTTTAAATAATTCTTTGACCTCTCTATCCCTTCTTTCTTCGCGCCGTTTCTCGCGAGTAAATCCAATTCCTTGAAGAGGCCACGCTTCACCCTTTTTATATTTTCTCTTGAAGTCAGCGCGTATACGGCAATATATCCCGAGTCAATGCCCAGCACATTAAAAGCGCCCACCGCGTAAGTCAGCCCTTTTTCTTCCCGCATGCCGTTGAACAATACGCCCGAAGGGCTTGATAATATATTTGTCAGTATTTCAACGGCATACCTGTCTTTATCGTAAATATCTATTCCCCGGAACCCTATCAGTAAGAGCGACTGATCTTTGTTTGCAGGGACCTCTTTTTCTATATTTTTGTCAAGGCTGGGTTCTTTTGCAGGGGGCGGTTTTAAACCGCCCCCTGCATTTATGTTCGAGAAATATTTTTCAACGAGGGTTTCTATGTTCCCGCTGTCAAAATCGCCGGATACGCCTATCACAACATTATCCGCCGATGCGATATTTTTGTAAAAATCTTTTACCGCATCTCTAGTTATTTTATCCACGCTTTCATGAGTGCCTATTGCCCGGAATCTATACGGATGAGTTTTAAACAACAGCTCTTTTAATAACCTATGTCCGTGATCAACAATGTCGTTATCCTGCATGTCTATGGCTTGCGAGATTTCATTCTTTTCTCTCTTCAATTCATCGTCCGGAAAAGAAGGATTCGCGCAAATATCAGAAATAAGCTTCAACGCGTCTTCAATGCGTTCCTTGAGGCATGTCATGTTGATTCCAAGGCTATTGTTTCCTGAAAATGTATTTAAAGCTATGGCGTTTGATTCATAAAATCTGGCCATGTCGCTTCTTGACATGGGGCCTGCGCCATCCAGAAGCATCCGGCTCGCAAGCATTGATATGCCGTTGTTATCCTCGCTTTCTACTCTGACCCCGCCTTTGAATAACACAGACACCGCTATTATCGGCAAGCCGTGGTTTTCATACAAAACCACGGGTATATTATTGGAAAGTAAAATCTTCCTGATATCTCCTGCCTTTTTCTCCGCTTGGCCAGGCTCGTCCCCTGTTTTTAAAGCGCTTCCGGACTTGCTGAGGACAGTCACGGTCATATTTTGAGCATTAAGATATTTTGAGGCCGCCCGTTTCAAATCCTCTATTTTTACCGACTTTATATTTTCTACGTACTGTTTGAAAAAATCAGGCCCGCCGGTCAGGACCTGGCTTTGCGCTATATCATTAGCCTGGGACTCTATCGTTTCTTTTTGGTATACGTAATCGGCTATAAAGTTATTTTTTGCTTTTAAAAAATCCTCTTCGCTGACGCCATTTTGTTTTAAGTCTTCTACATGACCAAGTATGTCTTTTATCGCCTTATTTACGTTTTCTTCTTTCAATACGCTTGAAATAATAAAAAGGCCCGGGTCTTTGGGCGTATAATTATACGCGGAAATAGAAAGCACTGTTTGATTTTTCATTCTCATGTTTTCATTCAATATAGAGCTTTCCCCCTGCCCTAAAATAAAGGACAAAAGGTCCATCGCGTAAAGATCGGGGCTGAGCAAATCAGTGGAATGAAAACCGATATTCATGTAAGCGCCGTCTATGCCGGCTTTCCGCTCCGCCAGTCTTTTCATCGCCTGTAAAGGCTCTTTCGGCCTTACAACTGCCGCGTTAGCGCCGCGCGGGATCTTTCCGAAAGAAGCGCTTATTTTATCAAGCGTATCATGTTCGTCCAAATCTCCCACGGCCACTATGGTCATTTTCTCAGGGACATAGGCAGTTTTGAAAAATTTTACCACATCCTCTCTCCTGAGCCTTTCAAAGTTTTCCTTATATCCAATGGCAGGCAGGCGGTAAGGGTGTTCTAAAAAGGCTGTTTCAAAAATCATCCTGGAAATCCTTCTGGCCGGGTCATCTTTATTCATATCCATTTCTCTCTCGATGACAGCCATTTCTTTTTTTAGTTCTCCCCGGTCAAATAAAGGCTTTGTGAGCATTTCTTTTAATATATCAATGGCCACGCCTAGATTATCTTTAAGTATGGTTATGCTGTAACCCGTATAATCATATGATGT
>Ga0315293_10005487_pt1 | contig 11941 bp, 15 predicted proteins | sample YL17G13_20_MG_FD_203071 | JGI IMG/M metagenome (GOLD analysis project Ga0315293, IMG submission 203071) | Sediment microbial communities from Yellowstone Lake, YNP, Wyoming, USA - YL17G13_20 | ecosystem: Environmental > Aquatic > Freshwater > Lake > Sediment | place: USA: Wyoming | collected... | reverse complement strand
AGCCTTTTTGCCCCATTCAACAGGGCCATAAACATGATAATTTATTTCCCTTTTCAGTTTTTTTTCAAACGCGCCCAAATCCAGGCATTTCTTGCTTTTTGATATCACCAGCAGGTCCACGTCGCTTTGCAGGCTATCTTCGCCCCTTGCAGTGCTGCCAAACAAAACAATGGACAACGGCTGCAATTGCGATTGAATGCAAGGCAGCACCCCGCTTTTTTCAAACTTTTGCAGGAAATACGCAACCTTAAGCAATTTAAACCTCACGCTTTCAGTATTCGCCTTAAACAAAACAAGGTTTGCCCTCTTAGTCCTTTCAACCAAGCCTTCCCTGGCAAACTTGCCCAACTGCGTTCTTGCAGTCGGCGGGGAAACCGCGCACTCTTTCGCAACACCCCTCAAATGGAACTGCACAAAAGGCTGCTCAAAAAACAAGGCAAGAACCTTCTGCCCGGCATACTCCTCAAACACAAAAAACACCTAACAATAGTAAAATATATTTAACAAACGTTTTTTAAACTTTTAGGGTAAAGGTTACCAATGGCGGGCCTTTTCCAAAGTGATGCCAAAAAAGCATCATTTTAGTATAAAAGCGCAACAAGAGCAGTAACACTTATTGCCCATTATAATGGGCAATAATACGTAATATTGCTCAATATGATAAGCATTGAAAAACATCTGTGCAATACTGCGCAGCCAAAAACACTCTAGCCGGCGGAAACATTGCAGTGCACAAGAAGTAGGCGTGAATAGCTTTTTTGGGCAGGGGCAGCCAAGGCTGCCCTTTTTTTCCATAGGCAAATGGCGGGCATTGCTTTGAGCGGGCAATGCAAGATTTCAGGCTGATTTTTTGCTACCTTAAAAAAAATTGCTTCAGCCGAGCTATCCTATCAGAAAGATGATGCGTTAATTGCATTTTCAGGCAGTCCTTGATTCAACAATCTTCTTTGCACTTTCAATAAATTTTTCTGTCTTGCCATATAATTCGTTCAAATCCTCTTCAAACTTCACTTTTGCCACATTGTACTGGACTTCCTGCCTTATTCCCCTTAGCAAATCAAATAAGGATAACTCCTCTGAACCAAGCATTCCTTTTTTGCCGAATTTTTGCTCCAAATACTTCTGCAGGCAATAATGGCTTCTCTCCTTTATGCCCTCAAGATAAAGCAAGGCCCCTGCTCCTAGTGCCTTTCTTAAGAAGCCCTTTCTCAAAGCAATCGTCAACCTCAGTCAAGTTCTCCACCCACCAAGACAATTGACTTGCCCCTTATTTGCTGCAATAGCCCGGTTTTCTCTTGTTCCATTGAATCAACTCTGCTTTTGGTCAGCACAATTAACTGCACATCCCTTTTCAGCTCATTGCTCAGTTCTCTCTTAATCCGGCTTATCAAAAGGGAATCCGGCTTTTTTTTAAAGTAAACAGCCAAATCAATATCGCTATCACCAGTCATTTTTCCACTGGCAGCGGTGCCAAACAAATAAATGCCAAAAGGTTTCAACTTGACCAAGCTTTTGAATGCCTTAGAGCCCACTATTTTATCCACAAAAATAGTCCTTAGTATGCTAGTTGTTAGCGGGCTATCATAATTCAGAGTAAAAAATTTCCGATTCTTCTGCTTTTCCACCTCAACAATTTTCTTCAAAGCAAGTTTTGACATTACTTTGTGAATGCTGCTTGGAGCAAGGCCTGTTTTTTCAGCAAGCCCCCTAAGGTAATATTTTTTATCTAAAAGAAGTTCCAATAACCAAAATGCATCTTCATTAAGAAAATCAATACCACTCATGCAATAATACTAATTGTTCATATATAAAAACATTATGTTCACACAGAAAAACAACACGCCCAGCCAGGCCAACTGCGCTGAAAGATAAAAATTATTTACGCTTGCTTTTGTGATATTTTTTGTCCAGAAAGCGATAATCTGCCTCTAATGCGTCAGTGTACAATAAGTGCGGACAGTTTGTTTCAAGGCAGATGTAGCGCGGAAGATTTGGGCAATAGCTTGGTTTTTTTGGAGTCCTATAATTGGAATCATAATCTGGGTTGGATGCTTTTTTCATTTTGAGTTTTTTAGAATCAGTCAATTTGTAAAGATATTTGCCTTTTTTTGCGCTCCACTTCCGAGCGCAGTATGCTTCAAGTATTATGTGTGTCCATCCAGGCATTTTTATGCCTCCAAGCTTGAATTGCTGCCAAAAATTGTTTTCTCGATTTCTGCCTTCATGCCGACATTAAGCGAAACATGCAATCCATAGCCGGTTGGCTTTTTTACAACAAAACCTTCCCTTGCAAGCTGTTCCAGCTCATTTTTGACTTCTTTCCAGAACTCTTTTGGAAAGCCTTTGGGAATATTGCCAAAGGCAGTGTGCTTGCTGCCCCACCAATTGTGCCTAACCATTTTACGCAAAATCCTCTGCCTAATCTCAAAAGAAGAAAGTTTCATTTATTGAAATATTAAGAGTAAAATATTTAAACTTAATTTTCTATAATTGTTTATAATTCATTATAATGGTGATTTGCAATGGCTGAAGACAAATCTTTGTTTGTGGAATTTTTCGGGGACTACCCAATAATCAGGGTGCTTGACTTTTTAATAGAAAATGACATATTTGATTACTCAAAAAAAGACATCGGCAGGAACGCCAACGTTTCCTGGAACACTTTGGAAAGATTCTGGAGCAACATGGAGGAAACAGGAGTGGTAACTTTCACGCGCAAGGTCGGCAAGGCGCAAATGTACAAAATCAACAAAAAAAACCCAGTGGTAAAACAGCTTATTGAACTGGACAACAAGCTTATGAAAAACTCCATGGAGAAAATACTGCCGGAAAAAATAAAGGCACTGGCATGAAAGGCTTGGCTTTTCAAGAATAACCGGAATTTGATGCAAAGCTTTTTCTGCTGATGACGATATGTATTGAATAGGCAGGTATGGCAATAAAACGTAAACGCAGGGTTTTGCTTCAGGTTGACTTTGGCGGACCTTTAGTGAATGATGCAGTTATAGAAAGAACCAGGGCACGGACTGCTTTGAGAACCGCACGGGAATCTGGACTGCATTCTGCTCTTATATCGAATGCCGGTAAAAATCCCGGGCTTGCAAAGGCAATTGCTTCTGTTTCAACAAAAGAGTTCATGAATGCATACTCCGGAGGAAAAGCTGGCTTGAAAGCTGTTTCAAAGGGCGCTGAAGCATACAGTGACGTTAACAGGACCGCTGCTGCTTTGCTTGAAGCGGCAAAAGCAAAAAATCCTGGGCTTGTTTCAGATTTGAGTTATAATGATTTAACAGAAGGGATTGGTAAAAGGATTATTGGAGATTTCTTTAGAAAATTTTCAAGACCGGTTAAGGCAGCCGCCAAAAGATCTTTCGACAGCAATACTTTTGCAACGCTGTCGAAAATAATAAGGGGCGCAAAAGCAAGGGGAATAAGGTTGAATGTGGACATTATTTCAGATAACAATCCATTGCTTTTTAGGAAAGCGTTTCAGCCAGCCATAAGGGCTGAAGCCAAGGCTGTTGCCGGAGAACTTGGCGTTAGAATGCCTGTTTCGAGGTATAGAAAAAATCCAAAAACTGTTGCAGGCCGGGCAATAAGGCAGATGACTCTGTTGCTTTCGCCAAAAGGCAAGTCAAGGATTTACATTAGCGGCGAAAGCTGGGGCAATAAGAATGACCCTGAAACATGGAAAAGGATCTTGAAAGATAGAAAAGTCAGGAAAGGCGAGTCCGTTGTTTTTGTTGACGATGGCTTGAAAAAGCTTGAAGGTTTCTATAGCGGGGCAAGCGCTTATGGGGCAAGGCCGGTTGCTGTTTGGTTAGATTTAAAAAAAGAAAAGCCCGTAAGTTTGATTGGAATTACTGAGAATGGTTTTCCGCACTTGACAATTCATAGCATTGGGCAAATTGAAAACATAATTGAAAAGCTGTGATAGAAATGATAAAGCCTAGGGCAATAGGGGTTCATAGGGAAGTAAAGAAGGCTGGAAAGCCTGAGTCTGACAGGATGATTCTGAGAGCAACTGCCAAAAGCCTGAGGCAAATGGGGGTTTCTGTCAGCCTTTCGCATCCGGAAAAGCTTAAGCCCGGAAAGAAGGTTAATGTAATATTTACAATGGCTCGAACTCCGCAGGTCCACAAGATTTTGGAGGAATATTCAAGGCGAGGCGTGGGAATTGTGAACAGCCCGCGGGCTGTTGCTGATTCGCTTAATAGGCGATTGAGTTACGAGCGGCTGAAGAAGGCAGGCATTCCAATACCTGAAACAAAGTTTGTTAAGATTGCTGCAATCAAGCCCGAGAAGATGAAGGGGAAATTTATTTTCAAAAGGCCAGATAGGCACGAGTTCACTGTTGTTGTTTCGAACCCGCAGGAAATTAATAATGCTTTGGCTGGTTACAAAAAACAGGGGCTGAAAGAGATTGTCTTGCAGAGATTTGTTGAAGGAACCCACGTAAAGTTTTATGCAATTGGTGAAAAGGTTTTTTTGCCGGAAGAAATTGAAAAAAGCGTGGGCAATGAATTGCTTGAAAAAATCAGGGAATATGCCATGAAGAGCGGGCTTGTTTCAGGGCTCAAGGTTTTTGGCGGCGACATGATTGTTTCCGGAAAAAAGGCATTTGTGGTTGACTTAAACGACTGGCCGAGTTTCAGTTCCATCAGGGAAAAAGCGGCTTCAGACATTGCGGAACTGATTTACAAAGAGCAAGCCGAAAGAAAGCAATAAAAATGAGAATGGACAAGTGGGTAACAAAGGTTTGGTTTTGATGCTGGGAAAAGAATCAAGAGGAAAAATAGAACGGTTCTCAAACAGGCTAGGAATATTTTTTGCGAAGTTTGGGACTCCAAACTTTTATACTCTTTTGACGTTGCTTACGGGTTTTGCGGCGGCTTATGCAATTTTTTTAGGAGAATTCATTTTGGGAATTGCGCTTGTCCTGCTTTCTGGATTTTTTGACCTGCTTGACGGGGCGGTTGCAAGGGCAATTAAAGGAACCACAAAATGGGGGGCAATGGCAGACAGCGTAACAGACAAAGTAACCGAAATTGCATTGTATTTAGCACTTGCTCTTTATTCAAGCGTTTTGTCTTTGGGGGCAATGCTTGCAATCGCGGCATTTATGCTCAGCTCTTATATCAGCAAGCACGCAGGCGCCTTGGGAATAAAACAAGGCGGTGGCTTGATTGAAAGAAAAGAAAGGATTTTCCTGATATTTGTTGGGCTGGCGCTGGTTTACATTAATGTAGGGTATATGGCATATGTTTTGTATATTATTGCGGCACTTTCTGCATTAACAGCTTTGCAGAGGCTTTATAGGTCAAGGAAACTGCTTAACGAAGCAAAATAGGGTCATAACTCTTTTAGTATCTTATTTTTAGCCAATGGTGAAAACAAGTGAAACAGGGGGGAAGAAAGTTTTCCACTTGTTTTCATTTTTCCCAACAGGATTGCTTTTTTTAGGTCTTCTTCATTTTGTGCATCGCATTCAATGAAAGCGTTTCCAATTTCCCAGGGCGTATGAGCATCAGAGCCCGCAACCTTGCCAAGATTATGCGTGATGGCATAGTCCAATGCTTTTTGGTTCATGCCGGAAAAAATGCACCTGCTGTTAAACACCTCAATATGCTTCACCCTTTTCGTTGCGTTGTCTAAGTCCCTGAAAGGCTTTCTGAACCAGTCAAAGGGGTGCTGTATTGCACAGACCGCACCCTGTGCTTTCAAAGCATCAACAACCTCGCCGAAAGAACTTGACTTGACTTCTTTGGACATGAACAAGCCGCTTAGTTCGCCCAAAGTTTTTCCGTTTTCTTTTATTTTTATCTCCTCGCCTTTTACAACAATTAGACCGTTTTTCTTGCCCAAATCAGTTAGCTCTTTCCAAGCAAGGCAATTGTCATGGTCTGTAATTGCGATTCCGCCAAGCTTTTTTTCTTTTGCTTTTGCAATAATGCTTTTTGGCGTGCTCAAGCCATCTTTGCTATAGCAACTGTGGATATGCAAATCAATTTTCAATTGCAGTCACTCTAATTAGATTTTAAGCCTTATGAATTTAAATAATAAAAGATTAAAGGCAGAATCCTTATAGCTTCTTAATCCATTTCAAGCAAGCCGACTATTTCTTTATGCAGTTTTTGGTTGCCTGAAGCAACCCAAGAAAAAGTTTCGCCCAGGCTTTGTATTTTCGGCAACTTATTGCCAAACGCATCAGTGAAAATGCCGCCGGCTTCTTTTATCAACAAATAATCCGCAATGAAATTTTCAACAGTTGACATTCCCCTTACATCAAGGCAGGCATCGCAAGCGCCATTGGAAACATAGGCAGTATCCAAGGCAGCAGAACCGCCTCTTCTGATATACTTCGCTTTTTCGAGAATTCTTTTTACTCTTACAAGCTTTGACCTGTCTTTGAAATCAAGGTCAATTCCAACACAGGCTTTTTCAATAGAATCTTCTTTTGAAGAAAAGGCTCTTTCGTTGTTGTAAAAGGCGCCTTTGCCTTTCTGGGCCTTAAAGACATTTCCGGAAAAAATGCTTCCCACAAGGGCAAATTCAACATTTTCAAGCTGCAACGGTTTTTTTGCAGGAATAGCCGCAATTGAGAAAGCGACAGACTCGATTTTTCTTCCAAAATTTGTTGAACCATCCACAGGATCAATTACCAAAACATATTTTGCCTCGCCTTCTTTTGGAGGAATTTCACCGCGTTCCTCTGTAAGGATTTTTACCGGAAAGCCAAGGTTTTCAGAAAGAAAGTTTATTGCCTTTTCTTCGGCAAAGTAATCAAAACCCTTGGAAACATCTTCTTTTCGCGGATTTTTTTGCACGACACTAAGATGCTGAAAACCCTCGGAAAGCAGGAATTTTCGCACTTCGAAAAATGTTTTTTCAAAGACATCAAGCATTGGAACACCAGAGATGCAATAACTAAAAAAATAGGGCACAGTACTTATTTTAAATTGCAACCAAAAACAATTATCAAAAAAAGATAACAATTTTATTTTTTTAAGATAATTTATGCTTTAAGGATAATATTTTTATTTGGTTCTGTGCCTAATAAGTTTATGGAGCTGAATCTCGAGAAGTATTTCCTTGTTGCAAATGAGGTTAAGGAAAACCTCGGGAAGATTATAATTCCAAAGCTTGTTTCTGGAGAAAGGGTAAACGTTCTTTTTACGCTGGGATACTATAGCCCAAACTATTATTACCTCTTCCAATTGCTTTCGCTAAGCAGGTTTGCAAAATTCAAAAATGTGCGCCTATACTTTATCCTGGCTGACTTGGATATACTTAACAAGAAACGATTGTCCGCAATTTCCGAAGAAGAGTATGGCATTATTGAATATAAGCTTAAAGAAGTCAAAGACATTCTGCTCTCTTTTGGTTTTGACGAAGAAAACACTTATTTTTACAAGCTTTCAGAAGTCTGGAACAGGCTAATCAGAATAGACCCAAAACAATTCATAAATTTTTACAATGGGGCATCGGCAATGCCAATAAGCTGCCTGAAAATGCCAAACGAGCTATGCAAACTGCATTATAGGCTGGCCGGATACCATTTCACAATAGCATACTTCATAAGGGCTTATTTTGAGGTCATAATCAGCGCATACTTCAAGGAAATTTATCCTGAAGACATTTCCGGAAAAATTGACTTGTTCATAGTAGGCCATGCAGGATACTTCATGTTTCTTAACATAAAAGAATTACTGATAAAAGAGAATTTGTTGCCGAACGACACGCCGCCTTTTCTTCCCGTATTGGATTTGCCTTGTTTTGGAAGGGGACATCTCACAAAAACCGGTTTCAGCGTGCCTTCGTGGAACATGGAAGTGCAGGAAATCTATGAAATAATAAAGGCAAACAAGGTTCCGGCAGAACACATAAAAAAGATTTTCACAATATTGCTAAACGAATACCTGAACGAATTTATCGACTTTGACGGAAAAAAATTCACGGCAAGCAAGCAGCCGCCAAAGCTGTCAATGCACAATATTGACGAGCAAAGGCTCCTGCTGGCGGAAAACCTGCACAAGTTCCTGCAAAAAATAAGGGAACAGGTTTATGCTTCGGAAACAAAAGGATACCTCACAGTATCTGAAAAAGAAAAAATGAAGGACTTGGCAGCATTGCTCAACAAAAAACCCGCAATCGAAATACTTTCCAATGCAAACGGGACATTGACAACATCCGAGATGGCAAAAAAACTCAACATGCATGTTTCAAACACAAGCCGAATGGTTTCAGAACTCAAAAAACAAGGGCTAATAAAAAAAGACAACAACGGCAACCTTGTCAAAACAGTAAGAACAATCAAATTCAACCTTGATTAAGCGCACAATTAGTTATAAAAAAACAACAACACCCATGCCAGAATTTGTTAAAAAAACATAAAAAGAAAAACAACACAATTACTTACAGCAAATAAAAAAAATCATAAGGGGGGGCAACGGTTTTGCTGTTGGTGATTTCACCAGGGCAGGTAAACGGCGAAGGAAAAGTCAAAGATGCCATTGTCAATGTTTTGAGGAATGAGTGGCCGCTTTCTTTGAAAGAAATCTATTTTGCCGTAATAAAAAACTATTCCTTGAATGTTTCCCACCAAGCAGTGCACAAGGCATTGAAGAAGCTGGTTGAAAACAAGGTGCTGGTTAAGCAGGAAAGAAGATATTGCCTGAACATCGCGTGGATAAGGGAAATAAAACAATTTGGCACAAGCCTAGAGCAAGCATACCAACAACAACCTGCAAAAGAATCGCCTTTGAAAATAAGCGATTTGGAAAAACTGCGAACAAACCAACACTCAACCATTGGGTTGAAGAAAACTCAACCAAGAGAATATAAGACATTACAGGAGATAATTACTTAACAGTAGGGGGTTAATTAATCTGAAAGAAAAAGGGAATTCAAACGCAATTGCATTGCTGCTTTTAATTCCCTTATTCCTTTTTGGGGCAATTGTTTTCGCACAAGCAGATGTTAATGCTGCAGACACAAACCAAATAACAGCTGATTCCAATTCAATTGAAACAGACCACAATGCCCTAATCCAAGACAGCAACGCAGGGCAAGAAACAATAATCAGCTACCAGGACCAAAACATTGGTGCAGAAGGCTGGACAAGCTGCAGCTCAGCAAGCCCGCAAACACTATGCATAAACACAAGCCCGATAGACTCAGCCAACACTTTGCAATGGGCATTCTACAACTGCGCAAACGCCTCAAAAATAACAGAAGGCAGCAAATGCTTTGTGCCAGGGCAACAGGTATGCACTGACAAGGCATACTGCCCCCTAGGCAAAACCTGCCAGTTCTGGTACATAACAAGCAAAAACAAAAAACTGCGCAGTATACTTCTATGACACTGGTGCAGGCGGCAAAGACCCGTACATAAGCTATGCCAAGTGAAGCCAATTGCTTTTTTGCCTGCGTTTTAGGATTCGTATTCTAGTTTTTTTATCAGGTGTTTTAGGTTTTCGAGTGCTATCTGTTTCATCAGGAGGGCAAATTTTTGGTCGTCTCTTTTTTCGCTTAGTTTTGTGAGTTTCATGTATTGGTCGGAAAAGCCCACCGGTATTTTTATTAAGGGAAAATTGTTTTGGGTTAGTGCTTTTAGGAATATTGCCCTTGCTGTCCTGCTGTTTCCATCAATGAATGGATGGATGCGCTGGAATTCGCTGTGCAAAAATGCGGCTCGTTCAACTATTTCAGCTGCAGAAAATTTTTTCTTTTCCTGGATGCTTGCGTTTTTGAAAAAATTCTTTAATAGCCCAGGAAGCTCTTTCCAGCCAGCTGTTTTAAAGTTGGGGTTGCCTTTTATTCTGACGTTTTCTGCCCTAAAGCTGCCGGCTCCGGCAGCCAAGGAATTCATTGCCGCCCTGTGAAATTCAAGAATTGATTCCTGCGTGATTGCATTGCCGGATAAAATAAATCCGTCAAGCGCTTTTTTATAGTCCAGCACCTGTTGGGCATCCTTGAATGGTTTTGATTGGGGAACAATGTTTTGCCTGATTATTTTTTCGGTTTCTGACAATGTGAGGGTGTTGCCTTCAAGGGAAAGGCTTACATAAATAAACCCTATTTCATCAAAGGCAAATTTTTCTTTTTCAAGGCGTTTGTATGAGGAAAACTGTTTTTCAAGGCCGCTGTTAACAAGCGCTTCATTCAGGCAATCCAGCAGCAAAGGGCATTTAACCTTGGTTTCTCCAAAAAAGTATTCTGCAAGCAATTGAGTGAATTGCGAGGGCACAATTTTGCACAGAAAAGGCTTTCTTGACTCAACAATAGCAAACCCGTTTTTCGAAAGCTGGCCAATGATTCTCCTGACTGTTTTTGCGTCAAACGGCAATCCATTAATTTGGCCTTTTTCCAAGCCGGCTTTGACGAACTCAGCGGTTTTTTCCGAAATAACTTTGTTGTAATCAACCCCGTTTTTGAAGCAAAAGTAAACCAAGCTAAGAAGCATGTGCGCCTTTTTTGTTTTTGAAGCGCTAAATCGCCCTTGCCCCTCAATAACTAACCCAGCGGTTTTTAGTTCCTGAAGAAGATTGTATGCTGAATTGTAAGAGGTTTGGGCCTTGCCTGTTTTTTTAACAATATCAGCGCAGGAAAGCCCCGGATAAAGGCCAACAACCAAAAAAACATCCAATCTTGAAACCATGCTTAAATTAAAGCCTGAAAGCTTTAAAAACTCGCCTATAAAGGACTAAATATTAACATTTTATTAATTTTAAGTCCTTTATAGCCTCAGCCAGGCTATCAAGGCCATATTGCCTTTCTTAGCTCCTTTTTGTATTCTTTGAGGCACTTTCCCAGGCTTTTCCCATGCAGGACATAAAACATTTTTTCCGTCAAAAACCTTAAAAACGCGGGCTTGGCTGGGGCAATTGACGTAATTCTTTTAAAGCTGTTTCTGGCAATAGTTATTTTGGGAGAATAATTTTTATTGGGAGATTTGGATGGCTGAAAAGCTTGTTACTGCAATTGCCGGCGAAATCTGCCTTAGCAAGGATCCAGGCGGCAGCATGAAGAAGTGGAGGGCAATTTTCGGCGTTACCCAGACAGAGCTGGCTGACACCCTGAAAATTACCAGCAGCACTATTTCAGATTACGAGGGCGGCAGGAGAAAAAGCCCTGGCATTGGCGTTATTGCAAGGTTTGTGCAGACATTGATTCAAATTGACAATGGCAGGGGCAGCAAGATAGTGAAGCAATTGGAAAAGGACTTTGAGCCAGAGCCGGAGGCGTTTGAAACTCATGAATTTTTTTCCGCAATGCAGGCGCCTGATTTTGCAAAAAAAATTGATGCAACCTGTGTTGCAAACCCTTCAAGGCTCAAGGAAATGCAGATTTATGGTTACACAATGATTGACAGCATGAAGGTGATTCTTGATGTGCCTGTGCATGAATACATGCGGATTTACGGCAAAACGCCTGAAAGGGCGTTGATTTTCAGGTTTGTTGGAAACGGGAGAAGCCCCATGATTGCGGTAAAGATAGGCAGGTTTTCAACAGACATGAAGCCAGCATTGGTTGTATTGCACGGCACCATTGATTCTGTTACCGTTGACCCAATTGCTGTAAAGATTGCGGAAAGCGAAAAAATTCCCTTGCTTGTAACAAAAAAAGGCATTGAGGAAATAAAAGAAGAATTAAAAAAATTTGAAAGCTGATTTTGGCTGTTGCAGGCAAAAAGGAATTTTTGGCTAAATTCTCACCAGAAAGGTGAACCTGTATTTTTCCTGCTTGTTATCGTCTACGCCTACAAGCTTTTTTGAAACCTTTATTTGGGCGCCAAATTCCCTTTCAACCAGCTTTGCTGCATGGTAAGCGGCCTTTTTGCTGCCTATTTTCAAGTCAATCCTGCCGCCTTTTTCCGATGATTCTGTTATTGCCGCAAGGCTGTCCTTTTCCCTGCTTTTATTGAAAAAATTTTTTATTA
>Ga0315293_10005485_pt1 | contig 11946 bp, 7 predicted proteins | sample YL17G13_20_MG_FD_203071 | JGI IMG/M metagenome (GOLD analysis project Ga0315293, IMG submission 203071) | Sediment microbial communities from Yellowstone Lake, YNP, Wyoming, USA - YL17G13_20 | ecosystem: Environmental > Aquatic > Freshwater > Lake > Sediment | place: USA: Wyoming | collected... | reverse complement strand
ACAAGAGGCCTCCGGACGTCCAGATAATCAAGCGCACCCGCGGCGGCATCGACGTCAACTCGACCGTCAAGCTGACGAAGATCGACGAGGACCTCGTAGAGGCAATGCTCAGGGAATTCGGGATCGCCAACGCGGACGTGGTCATCCGCGAAGACATCGACGAGGACCGGCTCGTGGACGCGCTGGCATCCAACCGCCACTATGCGAAAGCTATCGTCGCGATCAACAAGATCGACCTTGTGAATAAATCCTACCTGCACGAGATCGAGAAGCGCCTGAAGGGGTGGGAATTCGTGCCGATCTCGGCCGAGTCGGAAGTCAACATCTCTCTCCTCAAGGACAAGCTGTTCGACGCGCTGGACCTGGTCCGGATCTACATGAAGCCCCAGGGAAAGGAGGCCGACATGAACGAACCCCTCGTGGTCAGGAAAGGGACCGACGTCGGGGAGGTCTGCGATGCCCTGCACAGGGAGTTCCGAAGAAAGTTCAGGTATGCGCTCGTCTGGGGGAAGAGCGCGAAATTCCCCGGGCAGATCGTCGGACTGGAGCATACGCTCGAAGACAGTGATGTGCTGACGGTCATCGTGAGGAGATGAAACGCGGCTAGGCTGTCATGCTCTTCTCGTACTTCTTGACCAGCTCGTCGCCATTCTTCACGATGCCCTTGTCGATCTCCTTGACCTGGTGCTCCTTCAGAAGCTTCTTGGCGATCTCCCTCGCCTCAGGGACCATCTTATTGGACATCGTGGCCTCCCACGGGACGGTCTTCTTGTTCCTGAAGTGGAGCTCCTTCCTGAAGTTCTTCATCGTGTGGGGGTTCGTCAGGTAGGTTCCGCCTGGCCCAACCTGCTTGATCACATTGACGGCCGCGGTCTCCTCGCTTATCGTGTAATTGTTCATGAACTGCTTGTAATTCTCCCAAGCATATGCATCGATGACCACCTGTTCGAGCGCTGCGCCCTTCGCGGATCCCCAAGAGCCCATTCCCTGGGACAGATCGCTTCCGCACATGCTGGTCAGCGTGCTGCTCGTCAGCTCGCAGAAGGTCTTCATCACTCCGAGGTCCTCTCCATCGACGCCCCAATCAGCTATCTGGCAGGGGAGCCTGTATCTGTGTGCCATCTGCCCGAGGCCGGCGCCTATGAACGGCTGCTCGACCGACTCGTAGTCGATGTTCCCCGTGTTCATGTCGATCGGCGTGGAATTCGAACCGTAGATGTGCGGAGCACCAGGGCATGCGGTCTGGGTGATGACGATGCTGGCCAGGTTCTCTGAATTCGCGTTCACCAGAGTGCCTGCCAATGTGACCGGCGCTGATCCTCCCGACAGGGACATCGAAAGCGATGAGATCGGGATTCCCGCCTTGGCAAATTCGATCTGTCCCTCGACGGATCCTTTCTCGAACGAGAGGGGGGCGATGGGGCAGGATACGACAGAGAATATCGGTCTCTTCTTCAATTCCTTCTCTCCGCCGACGACCATCGAAGCGAGCTCGATCTGCTTCCTCGCATCTACTGCATTGACGGAATCGCCTTCGATATGCTTCGTCTGGTTCCGGAGCGAAACCCAAAGTTCATGGATTGTGTGCACTTCCTGCGGGACCTCCCCCGCTGTGACGCAGGGCCAGAAGTAATCGACCTGAGGCATCGCATCCGCAAGCTTGGCGAAGTCGGCGAGATCCTTGCTCGTCGTACCCCGCGTCTTCCCGGTATCGAGGTCCTTCATGTAGACCGCAAGCCCAGTGGTGGCGGTGTAGGGCCATGTCTGCACAGGCAGCTTCATGTCGTATTTCGGATCGCGAGCCGCGCACAAGATCTCCTTCGGCGCCTTGCCCAACGCGTCCTTGACCATGCTCTCGGAGATCTTGGCTATCATCTTCTTCTCGTCGATCTCCGCTCCAGCATCCTTCAGCATCTTCAATACGGACTGGCTCCTAACAAGCACTCCGATCTCCCTGAGGACCTTGAGGCTCAGATCGTGTATGAGGTTCTCTTCATCCTTGTCCATCAATCTCAATCGTGCAACAGCCATCTCAGTCACCTCCTCAGCAAGCGAACCTCTTCGCGTATTCCTTCAACAGCCTGTCCCCTTCCTTGAGTATCGAATTGTCGACTGGAAGTGGATGGTGCTCCTTCAGAAGCTTCCTGGCGATCTCCTTCGCCTCCGGGACCATTGCCTTGGATAGGGTTGCCTCCCAATTGCGGTGGCTCTTGTCCCTGAAGAAAAGCTCCTTCTTGAAGTTCCTGACAGTGTGCGGGTTCGTCAGGAATGTGTTCCCGTGGCCGACCGCCTTCATGACGTCGAGCGCGGCCTTCTCTTCTGTGATTTCCACCTTCCTCAGATAGCCCTTCCAGTTCCTCCACATGTAATTGTCAATGACCATCTGCTCGAATGCGGCCCCCTTCGCGGCGGCGGTCGACCCGATCCCTGAGGTCAGATCTGTTCCCGAGAATGTGTCCAGCGCCGTGCTGGACATCTCAGAGAAGGATCTGCCTATTCCCGGGGTCTCATCTCCGCAGAGCCCCCAGTCGCCGACGACGCAGGGGATGCCGTACCTATGGGCCATCTGCCCCAGTCCAGCGAATATCGCTGGGACGTCCGGCGCCTCGTAACCGACATCACCCGTGTTCATGTCACCCGGGACACCGTCGGACCCGTAGATGTGAGGGTTGCCCGGGTTCGCTAGCTGCGTTACGACGAGGCTCCCAAGGTTCTCGCTGTTGATCAGTGTAAGGAAACCGGCCATTGTAACGGGGCCAGTTATGCCAGCGAGCGGCATCGGCATGCAGAGTATCGGGATGCCGGCCCTCGCAAGCTCGACCTGGGCCTCCATCGCCATTTTCCGCATTACTAAGGGTGAATCAGGCGAGACGAGCACGGAGAACATCGGTCTCTTCCTGAGCTCTTCCCTCCCTCCTGCGAGCAGCGCGCCGAGTTCGATCTGCATGCGCGCGTCATCCTCGTTCCTGCATTCGATCTGTTGATGATGCTTGCCCGTATTGATTAGTGAATGCCAGACCTCGAAGGGGGTGTGCGACTCCTCCGGGACATCCCTGGGGATGACCGTGCTCCACACAAAATCCACCTGGTCGAGCGCATCCCCCAGCTTTGCGAAGTCACCGACGTCCTTGACCGTTGCCGTGCGAGTAGCTCCAGTGTCGAGGTCGGTCAGGTATATCGAAAGTCCGGTCGTCCCCACGAACGGTATTCCGTCGACCGGCAGCTTCATATCGTGTTTCTTGTCGCGAGAATAGAGAGTGAAGCTCTTGGGAGCCTTCCTTATCGAATCCATGACGAGGCTCTCGGGGAACTTGACGATATTGGTCTTCTCATCCACATCGGCACCGGCGTCCTTCAGCAGCTTTCGGACCTTCGGGCTGTGGACCAGCATGCCGACCTCCTTCAGGCATCTGAGGCTCTGGGCATGGATGATGTCTTCCTCGTTCTTGTCCAAGAATTTGATTCGTGCGAGCGCCATGTCGAACAACTCCCGAGCGTTCCAGACGGTTGCGAATTGGAAGTGTATTCCGATTTAGGCTAAAAGCGTTTCCATTCTGATTTCGCCGCGGTGAATTACGGATGACTCGGGCAAAGCGCTCACTTATGTCTCGACGTGAACCGATGTGTCCGCTGCGTGGCGCTCCTTAGTCGGCTCTTTCAATTTCAGGCAAGCCGCGGTTATCGTAGATATGAATTCCAGCCATTTGATCGTGCTTCTCGAGGGGAATTTCCCGTCCCTCGGGCCAGACATCTCTATCCATCCCAGCAGCTCGTCGCTTGGGCCCAGGACGCTGAACTCAATGTAGTCCCCCTCGACCATGCTGTCGGGCGAAGGCCGCTCTTTACCGATCAGGCTCGGGCGGTTGTACATGTCCCCCCCTCCTTCTTTCAGGGGCATGTCGTCAATAAGGTGGATCTCAACGATCTTGTTCACCCTGGTGCTCGGGTACGCCCGGGCATCCATCATCTCGGCGAGGGTGTAGGAAAGCTTCTGCCTCGATGTCTTCACCTCGTCCCGGAATCCGACCATCGCAACGCACTTGAAAATCCCCTCCCTATCCTTTGCACCAATCGAGACTTCCTTGAACCCGAACGCCTTGTAGATGGCCCTTGCGACGTCGTTCAGAAAGACCGCTGTCGACTGTCCAGGCATCTTCGTGTGAAGTGTCAAGGAATCGAGCACCTCGATTATCTGCTCGTCCTCGGTGTTCGAGACCGGGGCATACTTCTCAAGTAGAAACTTCGTCTCCTGGGAGTCCTTCGTGTGTCTACCGGTCACGCCTTCCACCCTCCCCTGTGCGCCTCTATTGTGGAAAGCAGCGAGGCGATAAGTTCCATCCATCGTATGGTGGTCTTCGACGGTAGCTTCCCGCTTCTCGTCCCCGCGAGCTCGAAGTAACCCGTGATGTCCCTGACGTACCCCTGCATGAAGACATCGATGTAGTCTCCCTCCAGCATGTCATCAGAGTTCGCCCTTGTCATGGATAGCAAGCTCGGTCTAGTATACGATTTCTCCTCTCCTGGCTTGTAGGGGGCATCCTCGGCCATGTAGAAATGAGTGTAAGTGCTGACCTTGGTCGACGGGAATACAGACTCATCGAAAAGGTCCGCGTGGCTGTATCTGATCTCTTTGTAAGCGGCCTCGGCCGAAGGGGTCAGGCCGAGGGCGACGATATACCTGAACTTCTCGTCGACAGGATCCTTCACGGCGATTGAGACGTATTGGAACTCGAAGTTGCGATGGATGAGCTTCGCGGCGTCCATCAGGATCGTGTGCATCGGCGTCCTCGGGGACATCGCACTTTTGAGGAACTGCTCGATGCCGTCGACTATCGAATCCTTCTCCTCCCGTTTGATGGGGGAGTATCTCTCCCTTATCATCCTCGAGAGTTCCAGCTTCTGATCAACGCCTGTCGGCATGTATCCCGTTTCGGTCAAATCTCATAGTGGGATTTGAGCTTTCTGGTATCTCTATCGGTCCTACTTGGATGACTTTCTCGTTTTGTTCAGCGAGAGAGCCAGTATGAACCCTCCGATGAAGATTAACACTACCGCTATCGATACCGGCGCGATGTTGGGGAAGTATCCATTGGCGAACCAGATGACGCCCAGGATGGCGGACAAGCAACCCCAGAGCAGCACATACGCCGAATCCGAAGCCCACAGACTCCCCTCCCCGCTCGGCCGGGTCATTAGACTGCCCATCATTATGCCGTACACTCCGAATTCGATGAGCAAGATCGGCGGCATCGACCACCAATCGTTCCTTACCCAGGCGAGCAGTATCGCGACCGCGAATGCAATGAATGCGAATCCCGCCGTCAATCCCTGATAGCTTGCCCTTCGTGCAGTCTCTCCAGCCAAGTTTCTACCTCCCATATGGATACGTCAGAGGTAACGTATTGCAGCCCTGATTGATAATCATCTCGCTCTAATGTCGCTGACCATCCGATTTTGCACATATTCCTGCAACTCAATGTCGATAATAGTCGCGTCATCCTGATGCCTGGGGAGAAATCGATATCCGTAATAGCGATTTTGTCGAATAGCCTCACAGGTCCTAATGGGTGGAAAGGGGCGGAATCGCATGCTTGATATAACTAGAGGTAATCGCGTTCCCAAGGTGGATTAATTGCCGAGCATCAACCGAGCAGTTAGAGCAATGATTATCGCGATTTTGATGACTACGGCCGTCTTCGCCGTTTTAGTGGCCGTTCCCATGAACGCATCTGCGGGCACCATACATGCCCCGATCGAAATTTCAAGTGACGCGAATTTCGCAGATGCCGGGAACCCTCTCAGCTACGGGGTCACCGGAGGCAGTGGCACCGAGTCAGATCCGTACATCATCTCTGGATGGAACATCAGTTCATCAACAACGACTGGAATCTACATCCAATACGCGAGCGTCTATTTCACCATAGAGAACTGCAACATAACTGGCGATTCTTCGCAAAATGCGATCGTCCTCAACAGCAACAGTCACGGAAAAGTGCTCAACTGCAGCCTGACCGGGAACAGCTATGGCGTTTACTCGTATGACTCGCGGACTGAGGTCTTGAACTGCACAATATCAGGTGGCAACACTGGGATTTATTCCTATAACGACTGTTAGCATTGTTTCGAGGGGCAACAACCTTTCGAATTTCGTCAACTATGCAATCTATTCCGATTACTCCAAAGCAGTGAGTTTCGTGGACAACGATATTTCCTCTGGCTACGTGGGCATATATATCTCGCGTGCTCCCGGGCAGATCACCGCAATGCTCGGTAACGACATATCGGATTGCCCCCAGTCCGCCATCATCGTGACTCAGTCAAGAAATGCTAGGGTATTTGGCAACAACATCACCGACTGCGGATACTACGCTATCCAGCTTGAGGATTGCTTGGACAGCATGGTGTTCCACAACGACATCAACTCATCCGGTTACGCAGAGGATTATGGAGGCTCAGGGAACCAATGGGATAATGGTTACCCGAGCGGTGGCAACTATTGGGTTCAAGCTCCGCACATTGATGTCTTCAGCGGTGCGGACCAGCTCACTCCAGCTCCCCTCGGGGACGGAATAAGCGATACTCCTGTCACGTTCTGGGATTCCGCAGCCGACAAGTATCCTCTAAACGCCTCGTTCTCCGGTAACGTCGAGCCGGTCGCAGGGTTCAACCTCACGAAGAGGGTTCTTAACACAACAACTTCCCTTTACATGAACGCCTCGCTGTCCGTCGATGTGGAAGACCCGCTCAGCGCTCTGCAGTTTAGGTGGGATTTCGAGGGTGACCTGGCCTGGGATACCGCATTCAGCCCAACAATGGATGCATCCCATACATATGCGGCCGAGGGCAACTACACGGTGCGCCTTGAGGTTCAAGATTCGGGAGGGCTGACCGGAATCGCGACCCAGGATATCGTGGTATCGAACAATGCTCACGACACCATCTACATCTACTCAGATTCTGACTTCACGAATCCTAATTCGACAACTGGCGTGACTTGGGGCAGCGGAACTGAGGCGGATCCGTACATCATATCGGGTTGGGTAATCGATGCAACCGAGGACGCGGGGATCTACATCGAATATACCACGGCATATTTCATAATACGAGATTGCCGGGTGTACTTCGGTGGATTCGAGTATTCAGGAATCTATCTCTACCAAGCTCAGAATGGCAAGATTGAAACGTGCATTGCAGGTATGAACAATTTTGGCATCGAGATGTATTACGGCGAAAATGTCGAGATAACTGGATGCAATGTAACGGATAACTTCCAGAGAGGCATCTATTGCTACGGTTCGAACGACACCCTAATCCGCGGCAACAACGCCTCCCTCAACGGATATTCCGGCATTCACATGTACTACTCTGATAACTCCCTGATATCCAACAACACGGTCAACAATCGGTCGGATTACGGAATCTATGTCTACGAATGCTTCAACTTGACCATCCTGCGCAACAACCTGAGCGGCCATCTGCAATACGGGGTCTTCGCTCAATGGTCAGAGCGACTCAATATCGTGAGGAACGAGTTCATTGGGAACCCGACCGGCGTCTATGATGTCTATACCGATGGCGTAAATATCATCGGGAACAACTTCACCGGGGAATTCTACGATGGCTCGTACTACGGTGGTGGGGTCTACCTTGAGGTCGATAATGGGGCATCGGTCCACCACAACAATTTCATCAATCTGAATATGTACGCGTACGATCCAGGTATATCGACCTGGGATGCAGGCTACCCGCTAGGAGGCAACTACTGGGACATTTTCACCTACCCAGGAGATGTGAATAGTGGTCCAGCCCAGAATATCCCTGGCGCTGATGGTATCGTCGACATGCCTCTCGGTATAGATGCGGACAGCTGGGACCACTATCCGCTGATCGCTCCGTTCAACATGTCAAACCTCCCGCCGATCCCAGCGATAGCCACGTCAGCTGGTATTGTCAACACATCGACCGTGCTCTATGTGGACGGTATAGGCAGCTTCGATGTAGAGGATCCAGCCAGCGCACTCAGGGTGAGATGGGACTGGGAGAGCGACGGCACTTGGGACACTTCCTGGTCGACGACAAAGACCGCATCTCATACATATTCAATCGAAGGAATCTACACGATAACGATGGAGGTTAACGATACCGGTGGGTCGGTCACATCGACCACCGCCATGGTTGTCGTTGACGACATGTACAGGGTGACGAACATCCACATAAAGGGCGACACTCAATTCAATGTCACCAACGGCGTAAACGGCGGGGGCGACGGCTCCGCGGGCAACCCCTATGTCATACAGAACTACGTGCTTGACGCGACTAACTCCCGCGGCATCTGGATCGAGCACACGGATGCGTATTTTGTGATTCAGAATGTTCATGTCTTCTACGGTGAAATCAACAGCATCGAAGGCATAAGGCTGGACGATGTCCAGAACGGGTCTATTGTCCTGTCCTCGTTCATGGACAACCATTACGGAATTGAGCTCCAGTCCTCCGGCAATGTGAGTGTCTCGGATTGCGTGTTCGAGTCTTGTTACATGAGCATTTATGGATACCAATCCGATTACCTCGATTTCGCGCGACTCACATCGGCCAACACAACGGACAACTCGCTGTACTTCGGGAGCTATTGTGACTTCATTACGATTTCCGATTGTGACATTAGCCACGCCAGGCAGTCCGGAATATCGTTCGGCGGGAACTCCCATGATGTACAAATCATGAACGCCAGTCTGGATTCGACCTACTATGGAATATATTGTTATGAAGTCAGCCGCCTCGGCATTACGGACTGCAACGTGACCTCGTCATACTATGCAATCATGGCCTACTTCTCGGACAACTGTACGATATCGAACAACGAGGTGTTCAGTTCCCGCTACGGGATGTATCTCTACGATATCGAGAACACTCTCATCGATTACAACTACCTCAACGCCACGGTACAATATGGGATTTTCATCTACAGCACCTCAAGGAACATCATGGTAGACAACTGCCACTTGAACGGCAATGGCAATGGGATTAGGATATACTCCAGCGGCGAGTACATCACGATTTCCAACTGCACGGCAAAGAACGTCAATTACGGCGTGTACGCCAATTCGGTGACCAACATCTCGGTGAGACTCAACAACTTCACTGGGGCGGGCACATATGGAGTTGAGGTTGTCCAGTCGTCGTACTTCGAGATCATAGGGAACAACCTTTCAGGTACGGTCTATGGTGCGTATGTCTCCAACTCCAATGCGTTCAACATCTTGGAGAACTCGATGTGGAACAACTCGAACTACGGGGTCTTTCTCAGTGGTTGCCTGGACGGGCGGGTCAAGAACAACGTCGTGGCGGGAGCATTGAGCTACGGGATATACATGTCCTCCTGCACCGCAATGATGGTGGCAGGGAACAACCTCATAGAAAACGTCAATCAGGCGTACGACGACAACGGTCCGCAGAACCACTGGAACGAGACGGCCGCATATGGAGGAGGCAACTATTGGTCCAACTACACCTTCCCGGACGCCAATGCGGATGGATTCGGCGACACGCCTGCGTTGATCGACCTCGTCGACAGCGCGGACTACCTGCCGTTGATGTCTCCATGGGTCCCGAAACAGGATGTCGAGGCCCCTGTGACGACCATCGCATTGAGCGGGACGATCGGGACAAACGGCTGGTACACGTCGGACGTCATCTTGAATCTGACAGCGACCGATGACTTCAGCGGGGTCAAATGGACCAAGTACATGATTGGCACTGGCGCTTGGGTAACCTATACCGCCAACGTGACGATGTTGACCGACGGGTCGTATGTGCTGACTTACTGCTCGGAGGACAAGTCCGGAAATGACGAGGACAATAAAACGGTCACGGTGAAAATCGACAAGACGCTCCCGACCCTGACCATCAACCAGACGAGCGGCATGACGGTAAGCAAGAACTACTCCGTCATATCATGGCTCGGATCGGACGCGACGAGCGGCATCGATCACTTCGAGATCAAGATCGACGGCGGATCGTTCGCGTCGGTCGGGTTGGCGATGTCCCACAACTTCACATTGCTGACCGACGGAACGCACAATGTGACCGTTAAGGCTGTGGACAAGGCCGGGCATGAGTACAACACGTCGATCCAGTTCACCGTCATCGCGGAGACGGCAGGCGGCGGTACATCTGGAGATCTTTTGACCTACGGGCTGATAATCGTGATCATCATCGTGGTGGTTGTCGCGCTGCTGATGGTCATGAGGCGTGGCAAGAAGCCGTCACCGAAACTCGACGAGATGAAGTCTGAGCCACCGACGCCGCCGGCAGACTGAAGTCAAACCCAAAAGGGAGGGCGTTTGCCCTCCCCTCAGTCTTCTTATTTTGATTTATCCCTATGCGAAAATCAATATACCCATCCCTCTCAATACAGTGCCGACTGGAAATGTTCCAAAGACCGCGAGGGACGAGAGACTTCGGTCCCGTTGAGATGGCAAGGCGCCGCTGGGCCCTGGAAAAGATGCGCGAGACCGCTCTAAAGTTCGGCTTCCGCGAGATCCAGATGCCAACATTCGAGGAGCTTGAGCTCTTCACAAGGAAATCCGGCCCCGGGATAGTCGAGGAACTCTACGCCTTCAAGGATAAGGGCGGGAGGGACATCGCTCTCAGGCCGGAGATGACCGCCCAGGTCATGCGGTTCTACGTCAGCGATCTCTCATCCCTTCCAAAACCCCTCAAACTCTTCTACTACGGTCCATGCTTCAGATACGAGAACCCCCAGTCGGGGAGATTCAGGGAGTTCTTCCAATTCGGCGCTGAGATAGCCGGTGCGAATACGCCTGAGACGGACGCCGAGGTCATCGCACTGGCATCAGCTATCATATCGGCTGTCGGGCTCAAGGGATTTACCATCAGGATCGGATATATCGGCGTCCTCCGCAACATGCTGGAGGAACTGAAACTGTCTGGCTCGGAGATTGCGGCGGCTCTTCATTTCCTGGACAAGAACGATGTCGAGGGATTCAATGTATTCGCGTCGCAGAAATCCATATCGAAAGAGACGATTGAAAGGATCCTTTCGATAAGGAACTTGAAAGGGGATATCGAGATACTGGACGATCTCAACGATGGAGCCGCTAAGGATTATCTCAAGGAGATGGCGATGTCCCTCTCGCTCCTCGGGGTCGGGAAATTCCAGATCGACATTGGGATCATCCGGGGACTCGATTACTACACAGGCATGGTTTTCGAGATAGACGCCCCCTCGCTCGGCGCCGAGAAGCAGATATGCGGCGGGGGATCGTACGACCTCGTCCCGCTGTTCGGCGGAGAACAGGTGTTCACGACAGGTTTCGCCCTTGGGTTCGACCGCGTGCTGATGGCAGCAGAGAACGAGGGGCTCCCTCAAATCGTCGACGAGCTGGATGTCTATGTGATCCCTGTCGGAGACAGCGCAAGAGAGAAGGTTCTGGGGATTGTTGAGATGTTGAGGAAGGCAGGCCTATCCACCGACTTCGACCTGATGAGACGCAGCCTGAGCAAGAACATGAAATACGCTTCTTTGGCGAAAGCCAAGCAAGTCATCATTGCTGGCGAGAATGAGCTGGCAAAAGGGGCCGTGACCCTCCGCGACATGAAATCGGGCGATCAGAAAGAGATCAAGATTGAATCGCTCATCGAGGAAATGAAAAAGTGAGAATGCGGGGGATTCCGTCCCCCGTCAGTTCTTATGCGTTTACTCTGAGCCGAACCCGAGCTTCTTCTTCACTATCTGGCGCTTCAGGTACTGGATCGCATCGGTCTGGTTGATCTTCTTCGGGCAGACGTCGACGCAGTTGAAGATCGTGTGGCATCTCCAGATGCCGTCCTCGGTGTTGACCATGTCCAGCCTCTCGTCCTTGATGGTGTCCCTCGAGTCGACGACGAACCTGTACACCTTCTCGAGCGCCGCAGGTCCGATGT
>Ga0315293_10005483_pt1 | contig 11947 bp, 5 predicted proteins | sample YL17G13_20_MG_FD_203071 | JGI IMG/M metagenome (GOLD analysis project Ga0315293, IMG submission 203071) | Sediment microbial communities from Yellowstone Lake, YNP, Wyoming, USA - YL17G13_20 | ecosystem: Environmental > Aquatic > Freshwater > Lake > Sediment | place: USA: Wyoming | collected... | reverse complement strand
AGGAGCTTATCGCCGAACCCCTACCCGATGTCTCCCGATACCCGGTTTACACGTGGGCGGGGCCTGGAAAGGCTTCCGCAATACAGGCGACACCTCTTGCGTAACTGAGCGGTATCACCCGTTCTTGTGCGCCAGACCTCCAGCCCCGTCGTCGAATTGCCGGCCACCAGGTAGAGATGCCCACTGAGGACTATGAGGCCTGGCGCCCGACGCGTCTCGGGATCCCCAAAGCCGTTGTCCACAACCTTGGCCCAGTCGCTCCCATCGCACACCTGGCAGCGCCACACCTGCGTCCCCTCTCCGGCGACGTGGTGAGTGGCGGCATACAGACGACCGTTGAAGGCTGCCAACGCGGAGATCGACGAATTGCCTGCCTCACCAAACCCGCCAGCGCCAACCTTCGTCCAGCTCCCGGCGTCGCCCGTGCTGCTGCGCCAGATCTCACCGTCCGTTGTGTTGTAGGAGCCTGCGTACAGTTGGCCATCAAGTGCTGCAAAGGTGAAGCCCATGTTGTCTGCGCTGCCGAATCCATTCACCACAACTCGGGACCATGCTCCGGCATCGCCTGAGCTGCTGCGCCAGATTTCGCCGCCATGGCCGCCGTCATACGATCCCGTGCTTGCGTACAGTTGGTTGTTGAACACGGCCAGGCGGAAGACCTCTGCGTTCGTCGGATCCCCGAATCCGGCGGACACCACGCGCGTCCACACCGCGCCGTCATCTGACCGGTACAGTTCACCGCCGTTGGTTGCATCGGCCCAGGTTCCGGCATACAGGTTTCCGTTGAACTCCAGCAGATGGTCTACGGCCACGTTGTACGTATGCCCAAAGCCGTTGGTGGTCATCGGCGACCAAGTGCCCGTTCCGTCCATCCGCCAGAGCTGAGCTCCCCCGGAGCCCTCGTTCCACAGGCCGGCGTAGAGCTGGCCTGCGAAGGTAGCCAGCGTGGTGACCCCCACGTTCTGCCGGTCACCAAAGCCGTTGATGTTCCTCTGCATCCAGCCCGGACAGCCGAGACTGAACTTCTGCACGCGATGGTTGGCGCGATCCGTCACATATACATTGTCCGAGCCATCCACCACAATGCCCGAGGGGGCGCGCATGTCTCCTGTGGTCAAACCCCAGCTGCCGCCGATCGTGGTCAGGTAGGCGCCGGTGTCGTCAAACACCTGAACGCGGTTGTTCCACTCATCGGCCACGTAGACCCGCCCCGTGCTGTCGGCCGCGACCGACATCGGGTGGGCGAGGAGTGAGAAGCTGTCTCCTGCAACCCCGGTCTGCCCGGCAAACGTCGAGCACGTCCCACTGCTGCCGCTCAACGTGCATTTCTGCACTCGGTGGTTCTCCGAATCGGCCACATAGATGTTGCCGTTGCCATCGATGGCGACTCCCCAAGGGTCATCGAAATGGTTATCGTCCGACCCTGAGACGCCCGTCACCCCCAACCTGGCTTTGAAGACCTTGCTGCTGGTGAAGATCTCGATCCGTTCGTTGCAGTGGTCGACCACGTAGAGGTCGCCATTGACCGGGCTGATCGCCACGCCGGCAGGACAAGCGAACTGATAGTCACCCGTCCCCCAGCTGCCGATGCTGCTCACAAGGGATCCCGCGGAGCTGATGATCTGCACACGGTCGTTGCCTGTGTCCGAGACATAGATGTTCCCGCTGGCGTCCACGGCCACGTTCCCTTGCGGCCCTGCCCAATAGCTTCCCAGATGGCTGTCGTCGTCTCCCTTCACGCCCGCTTCGCCAAAGGCCCACTGCTGGACGCCGGAAGCGTTGAGCTTGACGAGCCGGTTGCCTCGTTCCTCGGTGACATACAGGCTGCCATCCGGTGCCCGGCCGATTCCCCATGGATGATTCAGCCGGCTGGTATCCACGGGGTAGGGCACCCCGGTCGTGCCGAGCGTGGCGAGGTACGTGCCGGCACTGTCGTACTTCTGGATCCGAAAACCGTCATAGTCGCTCACAAACACATGGTCGCCCGAGTTCACTGCCACAGACGCCGGCCAGAGCAGATGGGCATTGTCAGAGCCCGGTGAGCCCGAAACACCCGCGAACAGGGCGCAGGTTCCCGAGGCGTCGCATTTGAGCACGCGGGCGTTTTCGCTATCAGCGATGAAGACCTGGTCACTTGTGTCGACCGTGATGCCGAACGCCCAGCCGAGGTGAGACAGATCGCCGCCGGATACCCCCGTGACGCCGAAGAACGTTGCGCAGCTCCATCCGCCCGAGTACGTGCAGCGCTGCACGCGGTAGTTGGCGGTGTCCAGGACGTAGAGACGACCGGTACTGTCAAAGGCGATCTCGGCTGGTTGGTCGAAGCCGCTGTTGTCGGACTTGGGCGTACCCGTGACGCCGATGTTCAGCGAGTAGACCGGGCTCCCGCCGGATAGGTCATAGACCTGAATCCGATGGTTGTTGGCATCCGAAACGTATAGGTTCCCGCCGCTGTCAAAGGCAATGCCCCGCGGCGTATCGAAATGTTGGTTGTCGGTGCCGGTGTCCCATGGATTGTTGTCCCATGTCGGGAATACCTGGATGTAGGTACCCGAAGAGTCGAACTCGGTCAGGCGGTGGTAGTCCGCCACCCAGATATTGCCGCCGCTGTCGACGGATACGGCTTTGGGACCGCTCAAGACGTAGTTGTCAATGTAGACCGATCCGGCCGTACCGATGGTCATGGCGACCGATCCGGACGGGTCGAACTTGATCATCCGGCTGCCGAGTTCTTCAGCCAGGTACAGGTTGTCGCTGCCATCGATGAACAGCCCGTTAGGGCCGTTTAGATAGGAGGTGCTGGCCGGGTAGGCCTCTTCGGTCACACCGTACGTCTCGACATAGCGGAAGCTCAACCCAGGCTCCCCCATCACGGCTGGGAGCGGTGCCCCGCTCGCGGCCGCGGGGGTGGGAGCCGAGCGATTCCTGGCATTGGGTTCCTCTTCGGGAGGTTGTCTGCGCTCGCCACCGCCGGTATAGCGGGCTGGGTGACTTCCCGGCGGTCTCTCGCCTTGGGCCAGCACCGGAAGGCCCCCCGCAGCCATCAGCATCGCCAAGACCGCAGCCAAGCCGGCCAGTGTTGAAAGGCAGCGTTTCATGCCACTCCCTCCTGATTACATACTCCGACGGAAGGGGCTTTCAAGAGCAGGCGTCGCCCGACCCTTCAGCCAGGTCTGGCGACGCGAACAGGCCACGAGCCACAGCCTGTGAGTTCCACCCCTTCCCCCCGATTCGCTACTTCGTCCTGTCCTACAGCACTTCTGACCCGCAGACGCGCCCGCACAACCCGGTTGCCACCTTCCGTCGGCCCTGGCCGGGACAGGACCCACAGCCGAAGCTGACCTCCAGCTCAGGGACACGTTGAACCCTTGCGCCGGGAGATCGGTGAATGTTTGCCTGAGGGAGCCCGAGCGGGACGCTTCTCGGGCCGGACGGCCTTCTGTCGGGCACTGGGGTCTGTTTGCGCAGCCTAGATCCAGCCAGGTCGTGTGGATCCCATCGCTGGCACACGCCCCGGGCCATACCTCCTCCGCCATCGACGCCAAGCGCGACAGCACCAGCGTCAGGGCGGTGAGGTGAGTCGCCACCGCCTACGGCATCATTGGCAGGAGATAGCCAGCTTTGTCGTCCGGCACCTGGGCGAAGGGGTTCGTTGGCAGGAGGCCAAGGCTCTGGTCCTTGCCCTGCCCGAGGCCGGTCCCTTCGGCGAGCTCAAGGAGCAGGTCGACGCAAGCCCCCGCTAAGCCAGACGTCAGGCGAGCCCGGCCGAAGCCGGGCCTCCCCTCAACCCGCCAGAACAGACACGCTGCCCAGGAAGGATCATCTCGCCTGGGATCGTCGGTTTCGCTGGCCGCATGGATGCCAACTCGGCGACTCGGATGACTGACGGATCGAACCGCTGTGGCTTGCCGCAACGACTCCCGGGCCGTCCTTGGCCGTGATCGGAATGTCTCGCCTCGAGCGGCAGCCTGGCAAGCGCGCGCCGACCCGACGGCCGGCGCGCTGTGTCCACCCGCTTGGGCCCTGGGCCCCCCTTCGCTCAGCCGGTGCCCTTATCGTTGAATGAGCGGCATGAACGCGCCGAAACCCGGCGGCGTCCAGTATCCGAGTCGCACCCCACACAGCTGCTCGTTGCTGCCAGTGAAATTCGGGCGCCAGTTGAACAGCAGTGGGGTATCGAAATTGTCTACCGTGTACTCGGCGAACGTTGGGGTTTGAACATAGTCGTCGCCATAGCCCCCGGTTCCAGAGGAATAAACCCAGGCAATATCGTCATAGCCACCTGTGAAGTCATACGCTGTCAAGAACAATGTCGAGTTGGCGGCATTGGTGTCGTAGTAGTAGAGGCGAAAGAAATCGATGATGGCGCCATCGGGGAGCCACAAGTCCATTACAAAGATTTCAGATCCACCTGCGGTTGCATAGATGCATTGACCACCACCGGCTGCCGAGTAGGTCGTGGTGGAGAAGCGCGGGTGGAAGGCCGTGCCGGGAATAACCTTCCATTGCCTTTGCCAGCCAGCCGGGACGCCGGCCGGGACGGGGAGATCGAGGTCAGCTTCGTTGAGGGACTGCAATGTCGACTCGCCGGACGGGCCTGACTTAGAGGAATCGGACCACAACTGCGGCTCCTCCGGCGGGGGTGGTGGAGCCTCGGTGGGGACAGGCGTCGGCTCAGGCTCCTGGGCCTGGGCGACGAATGCCCCAGTGCTCCCCGCAACGATCAGGGCGCCCGCCAGCACAAGAACTGCGACCATCGTGAGCACGATCCTTGCTTTCATGACTACCCTCCTCATAGATGATGAAACGGATCACGGATTGCCTGAACTGAGGCATCGCCCGCGAGAGAATCCTGGTTAGGGACTAACGAACCAGCACGCTCTGCGAGCAAGAACTGCCAGGCCCTGCCCCGCTGACCAGGGGGGAATCCCCGCCTACGTATGTCCCTAGAATATAGCACGAACGTCCCGACTTGGGCGTGTCTTGTGTTGAACATCGACGCGTGGCCCAAGTGCGGAGTTGGCCGACTTGTATTCGTATCACTTTGGTCGCAATTGTCTTTGCGTACCTGTGCGGGTGCACCGGGACCTTGTAGCCCGCTGGTGCGGCCATGGCGCCCCATCGGGCGACGGACAGACCCGTGCCTGTCCAATCCCATCCAATCCAATCCGATCGACAAAGCCCGGCAGGATCGGCCCGCTTGGCGGGTCAACAGTTGCCGGAGGGCACGGGCAGTAACCGAGGCTCAGACAAACGCGTGCCTCAGGTTGGGCGGCTTCCCGATGCGGGGAAACGGGGTGGAGCGCCCTTGCCCTTCGATGGAGGCATACCCTGGGTCGCCCGCCACGGCGGGCACTCGTTCCGCCATCGGCCTCATGGCTTGCGTCATTGACCACCCCAAGCTAGACCAGGCATGATCGCCGGATGTATCCCGGGCGTGATCGCCCGATGTGTACCACCCGTCATCGCCCGGCGTAGACCGCCCATCGCCGCCCGATGTGTGCCAGCCGGCCCGACAGGCGGGCAGCAGGACTCCTCCGGCCAAGCCGGCTTGGAGGAGGAATTGGTGGAACGTCTACGCATGACCCAACTGCGCGACGTGATATACCGCCTGCGTGCCGGCGAGAGCGAACGCCGCATCTCTGGGGAGTTGAGGATCTCACACATCACCGTCCGCCAAGCGTGTGACATGGTCCGCGACTTGACAGGCTCAACCGCGATCCGAAGTGGGACGAGTTAGGGCGTCAGCGCTCGGCCGAGATCCAAGCGGGTCGTGTGAATGCCATCGCTGGCGTACACCTCAACGGCCAGATTCTTCGAATCTGAGGCAGAAAGCGGGAGCGCAAGGCTGGGAGCAGTCAGATTCACCCCCACGATCTGCCACGAGCCGCCCCCATCGGTCGAGATTCTCACCAGGTAGCTCAGCCCATCCTGGCCAGGCCAAGCGGCTTGAAGCTCGCCATCCTGAATGCGCGCCTCGCCGGCTAATCCGTCTGGACCCGGCCAAGCGGGTCTCGGCTTCAGTTCACCGACGATGACATCCCCCTTCAGCACCCTGATCGACTCCACTCCTTCACGGTAAGGCACCGCCAGGCTGAATCCTTGGACGGACGGTGTGGGTTCACCATCGGTCCGATCGCCTTGCGCCGACGCCGGCCCAAACGAGATAGCCTCCAGCACCGCCCCTGCATTGTCCACCAGCTCGAGCCGATAGTCACCGGCCTCGGGCAGGCGTGCAGGCACATCCAGCCGATAGGCGGGATCCAACTCGACGCTGCCGTTCCCGGCGATCCTGCCCGACACCAACAACGTTCCGGAGGGCGAGGGGAGCGCCGGAGGAGCAACAGCTTGGGCCGCATCGAACGCCCACAGCGCTTCATACGTGTAGTCGGACACCCATTCCGGCGAGCAGTAGGTCATGACGTCGAAGGTGCTCGGGTAGATCTTGATGGACAGAGTGCCCGGGTCGAAGCCGTAGTTCGGGTGGGCGTCGTCGCCAATGATCCCCCGGCCCGATGGATCGTGGTAGGGATAGGCAGTATCGACACTGCCCGCACCGCAACCGGGTGCGTGCCACCGGCCATGGTTGTGGCCAACCTCGTGAGCATGGGTCGAGCTGGCACTGGAGTGTGAGGTGCCGAATCCGGTGAAGCCCACGGCTGCCTTAGAGCCGCCGACCCAGCCAATCCCGGCAATGCAACTTCCAGCGCAGTATACGTCCAGCAACCCGTAGTAGTAATTGTTCGGCGACCCCTCCGCTCTCCAGGCAGCTGTGACCAGGTTCAGAATCGCCACCCAGTCCCCGCCGGTCGAACCATAGACCGGATTGGGGACGCCAGATGTGCATGGGCCCGAATAGGCGATCGGCGCATGCGTGGTCTGCTGGATGGACGGGACCGGGTAGATGCGCAAGGTGTAGTCGATGAGGTAGTCGTAGGGAGCCGAAGGCACGACCGTCCCAGAACCGCCACTGGTACAAGTGTAGGCTATTGGCAGGACGGTCACCGCCATCGGATCCGCCGTACTGAACGTGAACGCGCGCGCGCCCTGCACGATGTCGAACGTCGTTCCGTTGCTGGCCGCGCCCCACATGTCCACGGTTCCGCTGGCCCAGGACAACGGCAGCTGGAAATTGAAGGTGTCATTCAACTGGCTGCGATCGGCACTAACCTTGAGCGTACGCGGATTGTTCAGCGCGGCCAACGGTGAGCCCGCAAGCGGGGTGCCGTCGCGGGTAGCGTAGAGATAGGCGCTGACCCCCGAGTAGGAGATCGCGGAGGTCAGGGTGTAGCGCACGAAAGTCGGTCGGTCGGCCACCAGGCGGACAGGGTTGCCAGGTCTCTGTACCGCCTGGGTGACCTCCAGATCCGATGGCGCCTGGGCAGTGCCCATCACCAGCGGCAGGTAGAGCGTAGTCCCGGGGGGATCCGCATTGGGCCGATCGAGCGGGCGAGCCTCCCCCGGCGCCGATGGGCCCGTGATCAGCGCCCCGCTCGTCAGCAGCAGGGAGACGAAGACGGGGAGCCAACGTCGGACATGAAGCCGCAATCTAGTCGTCATGTGTAGCCCGAGGAGAAGCGCGGCCTTTCAGCAGGACCGTTGGTTCAAGCGGTGATGCCTGCGAATCCCCAGACACTGTGCCCGGCCTCGAGATCTGAGCCGGTCCAACCGGCTTCCATATAGCATTGTGCATTCGCCGCCGGGGGTCAATACGATCTTTGTCTCACGTGGCCCTGGGGGACACTTCCCGGGCATAGAAAGATGAGCTTGCTGCACGGCCGAAGCTGGCTTTCTCCTCAACCGGCCGGAATGGGCCTAGGTTCCCCGAACGATGGTGTGGCCAGGCATCCTCGGCTGCGCTGGCTGCATCGGTGCCAAACTGGAGGCTCAGTCGGCTGACCCGAATCGAAGCGCCATGGCATAGCGCGAGGGCTCCCGGGCCGGGCCTCGGCCCGCTCGCCATCCGCGGCGAGGCGTGCATTGTCCCGGAGCGTTTGGCCCGTAGCCGGCCAGGCCGTCCTGCAAGGACAACCCCTCGGCAGGCGTCTCACCGGACGCGATTAATTCGCGTGCTTCGCCGCCGTGGACTTGGGGCGCGGCAGGCCTTGCCACTCAAGTGCAAGGATTCGCAAGCCAAGCGCAAGTTTCCGGGCGTGCCCACATCTTGTACTATCAGAGTAGAAGCCGAGGGATGATCAGCTATCCCCGGACGACGCGGCCATTGTCCGCTTCGGGAGGTGTTGCGTGTCATCCGATGAGCGGGCCGCGGGCCGGCTGGGGAACGGCTTGCTGATGATGCACAGGCTTGGGAGAGGAATTGGACATGACTAGGCCACGACGCCTGCTCGCTTCATTCTTTGCGACCATTCTGCTGATTGGCCTCGTTGCATGTGAGCCCTCCGGCGTAGCCCTCCAGCCGACGTCTGCCTCGACCACGCCCGTAGTCCCAACCCAGGCGGGCGTGACCCCCCCCGCGACGGTCATTCCGTCCACTCCAGGATCACGCATCGAGGTCGAGGGCGTGCTCGAGGTTGAGGGCAGCCTGCCCAGCTTGCGCTTCTATGTGCTCACCGATCAGGGCGAGCGGCTGGAAGTGATGCCATGGCTGCCGGTGGAGGTGATGCACCCGCCGGCCGGGCAGACCGCTCCACCGACGATGGCCGATTGGGTCGGGCAGAAGGTGAAGTTGCGCGGCGAGTGGCTGCCGTCGGACACAGGACTCGTGTTCCAGGTGCTCTCGGCCGAACGCACAGGGCCGTAGTACCGCGCCGCCGTATCCCGATTCCTTTCGGATTGGAGGGCTCACATGAAGACCCGGCACAGGCAAGTGGCCGTGCTACTCTCGATCGTCGTTCTTCTTGGAGGCACTACGCCCCTGCCCGCGGGCATGCATCACAGCGGTCCGGGCCTCATGCCGCCTCACCCCAGGCTGCTCGAGGAGTATGAAGCCGGGCGCATGCCGGTGCCCGATTTCATCACCAATCCCAATCTTTGGCGTGCCAAGGGGATCGACAGCCCTGCCGCGCCAACGTCACTCCTCGGGTCGCTGAACGCGCTGGCCGTCGTCGTCGACTTCAGTGACAAGGTCAAGACGGTCACTGCCACGTACTTTGACACGCTGATCTTCGCCGTGCCGGTAGCGGGCCGAGGCTCGGTGTACGACTACTTCGACGAGGTCTCCTATGGTCAGATCGACATCGTCACGGTCACCTTGCCGAGCAGCATGGGGTGGATCCGCGCGCCGCAGACGTATGCCTACTATGTCGACGGGGCCTACTGCATCAACGGCGGCTACCCCAACAACTGCCAGAAGCTGGCCGAAGACATCGTCGACGCCGTCAACTCGGTGGTCAACTTCGACAACTACGACAACAACAACGACGGCTATGCTGAGCCGATCATGCTCATCCATGCCGGCCGCGGCGCAGAATACACCGGGAGCGTGAACGACGTCTGGAGCCATTCCTGGTCCCTGCACACACCCCGGAACTACGACGGCGTGCGGATCTCCAGCTACGTCATCATGCCCGAGTACTGGTCGACGGTGTCGGCCAGCACCAGCGACATGACCATCGGCGTGTTCGCCCACGAGATGGGCCACGGCTTCTGGGGGCTGCCGGACTTGTACGACCGCGACTACTCCTCCCGTGGAGTAGGCCGCTGGAGCTTGATGGCGGGTGGGTCGTGGAACGGCGGATCTGCGGCTGGCGGCGATTCGCCGGCCTGGCCGGATGCCTGGTCCCGCGTCCAGATGGGCATCCTCAGCCCGACCGATATCTCGACCAACACTACGGGTCGCTCGATTCCCCAGGCCCTCAGCAATCCCTCGCCCGCGGAAACCGTGCTCAAGCTCGATTCGGCAGCGCTCGGCGCGCAGGAGTACTACCTGGTAGAGAACCGGCAGCAGGTCAGTGGGGCGTACGATCAGTACCTGCCGGGCGAGGGCCTCTTCATCTGGCACATCGATGAGGCCATGTGGAGCTACAGCCTGCAGAACGACTACGAGTGTAAGACCCAGCCCAACTACACCTGCAGCGACTCGGCCCACTACCTTGTCCGTCTGGCACAGGCGGATGGCCTGCTCGATCTGGAAAACAAGACCGACTCGGGCGACACCGGCGACCCCTTCCCCGGATCGACCGTGAACCGCACCTTCACCATGCTCACTGACCCGGAGAGTTCCTCGTACTACTCGAGTGCGCCCTCCTGCATCGGCGTGACCAACATCAGCAACTCGCTGGACACGATGACGGCCGACGTGCAGGTTTCGTGTGCGCTGCCGCCGACGGCGCCCTCCGGATTGAGTGCCACGCCGATCTCGGCGATCCAGATCGATCTAACCTGGTCCGACCTCTCTAGCGATGAGACCAACTTCCACATCGAGCGCTCGCCCAACGGCAGCACTGGCTGGACGGAGATCGGCACCTCCCCGGCCAACACGCCCGCCTACAGCAGCACATCGCTCACCTGCGGCACACCCTACTACTATCGGGTGCGTGCTTACCGTGCAGGGGACAACCAATACTCTGCCTACTCTAACACCGCCGATGCGACAACGACGGACTGCTACAAGGTGTATCTGCCGCTCATCCTGAGCAACTACGCCGGTCCCGCTGCTCCGCCGCCGACGGCGCCCGCCGGATTGAGTGCCACGCCGATCTCGGCGAGCCAGATCAACCTGACCTGGTCCGACCTCTCGAGCGACGAGACCAACTTCCACATCGAGCGCTCCCCCAACGGCAGCAGCGGCTGGACTGAGATCGGCACCTCCCCGGCCAACACGCCCGCCCACAGCAGCATGTCGCTCACCTGCGGCACACCCTACTACTATCGCGTGCGTGCTTACCGTGCTGGGGACGACCAGTACTCTGCCTACTCCAACACCGCCAATGCGACAACCTCTGCCTGTCCCGGGTTCAACGGCGATTTTGAGTTGGGGCCTGCGGGATGGAGCGAGTCGTCAACTCATGGATGGCCCCTGATCATCAATACAGGATTCCCAGGTAGCGTGGCGCCGCACGGCGGCTCGTGGGCGGTTTGGCTAGGGGGCGACTATGACGATGTGTCAACGATTACGCAGTCGGTGACGGTACCCGTAGGCAGCCCGTACCTGGGGTACTGGCACTGGATCGCCTCGGAGGATTGGTGCGGCTATGACTATGGCTCTGTGCGCGTAGGTGCCACCCTGGTGGACGCGCTCGACCTGTGCGACACCAACAACACAGGCGGCTGGGTCCACCGGGTGATGAATCTTTCTGCCTACGCCGGCATGACCGTCAACTTGCAGATCGGGGCCTCGACGGATTCATCGCTCAATAGCAACCGGTTCATAGATGACGTCGCTTTCCAGGCCTCGCCCTCGCCGTTAGCGACGGGGACGCGCCACGCTCCGGTGCCGTGGGATCTGGTTCCACGGATTGCCGTGGGCCAAGAGGATGCTTGGATCCCAGAAACGGTCGTCAAGTAGGCGTCGGGCCCCTCCGCCCATCGGGCGAGCGCAGGGGCGAGCGAATGCTGTAGAAGTGCACCAGGCTGCGGCAGGCCGTACTCCGTCAAGAACAACGAAGGGTCACAGACAGGCCGTGGCCCTTCGTTCATTCATGAGGCGGTTGAGGTTTCCAGACCCGCGGGCGCAACACTCCGCGCCCCTGCAACTCCTCGAGCCTAATCACTCCCCGGCGCCGAGTTAGGGAACGTTGATGTCGGTGAGAACGTCCAGCTCTGTCCGTGGCCCGTCCTTCTGCCCGTCCACCTACGACCCCGAGTACACCCGCCCGCCGGATGTGACCGTTCTCGTGTGGGTGCGGCAATCCGGGCATGGCGCCGGCCGCCCGAGCTCCAGCGCGATGTCTCTGCGCCGCTCGCCAGCGACGAGGTGCAACGGAGGATCGTTGAGCTGACGCGCGAACCGGAAACCGCGGTCAAGGAACCTAAGGTGCCCCGAAAG
>Ga0315293_10005482_pt1 | contig 11947 bp, 11 predicted proteins | sample YL17G13_20_MG_FD_203071 | JGI IMG/M metagenome (GOLD analysis project Ga0315293, IMG submission 203071) | Sediment microbial communities from Yellowstone Lake, YNP, Wyoming, USA - YL17G13_20 | ecosystem: Environmental > Aquatic > Freshwater > Lake > Sediment | place: USA: Wyoming | collected... | reverse complement strand
TACGAGGTGGTGGGGTTCACGATGCAGATTTGGCCGCGGGAGGCGGCCGAGGAGACGCCGGTTGGGAGGCGGGGATGCTGCGGCCTGGAGGCGGTGTCGGATGCGCGGCGGGTGGCGCGGGCGCTGGGGATTCGGCATTATGTGCTCAACCTGCGGGAGGCGTTTCAGCGGCTGGTGATCGATCCGTTCTGCGAGGAGTACGCGCGGGGTCGAACTCCGAATCCGTGCATCCGGTGCAACACGTACGTGAAGTTCGGGCCGCTGCTGAAGCGGGCGCGGGAGGTCGAGGCGAGCCATCTGGCGACGGGGCACTACGCGCGGGTGGGGTTCGACGAGGAGTGCGGCCGGTGGGTGCTCGGGCGCGCCGTTGACAAGGCCAAGGATCAATCGTATAGTCTCTACGAGTTGCGGCAGGAGCATCTGGCGAGGGCGTGGTTCCCGCTCGGCGGGCTGAAGAAGTCGGAGACGCGGGCGCGGGCGGCGAAGCTGGGGCTCTCGGTTGCGAACAAGCCGGACAGCCAGCAGATCTGCTTCGTCTCGAGCGGCAACTACGGGGACTACCTGATGCGAGTGCGGCCGGAGACTGCTCGGCCCGGGCCCATCGTGGATCGGCAGGGGCGACAACTGGGGAGGCATCGGGGGATCGCCTTCTACACTGTGGGCCAGCGTCACGGTTTGCGGGTGGCGGGCAAGGAGGCGCTCTACGTCGTGGGCATTGACGCGGAGCATGACCGCCTGGTGGTCGGCGGGGAGGAAGATCTGAAATCCCGAGAGCTTACCATGAGAGAGGTGAACTACGTCTCTCTGGACGGGCTGCCGGCAGGTGGGAAGAAGCTGCGCGCGAAGATCCGCTACGGGGCGCAGCCGGCGAGCTGTACGGCGTGGGCGGAGGAGGGCGGGGTGCGGCTGCGGTTCGCTCGATTTCAGCGCGCGGTGGCTCCGGGGCAGGCGGCGGTTTGTTACGAGGGGGATTCGGTGGCGCTGGGCGGAATAATCGATGCGGCCTGGTGACGGAATAGACGGGATCTTTGTCGGAGGACATAGGCGGCGGGTGTCGCGTGTGTGATGGGAGAGGAGGAAGGTATGTCCAGTCTTGCGCTGTTTGCCTTGAGCCTCGCGGCGTTGGCGGCGGTGGCGGTGGCAATCAGGATCTTCATTCTGGTGGGACGAGTGCAGCAGCTCGTGGAGACGGTGAAGCGGACGGTCGAGTCCGAAGTGACTAGTACCGTGCGGGAATTGGGTGAGACGGCGCGAGGAGTACAGAAGGCGGTCGGGAAGCTGGACGATGGACTGGGGTCATTGGCGAGGTCGTTGGATCGAGTTGACCGGCTGACGGAGAAGCTGGAGCCGGACTCGGTGACTCGTACGGTGGTGCAGCCCGCGGTGGCGAAGATCGCGGCCTGGATAGGCGGGGTGCGCAAGGGCATGTCCGCGGCGCGCGAGCGGAAGGCACATGGAGCGGCGAAGGAATGATCGACCACGAGATGGAGTCACTGTGGGCGGAAGACGATGGCGAGGGCTCGTTGGTGCTGTTCCTTACGGGAGCCGGCCTGGGCTTTGTGATAGGGGCGGGGTTGGCGGTGGTGCTGGCTCCGGAGCGAGGGACTGAGACGCGGGCGAAGCTGCGGGAGGCGGCCTGCGAGGTGGCCGATCGGGCGGGCGAACTGCTGACGAGCCTGCAGGAGATCGGCGAATCGCTGGCCGAGCGGATGGGTGAGGGACAGCAGGAGGGTTCGTCGGAATGACGGGTGGGATAGGAGTCTGAGATGGACACGCAATTGGAGATCGCGTCGCGGTTGGAGGGGGCAGAGACGGGCGTCTTGTCGCTGTCCGGCGAGGTGGATGTGTCTAATGTGCAGCGGGTGAGGGAGGCGGTACTGGAGCTGCTGGAGCGCGGAGCGAAGAATCTGGTGTTCGATCTAACCGGGACGGAGTACATGGACAGCTCGGGGCTGGGCGTGCTCGTGGGGCTGCTGAAGAAGGTGAAGGAATTGGGGGGAACGCTGGCCGTCGCGGCGGCACAGCCGCGGGTGAAGCGGCTATTCGAGATCACCGGCCTGAACCAGGTCTTTCCTCTGTGCGATGATGTAGAGGGTGCGCTGAAGGAGGTCGGAGCATGAAGACGACGATTGGGTGTGGCTCTGAGATAGAGTTGCGGATTCCGAGACAGGCTGAGTTCGTGTGCGTGGCGCGGAAGACTGCGGCCACGGTGGCGCATCACCTGTCATTCGCGTGGGATGCAGTCAGGGATATCGAGCTGGCCGTTGGGGAGGCCTGCAATAACGCGATAGAGCACGTGCCGGCGGAGTTGGGGCAGGAGATTGTGGTGCGGCTCGGAGTGGAGCCGGACCGGCTGGTGGTGGAGGTGATCGACCAGGGGGAGGGGTTCGATCCGGAGGAGGCGGAGCAAGGGGTGGCGGATGGGGAGACCGTGAGGGGCTTCGGAATCATCGTGATGCGATCGGTGATGGACGAGGTGGAGATCCGGTGTGATCCGGAAACGGGCACTTGTGTGCGGATGATCAAGCGTCGACCGAGTCAGTGAGGGCATGAGAGCGCGCGGGGCGGCGAAGGCCAAGCAGGTGGAGCAAGATAGCGGGAAGACGCGGGCGCGTCGGGGCCGGGATGCTGCCACGCCGAAGCTATTCGAGGAGTATCAGGAGAGCCGGGACCCGAAGGTGCGGGAGCAGTTGATCCTCGCGCATATGAATCTGGTCCGCTACCTGGCCCGCAAGTTTGGAAATCGAGGGGAACCGCTGGAGGATCTGATTCAGGTGGGCACGATTGGGTTGATCAATGCCATTGACCGCTTCGATGCGACGCGAGGGATTCGGTTTGCGACTTATGCGACGCCGACGATTTTGGGGGAGATAAGGCGGCACTTCCGCGATCGGGGTTGGGCGGTGAAGGTGCCGCGGCGGTTGCAGGAGCTGAGCCTGGCGGTCAACAAGGCCGTGGACCAAATGACGCAGGAGCTGGATCGGGCGCCGACCATCGCCGATATTGCGGAGAAGCTGGAGGTAAGCGAGGAGGAGGCGATGGAGGCGATGGAGCTTGGGGAGATGTACGAGCTTCCGTCTCTGGACCGAGATATGGGGGGCGAGGGCGACGATTCGCGGGCGGTGCTGGCCGATTACATAGGCGAGGCCGACAAGGAAATCGAGCGTTTCGAGGGTCGCACGCGGCTGTCCGAAGCGCTGAAGGCGCTGGGGGCGAGAGAGCGCCAGATAATCGAGATGCGCTTCTTCGATAATCTCTCGCAGACGGAGGTCGCGCGACGGCTGAACATCTCCCAGATGCATGTGTCTCGGCTTCAGCATCGGGCTCTGGGACGTTTGCGGGAGCTGGTGCGCGAGCAGGACAGCATCGCTGAGAGGTGACCCCGACCTGAGCTGGGGTCAGCGAGGGGACAATCCCCGGTAGGCGTCGGCCGCGCGCATAGTGTCCGGAGGTGGAGCTTGGACCTACCAGCAGCTTTGGTGGCAGTAATCAGCGTAGCAATGATCGCCTACATCGTGACCGTCGTGCATGCGGCGACGGTACACACGCTGTCCAAGAGGGAGGAGACGCAGGACCCTGAGGAGCATCTGGTCGCCTGGCCGCGGTGGCTGTCGGCCCTGATTGCGGGACTGCTGGTGCTGTGGCTGCTGTATCAGGTTCGGGGCATCCTGTTGCCGTTCATCGCGGGTGCGATCATCGCCTATCTGCTGAACCCGGGGATAGATCGTTTGGAGCGCCGCGGGTGGCAGCGAACGCGGGCGATCTGGGTGGTGTTCGGCATTTTCCTGCTGGTGTTCATTGCCGGAGCGCTGCTGGTGGTGCCGGCGCTGGCGGCGGAGGCGCGGGATCTAATTGCGAACTATCAGGATTACGTGCAGAAGAGCCGTCTGCTGGTGGAGCAGATAGGGAGTGCGGCGGAGGGTTGGGGCCAGGTGGTGGGCCTGGTGCCGGCGGATGTGCGAGACGCCTTCGGCGCGTTGGGGGAGAGGGCGCAGAGATACGGGCTGTATCTGCTCGAAAACAGCGTGGCCTGGCTGAGCCGATCGTTGGTGCTGGTATCCCTGCTGGTGATAACGCCGGTGGTGGCGTTCTGGGTGCTGCGCGACTACCACAAGTTGGGCCGGCGCCTGCTGAGGGCGCTGCCGGAGCGGCACCGGCAGTCGACGCTGGGGATATTGCACGATGTCAACCGGGTGGCGGGGAGCTACTTGCTGGGGATGGCGACGATGGTGGTGCTGGTCGGGATCTTCGCGGTGATTGTGCTGACGGTGGGGAAGGTGTCGTTCTCCTGGCTGCTCGGGATTATGACCGGGGTGCTGTATGTGATCCCGTATATCGGGTTTCCGGCGGCGATGGTGGTGATTGCGCTGACGATGGGGGTGACGGGGCAGACGCTGACACAGATTGTGATCGTGCTGGGCGTGTTGATGGCCGGGAACGTGTGCTTCGACTACGGGGTGACGCCGCGGGTGATCGGGCGGAAAGTGGGGCTGCATCCGCTGCTGGTGATCTTCGCGGTGCTGGCGGGGGCGACGTTGTTCAAGTTCGTGGGGATAGTGATTGCGGTGCCGCTGGCCGGGGCGATCAAGGTGGTGCTGCTGCACTTTTTCCCCGAGGTGTTCGGTTCCGACGATACAGATGCAGCTCCGGCTTGAGTCTGCTATAATACCCGCGCGCCCGGCCGGCTGTGGCCGGCGCAACCGTTCTTGGAGGGTTGGGCAGGCATGACCAGTCGGGAGCTGCGGCAGAGCTTTCTAGATTTCTTCGCGAAGCGGGGCCATCGCGTGATGGCCGGCGCTCCTTTGAAGCCTTCAGACGAAACCACTCTCTTCACGAGCGCCGGGATGCAGCAATTCGTGCCCTGGTTCCAGGGCATCGTGCCCGCCGCGGCCCCCCGCGTCGTCACCTGCCAGAAGTGCTTCCGGTCGGATGATATCGAGGAGGTCGGAAGGACGCCGTGGCACGAGACGTTCTTCGAGATGCTGGGGAATTTCTCGTTCGGCGATTACTTCAAGCGCGGCGCCATCGAGTATGGATGGGAGTACGTGACGAAGGTGCTGGAGCTGCCGGAGTCACGGATCTGGATCACGGTTAACCCGGAGGATGATGAGTCGCCTGAGATCTGGCGTGAGGTGGCCGGGATTCCGGCCGGCCGGATCGTGGAGGATGCGACGAATTGGTGGGGTCCGGTGGGCAAGTCCGGGCCGTGCGGACCCAATACCGAGATCCACGTGGATTGTGGAGAGGAGTTGGGCTGCGGTCGGCCGGAGTGCGGTCCGACGTGCGGGTGCCGGCGGTTCGTTGAGATTTGGAATCTGGTCTTCCAGATGTATGACAAGACGGAGGCCGGGGAGCTGGAGCCGCTGCCGAAGCCGGGCGTGGACACAGGGATGGGGTTCGAGCGGGTGGCCGCGGTGATGCAGGGGGTCTCTTCCGTGTTCGACACGGATCTGCTGGCGCCGATCAGGTCTTCGCTGCTGTCGCAGGTGCGCGCGGTAAACAGCAAGCTTCCGGAAGAGCTGAACGAGGACCAGGAGCGCGCGGCGAGGGTGATCGCGGAGCATACGCGCGCGCTGACGTTCCTGCTGGTGGATGGCTTCACTCCTTCCAACGACGGGGCCGGTTATGTGCTGCGGCGGGTGCTGCGGCGGGCCTATCGCTTTGGGCGGGTGCTGGGGGTGGAGGAGCCGTTCCTGCACAAGTTGGTGCCGTCGGTGGTGGAGCTGATGGGGGAGGTCTATCCTGAGCTTCGGTCGGGGCAGGAGCGGACGGTGACGTGGCTGCGGCAGGAGGAGAAGCAGTTCGAGGAGACGCTGGAGCGAAGCTATGGTCCGCTGATGGAGGCGATAGGCCGAGCGAAGGCGGCGGGCGCGAAGAGGTTGGCCGGAGAGGATGCGTTCAAGCTGCACGATACGTATGGGCTTCCGAAGGAGTTGACGGCCGACGTCGCGGCGGAGAACGGACTGGCCCTGGATGAGGAGGGTTTCGAGAAGGCGATGGAGGAGCAGCGGCAACGGGCGAGGGCGCGTGCGGGCGAGGACTTCGCTTTCGCCGTGAGATCGGGCTATGGGAGCTACGTGAACAGGACGCGATTCCTCGGCTATGGTGGGTGCGAGGCCGAGGGGGCGGTGATAGGGATCATTACGGAGGAGGGCCCGAAGGAGAAGCTGGGGGCGGGGGATGAGGGGGAGGTGTTCTTGGATCAGACGCCGTTCTACGCGGAGACCGGCGGGCAGGTTGGGGATCGGGGGAGCTTGGAGGGGGATGGCACCCGCGCGGAGGTGACGGATACGACTCATCCGGTGGAGGGAGCGCACGCGCATTCGGTCCGGGTGATTGGGGGGACGCTGAGGGTGGGTCAGCGGGTGAGAGCGCGGGTCGACGCGGAGCGCCGGCGAGCCATCGCGCGGGCGCATACGGCGACGCATCTGCTGCACCATATGCTTCGTCACGTGCTCGGGGAGCACGCGGTGCAGTCGGGGTCGCTGGTGGATGCGGACAGGTTGCGGTTCGACTTCGCGCACTTCGCGGCCGTGACACGGGAGGAGCTTCAGCGCATAGAGGAGGGGGTGGTGGCGCTGGCGCTGGAGGACCACGAGCTGGTGACTCCGCAGATGCGGATAGAGCAGGCGCGGGCGATGGGGGCGGTGGCCCTGTTCGGGGAGAAGTACGGCGAGCGGGTGCGGGTGGTGCAGATAGGCGGGTTCAGCAAGGAGCTGTGCGGGGGCACGCACTTGCCGCGCAGCAGCGCCATCGGCGGGTTTGCCATCGCGGGCGAGAGCAGTATCGGGGCGGGGCTGAGGCGGATCGAGGCGGTGACCGGCCGGGAGGCGCACAAACTGGTCGAGCGGCAGCGCGAGTGGTTGGGGGAGGCCGCGGGGACGCTGCGGTGCAAGCCGGAGGAGATCGGGGCCCGGGTGAAGTCGTTGCAGTCGGAGCTGCGGCAGTCGCAGCGGGAGATCGTCCGGCTGCAGCAGCGCCAGGCCGGGAACATGACGGCGGACCTGTTGGAGCAGGTGTCTGAGGTGGACGGGGTCAAGGTGCTGGCCGCTCGGGTGGACAACATGGCCGCGGAGGCGATGCGGAATGTGGCCGACGGCCTGCTGGCGAAGCTTGGCTCCGGCGTAGTGGTGCTGGGGGGCGAGCGGGGCGGCCGAGTGCAGTTGGTCAGCGAGGTGTCTAAGGACTTGGTCGCCGCTGGCTATCATGCCGGGAACTTGGCGCGCGAGGTGGCCAAGCTGACGGGCGGCGGCGGAGGTGGGCGACCGGACTTCGCGCAGGCTGGGGGCAAGAACCCGGAGCAGCTGGATGAAGCGCTGGCCAAGGTCAAGGAGCTGGTTGCTGCCCAGAAGGGGTAGGCGCCGGCGACAATTCTCCCTTCTGCACGGCCTGCTGCTTGTGAGCTTCGGCCTGGCCGCCGCGGGCGCGAGCCTGGCGCAGGGCCAGTCGGCGGGAGCGCCTGAGATCCGCGATGTCGAGACGGCCGCGGTCGCCGGAACGCGGGCCCTGCTGATGACCATTCCCGGCGCGAACTGGGCGGAGCTGCGCGCGGCGAACATGCCGCATCTCCACCGCCTGATGGAACGCGGGGCGGTGGGGTTGATGCCCGTGGCGGACCCCTCTGGTGCTGACCCGAACCGGATTTGGGTTACTCTCGGCGCGGGGCGATCGGCCGTCGACGTGGCGGGGTTGATGGGTGTTGGTGCGGGCGGGGAGATGGTGGTCGAGGTCGAGGCGTTGCGGGTGGCCAACCGGGAGGCGCATACGGGCGCTCGCATTGGATTGCTGGGGGAGTTGCTGCGGGGGGCGGGTGTGGGCGCGGCGGTTGTCGGGGAGGGCGGAACGGGTCCGGCGGCCGAGAAGTGCCTGGGTGCGGTGGTGCTGGCCGATGGTGAGGGGAGAGTGGAGTGGGTGGAGACACCGGAGCAGAGTTCGGCCGAGGGGATCGGCGCGGCCCTGAGCGGCGCGCTGCGGGGACACCGGGTGGTGCTAATTGACCTGTGCCACGCCGCGATGGCCGAAGAGGCGGCGCAGACCGCGCCGGGAGGCGAGCTGCCGCGCGAGCAGGCCGAGGCGCTGGCGAGGGCAGACGAGATCATCGGGGAGGCGGTGGCGGCGCTGGAGCCGTATGAGGGGATGCTGATGGTGGTCTCGCCTGTTTCGCCTAACTACCCCGATCCCAGAGTGCGCAGTTTGGGGCCGGCGGTGGTGTACGAGAACGGGCAGCGGAACTCGCCTGGTTTGCTGACGAGCGGGAGCACGCGATGGCCGGGGTTGGTGGCGGCGGTCGACGTGGCGCCGACGGTGCTCGGCTGGTTGGGTGTGAGCGAGGGGCCTGGCTTCGGGGAGATGAACGGCCGACGTATGACGTCTTTGCCGGCGCCGGAGGCGATGCGGGTGGTGTCGGAGCTGGACGGGGCGCTGACGAGTCGGTACCGGTTGCGCTTCGCGGCTGTGAAATGGTATGTGGCCTGTGGACTGGCGATGGTGGTGGTGGGGCTGGGTCTGGTGTTGGTGCGGCCCGGCGGACTGCGGTTCGTGGGGGGCGCGGGTTTGGCGTTCGCGCTGGTTCCGGTGGGGCTGTTGCTGTCGCCAACGTTTGGGCTCGAGCCGGAGTGGAGACACCTGGCGGTGGCCGGCGCTATCTCAGTGGCAGGGGGGATACTGGCGGCGCGTTGTCGCCGCGCGGCGTGGGCGCTGGGGGCGTCGATGGTGGTGGGGTCGGCGTTGATCGCGGGAGATGTGGTGTTCGGCTCGTGGCTGATGCGGCGCTCGGCGTTGGGGTTCACCGTGATGTGGGGGTCGCGGTTCTATGGCATCGGCAATGAGTATATGGGGGTGTTGGCGGCGATGACGGCGCTCGGGCTGGGGGCGCTGGTGCAGGTGGCTCCGAGGGCCGGCGGCCTCGCGGGAGCGCTGGGAGCGGCCGTCGTGCTGGCAGTGGGCGCTCCGGCGTGGGGGGCGAACTGGGGCGGTTCTTTCGCAGTGGCGGCCGGACTGGTGGCATTGTGGACTCTGTATTCCCGGCGAAGCTATCCTCGCGCGGCGCTGGAAGCGGCGGCGTTGCTGGCGGCCAGTGTGATTGCGCCGGCCGGCCTCGACCTGCTGCGGCCGGTGGGGGAGCGCTCGCACATTGGCTTAGGCGCGGCGGCGCTGCTGACGGGGCAGGGAGGAGTGCTGGTCGATACGGTGGCGCGGAAGCTGGCCATGAACTGGTCGATCCTGGCGGCCGGGAGGTGGGGGGTGATCCTGCTGGCGCTGGTGGTTGTCCTGTTGTGGAAGTTGCTGGGCCGCGGTGGGCCGGCGCGGCGAGCGCTGGCCGGTCAGCGGGGGATGAGGGCGGGGATCGCGGGTGCGCTGATAGCCGGCGTCGCGGCGCTGGTTGTGAACGACTCGGGTATACTTGCCTGGGCGACGTCGCTGGGGGTCGTCGCCGGGGCGGCGATGTTCTTGTCCGCGAGAGGAGCAGTTTCAGTAACATGAGGGTACTCGGCGTGGATCTGGGAGAGCGGCGAATCGGGATTGCGGCGAGCGATCTGCTCGGGGTGACGGCCCAGCCGGTCGGGGTGCTGGAGGCAAAGTCGGAGGCGGAGGACATCGCGCGGGTGCGGGAGAGGGCGGAGGAACGGAAAGCTGAGAAGATCGTGATTGGGCTTCCTCTGAATATGGATGGGTCGGAGGGGCCCGCGGCGCGCAAGGCGCGGCAGTTCGCGGCGGCGTTGGAGCGGGAGGCGGGCATCGAGGTGGAGCTGTGGGATGAGCGGCTGACGACGGTGGAGGCGGAACGGATGCTGATCGCGGCCGATCAGCGGCGGGCCAGGCGCCGGCAGGTGCGGGACCGGGTGGCGGCGGCGCTGATCTTGCAGAGCTACCTGGATGCTCACCGCGAGAGAGAGCAGGGATGAGGGGGGAGCGCCGGAGAAGGGGGCGGGTCGGCCTGCTGAGCCTCCTGATTGCGGCGGTGGCGCTGGTCGCTCTGGCGGGCGGAGCGACGTGGTCTTTGACCGTTCCGGTGGGTGCAGGGGAGCCGCGGCTGGTGACGATAGAGCCGGGGGAATCAGTGCTCGATGTAGTGTATTTGTTGGAGGATGAGGGACTAATCAGGAGCCCCGCGGCCTTCATGGGGGCGGCCTATGTGACAGGGAAGTGGAGGCTGATCCAGGCCGGGCGGCATGAGCTCGAGCCGGGGATGACGTCGCTCGAGATGCTGGACGCGCTGTGCCGCGGCTCGCACAGGGAGTGGCGGTGGCTGACCATTCCGGAGGGATACACGCTGCGCCAGGCGGCGGCGGCGGTGGAAGAGGCGGGACTCGGCACGGCCTCCGAGCTGATGCGCCTGGGCGAGCAGCCAGGAGTCTTCGAGACGGGCTTTCCGCTTCCCGAGGGCAGCCTGGAGGGATATCTCTTTCCCGACACCTATCGAGTGGAATCGGGGGAGAACGAAGAAGAGATCCTCGTTCAGATGCTTCGGCGCTTCGAGCAGGTGGTGTGGGAGGGCCTGTTCGAGGAGAGCCCCGAGTACGATGGGCGGAGTCTGAGGGAGATCATCATTCTGGCGTCGCTGGTGGAAGCGGAGGCGAAGCGAGATGACGAGCGGCCGATCATCGCGGGGGTGCTGCTGAACCGACTGCGTCAAGGGCGACGGCTGGAGTGTGACGCCACGGTGCAGTATGCGCTGGGGGAGGAGCGCAAGAAACGACTGAACCATGAGGACCTGTTAATCGATAGCGAATACAACACGTACATGCATGAGGATCTGCCTCCGGGGCCGATATGCAATCCGGGGGAGGCGAGCATAGAGGCGGCGATGAATCCGGCGGAGGTGCCGCACTTGTACTATGTGGCGCGCGCCGACGGATCGCACATTTTCAGCAACACTTTCGTCCAGCACACGGCGGCGATTGCGCGCGTGCGGGGCGAAAGTAATGGAGCAGGACAGTGAGCGAGAACCCACCCCGCAGAGTGAGCGCGAAGGTGAGCTCGGGCCTGGGGATGTGGCCGAAGAGGCCTCGTCGCCGGCGGGCGATTCTGCCGCAGGCGCTGGAGCTGCTCGCCATCGTCATCTTCCTGGTGGGGGGCTATCACGCGACGCTGTGGGCCTGGGAGCAGGCGAAGCCGGCGGAGGTGGAGGTTCCGGAGATTCTGGGGATGACGGAGCTGGACGCGAGGAAGCTGCTGGAAGGAACCAACCTGCGTACGGAGCTGGTGGCGGAGCGATATGATGAAGAGGTGGCGGAGGGTGGGGTGCTCACGGCGGAGCCGCCGCCGGGGCGACAGGTGAAGGTCGGTCGCATCGTACAGCTGACGTTGAGCCTGGGGTCTCGTTGGTCGGTGGTGCCGGATGTGCGGGAGATGTCCGTGGAGCGGGCGCGTGCATTGCTGCGGCAGGCGAGGCTGGTGGTGGGGCAACAGCAGGCCCGGTATCATCCGACGGCGCCCATCGGGTATGTCATTGGGCACGCTCCAGAGCCGGATCAGCGGGTGCCGCGCGCCACGGCGGTGGACCTGTGGGTCAGCAAGGGACCGGAGCCGACGGTGCAGGTGATCGAGCGGTCGCCGGACATGGAGGGCACGCGGAGCACCGAGGTGGAGATGACTATCCCGCCGGGGGCGAGCGTGCAGGAGGTGCGCATAGTGGTGCGGGACCGCAACGGACAGCGCACCGTGTATCGGGATTTCCATCGGCCGGGAGAGACGGTCACACAAACCGTGTCCGGAGAGGGGCCGCGGATAGTGATTCAGGTCTTTCTGAGCGGCCTGCTGGTTCAGGAACGCAGCATCTGAGGTAGGACGCTCTGATAGGCCATGCCCAGCTATCGAATCGGCATCGATGTCGGCGGCACGTTCACGCACGCGGTGGCGCTCGAAGGGAGCACGCTGGAGGTCGTCGCGCAGGCCAAAGTGCCTACCACGCATCGGGCTGAGCGCGGGGTGGCGGAAGGGGTCG
>Ga0315293_10005480_pt1 | contig 11949 bp, 9 predicted proteins | sample YL17G13_20_MG_FD_203071 | JGI IMG/M metagenome (GOLD analysis project Ga0315293, IMG submission 203071) | Sediment microbial communities from Yellowstone Lake, YNP, Wyoming, USA - YL17G13_20 | ecosystem: Environmental > Aquatic > Freshwater > Lake > Sediment | place: USA: Wyoming | collected... | reverse complement strand
GTGAGGTACCCAAATAGGTAAGCATGGATGTAATAACCACCCAAATGCCATATTTAACGGGGCCGAAGTAGCCAAGCCCAATTGGGACAGAGGCAATGCCTATCACAATAGAAATAACTTGAGAGGTATAACCTGATAGAATACCAAAAATAAATGTTCTGCGTTGCTTAACCATTTAAAAACATCTTCGTAAAACTGATTCGACGTTATAAAAGAATCGGTTAAAAACACGCTTAACCCAACGTCTTATGCGGTCTCTTATTTTTATCACATGACCTCTTGCATGGGAGGCGGCAATTTTCATTCTTCTGCTCATAACCGGAGATAATAATAAATACGATTTGGTTACATATTGATACAGCCGGGACATAAGAAAAAAACGACGACGGCATTGTCTGCAATACATCTTAAAACCAAAAAACAATTTATACGTAATAATATAATTTCTGTATTCTATGTTCTCATTGCAGTGGGGGCATTTAACATGGATTGTGTATGTACCCGTATCCTTTTCTTTTTTCAATGAAACAGGAACGGTACATATTCTATATTTTAGATCAGCCTCGAACAGGTCTAATTTTAATTTTTCAAATTCGCTATCTGTTATTTTATCTGTCATGTTAATAATGTCAGAAATATGGTTTTCAATAAAGTCAAGTTTGTCTTTAATAACCCCTTTCTCAAGGCAGTGTTTGTAAAGAGTAGTACCGGGGTAAGGATTAATAAAGGCCAGCATGATGCCGGCATGGTTATTATTTTTCCAATAATCAAGAGTCTCTTTCGCGGTTTGCACAGTTTCTGCACGGTCACCGAATATAAAATTGGCCTGAATGCTCAGATTATGTTTTAAGGTGCTGTTCACCGCCCGGTCAATCTGTACCGGGGTAATGTGTTTTCTCATGCTTTTAAGAACAATTGGACTATGGCTTTCAAACCCGTAACTGACCATATAACAGCCGGCATCTTTCATGGTTTTAAGCATTTCATCATCTAATTTATCAACGCGCATCTGGCAGCTCCAACGGCATTCCCATGGGAGTTCGGCTGTGATTTGTTTGAAGCGGCGGCAGAACTCATAAAGCCAGTCGCGACTATTTGAAAAAAGTTCATCATAAATCGCGATGGTATTGATTCGATATTTTCTGATCATGATTGAAAGTTCGTCAATGATAGAATTGACACTTCGCTGACGATATTTGTTGCCGACGGGGTGAAAACAAAATGTGCATAAAAAAGGGCAGGAACGACTGCATACAATCGGATAAACTCTCGGATAATCAAACAAATCATAAAAATACTGGTCATTCGGACGCATCCGGTCAAGATACTTATCAAACTCAAAACCTTCAAAATCCGGATAGGGGATGGAATCCAGATCATCAATTGGCGTTTGTGGTTTGGTGCAAATGGTTTTTCCTTGATTATTGCGATAGCCGATGCCTGCTATATTTCCAATATCCTCTTTGTTTTCCAGACATTCTAAAAGTTCACAAATGGTTTTTTCGCCTTCACCGATGACGATATAATCAGGTTGAAGCGTGTTAAACATCAATTCCGGCTCACTTGAAATTAAACCGCCGCCTAAAATCAGCCCCACACTATGGTCCAATGTGTGAACGGCGTCGCTCACGGATTTAATTTGCTTGTAAGAAGTGGAAAGTCCGCCGGTCAGGACATAGTCATATCGTTTTTTAGAAAAAGACTGATTCATTAAATTTTCAATCGGCCCGTCGTAGTGATTCAGATTCAGGCAATCCACATCGTGCCCTGCCTTTTTTAACATCGATGAAATGTAGGCTAAACCAAGTGGGAAAAGATACCGATAGTCGGAAGACAATCCCCCTGCGGCGCTTCGTGGGACAACAATTAATAATTTCATTGTTCGTGACCGTTCACAGATTTATTGACATTTGAAAAAACAACTATTTCTGTACAAAAGACATTTCAAAGGGGATGCTTTTGTTGAAGCAACCTCTTCATGAGGCGGGTATTGATTATAATGCATCTATGGGACATACCCTGGGACAACGATCAAGACACAAAACATCGCCGGTATACCCCATATTTTTCAGCAGAGAAATAATTTCCTGCTGGTAAGATACGGCAAATATAATAATCAGGTCATTTTTCAGAATCGCTTCCGGAGACGGTTTTGTTATGGGCGCCTGAGAATTGGCAATATATTTTCCCTGTTTATGGGAATCAGAATCAAAAAGGTGAGTCAGCGAGAGCCTGTTTTCCATCGCCGTTAAAATGGCACAGGCTTTCGCCCCCGCCCCCCAGGCGGAAACGTTGGAATACTTGCTGAGATTGTCAAGTATGAACTTCATATCCGCATCCCGCCTCTCCATTAAATTTCCCTGCGGATTCTGCTTTTTGACATACAACTCAAGATAATCGCCTTGGAAACTCTCTTGTATTTTCATAATGGTAAAACCCGTTTTCCGGGCCAGACAACAAAGGCTGTACGGGGCAAAATAGTTAACATGGTCAGAAAACAGATCATAGTATCTGTTTTCATTTAACATTTTTTGAGCATTTGGAACTTCTATCAACCCAACGGCTCCAAACGCGGCGAAATAGAAGATGGAAGACATTACCTCCATAGGATTCGGCAGATGCTCAAATACCTGATGCGAGGCGAATGCGTCGAAGGAATCATTCAGTCGAGTATTTTTTGTAAAATACTCATTCAGAACAGAAAGCCCTTTTTCTCGGCATATTTTGTAAAAAGACCGGGAAGGTTCAATCCCCATGGTTTTTTCAAAGAACAGTTCCATTTTCTGAAGGAAATTGCCGTCGCCGCAGCCGATTTCGACAAATCTTTTTTTGTTGATGGCGAGAGAGGCGAGGAAGGCCGCTTGTGTTTTCTGATGCTCCTGCATGTAGGGGGAATGGCTGGCGGCCATCACATAATCGTCGTAGTACTCGCCGGGATTATAATACGGAATCTGGTAGTGATCGCAGAGAGGGCATCGATAAACATCCACATTAGTTCCGCGATGCAATGTAGGCGCATCATACAACTGCGATACCTTAAAAGCCGTTCCCGGTACTGTATATAAAAGGACGGATTGTACATCACATATTCTGCATTTCATAGCGAACTGGTGGACCCCCTCCTATTTTGCATTTATGTTTCTGAAAAAGTTATCGAATGTTTTGATGATATAACGAAGTTTTTCTTCCGTAATGCCCGGATAGACGCCGATCCAAAAAAGTTGATTCATCACCACATCTGTATTTTCCAATCCGCCGCTGATTCTATATTTTATTTCTGCGTAGGCGGGTTGTTTAATGAGATTACCGCCAAACAGCATCCGTGTGGCGATCTTGTTTTTTTCCAGATAAGCAACAATCCCATTTCGGAGAAAGCCCGCATTTTTCTTGACCAGAATTGGAAATCCAAACCAGCTCGGTTTAGACCCTTTTGTGGCCTGTGGCAGGACAAGATATTTTTCGTATTTTTTAAGCGCCTCATAAAGGCGGTCAAAATTTTTTCGTCGAGAATCAATAAATGCACTCAATTTATCCATCTGAGCAGCACCAACGGCCGCCTGCATATCGGTCATTTTCAGATTATAGCCGATATGGGAATAAACGTATTTGTGGTCATATCCGGCCGGCAGATTGCCAAATTGTCTGGAAAATCGCTTTCCACAGGTGTTGTCGCACCCAGGTTCGCACCAGCAATCTCTGCCCCAGTCACGAAACGACAGAATGATTTTTCGCAGCAAGGAGTCATTGGTTAAAACCGCGCCACCTTCGCCGGTCGTGATATGATGGGCAGGATAAAAACTGCACGTGGCAATTGCACCAAAGGTTCCGGTGTATTTGCCTTTGAAAACCGACCCCAGCGCATCACAGTTATCCTCAATAAACCAAAGATTATATTTTTTAGCAATATGCTGAATTTTTGCAATTTCAACAGGATTGCCCAGTGTATGGGCGACAAAAATGGCTTTGGTTTTTTTAGAAACAGCTTTCTCGACTTGGTCAGCCTGAATATTATACGTTTTCAGATCCACATCCACGAAGACGGGAACAAGGCCGTTTTGGATAATGGGATTTAACGTTGTCGGAAAGCCGCAGGCCGTGGTAATCACTTCGTCGCCGGGCTTGAGTCTGCGTTTTTTCAACAACGGCGATGTCAGGGCGGCGATTGCCAGCAGATTAGCCGAGGAACCAGAATTAACCGGCAGGCAGTATTTTACACCGAGAAACCGGCTTAATTTACTTTCGAACTCATCAGCATATCGTCCCGCAGTCAGCCAGAAATCCAGCGAGGCATCCACTAAATTGATCATTTCCTTCTCATCATACACTCGACCCGCGTAGGGAATGGACGTTTTTCCGGGGGCAAATTTTTTCTGCCGCGTTTTGAGTCGGTATAGCGTATTGACTCTCGCAAAGATTTCTTTTTTAATTTGTGTTCTGGACCGCATCGCTTTAGTCCTTGTACTTTCCAATTAACATATATTGTGCAAGGAGATTCTTATCCACTTCTGGCAACTGCCCCTCTAAAGGATTACCGGGTTTCACTTTGGGGTAAGCTGCCCACGAAGGATGAACAGCAACCTCAAGTAAGGCCGGTCCATCGCTTGACAATAACCACTGTATTCCCTCTTTAACTTCAGAATTATTCTCAAGCCGTTTTGATGATAAACCATATGCGCAGGCAACTTTTTGAACATCTGGACAACTATATTTATCTTCAGTCGCTGGATGTCCCCCGGTGAAATTCTCATTCTGAAAATGCCACATAAGACCTAAAATATTATTATTAAACACAATAATTTTCAATGGAATTTTATTGCGGACAATGGTCTCAATTTCTGGAATGCTCATCTGAAATCCACCATCTCCGACAATTGAAACTATATTTCTATCTGGACAGGCACAATAAGCTCCAATGCCTGCAGGGATTGAGAACCCCATAGTTCCAAGACCGCTTGAGGTAAGAAAACGCTGATCGCCTCTAAGAGACAACTCCTGGGCAGTCCACATCTGGTGATTGCCAACATCCGCGAGAAAAATTTCATTGCCAACAGCCGCCCTAGAAAGTGTCCTTAAAAAAGCTTTAGGGTCAACCTTCTGTGTCTCTCCGATACCATCAACAGCAAATACTTTTTTTACTTCTTGAATATACTTTAGCCATTCCTGACGCTGAAAAGAACTCTTTGTACAATCCTTCAACAAAATCAGCTTAAAAAAACTTTTTAAATGAGAATGAATAGCCAAATCGACAATAACCGTATTATTCAGTTCGTTGAAATCAATATCAACATGAATCTTCTTGGCTTCACGCGCAAATGTTTTTGGATCTGCTGTTTGCCGACTATCCAAACGTGAACCTAAAGCAATGACCAAATCAGAATTAACTAAAGTTAAATTAGCATAGCGGTTACCATAGGATCCGATAAATCCAGCGAACAGTGGATGATCGTGAGGAAAAGCATCCTTCCCTCTCAACGAAACCACCACTGGAATTTTAAAACGGTTAATAAATTCTAAAAGTAGCTGACAACTTTCTGCGGCTCTAACTCCTCCACCTACAAGCACCACAGGCCTGCGGGAATTCTTAATGAGATGAAACACTTGATCAACCTCATCGGCACTGGCACAGGGATTGTTGGATACCACAGGTTTAATAGTTAGTTCCTGCGGGTCAACTTCTCGTCTTTGGATATCAGTGGGAATGTCTAAAAGAACTGGTCCTGGCCGATTGGCCTTAGCGATTGATATGCTTTTGCGCAGCATCATAGTCATTTCTTTTTCTGACTCGGCCATCATAGCACTTTTTGTAATCGATTTAGCGATGCTGACAATATCAGTTTCTTGATATCCTAACTGTCGTACCGGTTTATGAAATTTATAAGTTGTCGTTGTCACTTGTCCTGTCAAGAAAAGAACAGGAATGGAGTCAAAAAAAGCATCTGCAATTCCTGTTATCAAGTTTGTTGCTCCGGGCCCGCTCATCGTTAGAGCTACTCCCAAAAGTCCGCTTGCTCTCGCATAGCCTTCAGCAGCAAATGCCGCGTTCTGCTCATGCCTCATAGGAAGATACGATATCCCCTGCGCCCGATGCAAGGCGTCCAACAACCATGCATTTGTTCCGCCCGCATATGTAAAAACATGAGAAACCTTTTCATGCCGTTTTAAATATTCAACAATAAAATCCACGCCTTTCATAAACACCTCTCTTTCTATTTTTAGCAATCCCTTAAAAGTCTTTTGCCCAGTCAATGGTTCTCTTTAATGCATCCTTTAAATTAAATTTATTAACCATGCCAATCTCTGTTTTTAATCGGTTAATATCAGGAATATACCGCGATGGTTTTCCATGTATCGCTGGCTTTTGAAGGATAATGATTTCTGACTTAGATTTTGCAAGGTCTACAATCATTCGCGCCAGTTCTGCGATGGATACAGTCTCCTGCGAGCCTATATTATACGCACAGGCATTTTTTCCATGAAAGAGTATTTTCCATAATGCAACGGCTAAATCAGCTCCATAACAATAACTTCTGAGTGTTGTGCCATCTCCTTCAATGCAGATAGGTTTTCCATTTAAGGCTGCCTTAATAAATTCGGTTACGGCAAATCCTGAGTTTAAATCTTGGTATGGCCCAACAAATGTAAATGGTCGAGCTACAACAACAGATAAGTCGTATATTTTTTTGAAGATACTACATAAAATTTCTGCGTAACGTTTTGCTTCACCATATCCAGAATTCGCATCTGCGATATCTAATCCTCCAATATACTCCTCAGAAATTTCAGGCAAATCTACTGGTTGCTTTCCATACACCGCGCCAGAGCTAATGTACAAAACACGCGAAGTCTTGTTTTCTACTGCTTGCTGTAAGATATGGCGAGTGCCGGTTACAATAATGTCTGCTGTTTCTAATGGATTTTGCCTTAAAAATTTTGGATCAACTGGTGCTGCCGCATGAATAATAAAATCAAATGGCTCAGGAAATTTAAAGTTTCTGACATCGCCAGAGAGCAAAATAACACCTTGACGGTTTAGTGCCGAACGCATTGCTACCTGATCTTTTTTTGCAGAATTTCGAGCAAGCCCAAATATTTTATATGAAAATTCATGCTGTAGTTGATTATGTAATGATAGGGTTTCTATTAAATAAGTACCAATAAACCCTGTAGCCCCAGTAACTAAAATTTTCTTATCTTTTAACTGCGGAAGATCAGATTTTATCGATTCGAGAATATATCGGATATCTTCTTTAAAAATAGAATCTTTCATTTTATCTTCCTGAAAGGCTAAATCTGTAATTCTAAGCCATCAAACGCCGATAAACAGTTAGGAAATATTCGTAAGGTTTCGTTAATAGCCCTCTGTCTATCTCTCGCTGTTGTATACATGTGAGCAGACGGTTAACAGGTTCATTATTCCTTTAATATTTGTCTGAATAATCGAATTGGGCTGTTTCTGGAAAGGATAACCGCCGTAAGTTGTGGTGTGAAAGATGACATCAGGCCGGATTTTATGGACGGCTGTTTTTATCCCTTCACAATCCAGCAAATCAACATTGTGCTCATAACTATTCCGCAGAATATTTTCAATACGCCATTTTCTGGAAACGGGACGGGTAAAAATATGCGTCTCTGCGCCGGCTTCGGTACAGGCTCGAACAAGGTTGGCACCAATAAAACCCGTGGCGCCGGTGATTAAAACTGTTTTATTTTTTAGCATTGCCGAGATAGCGCTGATACCACGCGATGGTTTTTTTCAGTCCTTCGCGGAGAGTATAGTGTGGTTCCCAACCGAGTATCTTTTTCGCTTTGGCGGAAGAAAGATACTGGTGGTGGATTTCGTATTTAGCCTGATTCAGAATTTTATAATCTGGGGTCTTTCCTGACAGTATATAAATGAGTTTGACCAGTTTCAAAACCGAGATGGGGTCTTCGTTGCTGAAGTTAAATGCCTCGCCGGCCAGGTTCAGCCGCCCCATTTTTTGGGCCAGGCAAAAATAACCGTCAACAATATCATCCACATAGACGTAATCCCGCGTAAATTTGCCATCACTGCGAATGGAAACGGTTTTGTTTGCGAGCGAAGAACAAATGACATCCGGTACAATACGGGAGAAATGGAAATCGCCCGGGCCATAGATATTGCCGCAGCGGGTGACGCATACCGGCAAACCGTATGTGTGAGAGTAGGCATGGGCCACTAAATCGGCACAGCTCTTGGAAACATCGTAAGGATGTGTTCCGGCCAGGGCAAAATTTTCGTGGTAGGGCAGTTTTTTATGGCTGCCGTATGCCTTATCGCTGGAAGCGATAACAATTGACTTAACCGTTTTCGAATTTCTACAAGCTTCCAAGACATTCCATGTGCCCTCGATATTCACAGAAAAAGTGCGTCGCGGATTATTATGGCATCTGCCGACAATGGCTTCGGCAGCCAGATGAAAAACAACACTGATCTTTTTGCCTGTTAGAATATTTTCCAACAATCTGTAGTTGGTAACGCTGCCTTTAATGACGGTCATTTTTCGATAATCCTCTGCGGTTAAAATAGTCTCATTTCGCCCGGTTTTAATATCTAAACCGACCACTTTAGTGCCACAGTGAATCAGGGCTTTGGTGAGATTAGACCCCAAAAACCCCTCAAAACCAGTAATTAAAACCGACCTGCCTCTCCAAAAATGCCTATTCATGGCCGTCTTTCATATCTTCCAAATTTTCCAAGGAGCCTTATCTGTATTCCAGAGTTGCTCTAATTCTATTTTATCACGCTGAGTATCCATACATTTCCAGAATCCATCATGCTTATAGGCATTTAATTGATTTTTCTTGGCAAGATTTACCAAGGGTTCCTTCTCCCATGTTGTTGTATCATCTTTTATCAAGCTAAAAATTTCAGGCTCTAAAACAAAAAATCCACCACTAACCCAAACCCCATCACCTTTTGGTTTCTCAAAAAACGAGGTTATCGCATGATCTTTAGCTATACTTAAAGCACCAAATTTACCGTCAAGCTGAATAGCGGTAATGGTGGCAAGTTTTCGATTGCTTTTATGGAATTCAACAAGCTTTTTGATATTAATATCTGCTACGCCATCGCCATAAGTCATCATAAAGGTTTTGTCACCGATATATTTCTGAATTCTCTTCAAACGGCCACCCGTCATTGTCTCTAAGCCCGTATCGACTAACGTAATTTTCCAGGGCTCGGATATGGTCGAGTGAACCTTAATTTCGTTTTTCTTCAGGTTGAACGTAACATCGCTGGTATGCAGAAAATAATGTGAGAAGTATTCTTTGATCATATAGCCTTTATACCCTAAACAAAGAATGAAATCTTTGAGGCCATAATGAGCATAGATTTTCATAATATGCCATAAAAGTGGTTTGCCTCCGATTTCGGTCATAGGCTTGGGGCGAAATTCGGTCTCTTCTCTAAAACGAGTCCCTAATCCACCGCAAAGAATAACAACTTTCATATTCTCCACAATATCGCCTCCTGTTCTTTTCCGTGGAATCCCGTTCGCATCATACCGGTTGTTTCTATCGCCCCCCGATATGATATCTCGATAAGACCAAAGTTTTGTTTATCAGGTAAAATCATATTCTTACATTCTATTTTTATACTCCGTCCCCGTGGGTTACACTCAATAACCCTTCATTCCCGCTGCAATCTCGTTTATCAGACAAAGATTCGTTTTGCTACGAAATCGGATTTCCGTCTTTTTCAAAACCTTCCCGTAAGAAAGCTGCAAATACCGATACCATAAACGCTATCACAAACACCACGCCGCTTTTCTTTGCTGTCCCTTTGGCAATAGGATATATCCGGGGGGTTTCCGTCGTCGGGACGGTATCAGATATTCTGTTCTCAATGTTTTTGATATAGGAATTCAAGTAGTCCTTCAATTCCTGTTGGTTGCAGTTCTTGGCCATATCAACTATCCGCGAATGGAACTGCTCAATCGTGTGGCAAGGCGAGGTTTTGTCTTTCAGAACAGCAAGTATTTTTTCTTCTAAGTCAAGCAAATTGCTGGAGTAATTATAGTTTTGTTCATTGGTGCTGGTCTGTTTTTCAAGCTCGACGATTTTGGATTCTATCGCCTGTATCTGGCAACTGACCGGTAAGTATTCCACTTTGGCTCCAATGTCAAATTGAAGAATCGCGTTTCCCCCGGCGCTGTCCGGCGAGGCGGGCTTGATTTTCTTGAGTTTTTCCAGTGCCTCTTTATTGGCTTTCAATTCAAATTCAAGGTTAAATCTGCCGCTTTCAATATCGCCCATACGGGTTCTGTATAAACGCATATTGGCGGCCAATTGTTCCTCAAGGGTATATACAGGAGCTTCCTTTTCGAAATTATCTTTTATTACAAGGGCCATTTTGGAGAATTCATTTTTATCTTTCCCGACTATAGATACTTCTATCAGTTGAGCGGTTAGTTTTTGGGCCTGTGTTATTTTTTCAGGGTCTGTTGTTGTCTTGGAGAGGTCAATATAGGCAGGTACTGGTTCGATCTTTAATACTTTCATCAAGGCATTCTGATTGTTTCCAGTTTTTTTTATTAACTCAGCATATTTGTTAAGGCCGCCTTCCTGTAGTTTATTTATAATCTTATCTAAGTTTTCTTCGCTGTAGAATCTGTTGATTAGAATATTGCAGTTCTTTTCAGTAAGATTCCAATCGTTCACATTATAGGTATAAGTAATTTTGTAATCTCTGGGCCAAAGAAAGAGGGTAATTCCAACGATTAGCGTCGGCAGAACTGTTACCAGAAAGATAAAGGTTTTGCGTTTCCAGAGAACCACAAAATAATCTATAAGGTTTATCTCGTCTTCCAGATAAGCCTCGTCCTTTTTTTCAGTTGCTGCGGAGTTTTCATTTATCCTGCCGCCTTGCGAATCTGCCATGTTTTATTTCTCCTGTAAAACCCTATTCGCTGTTTTTTGCCTGAACAATTTAGCTCTCTTGTATGGGGTTGTGTTTTCGGTTGGGGGATTCTCCTTGCACGTATGTCCGGCACGTTGACGATAACAGATTTCTGCAAAAAAACGGACTGACAGGTTCCATCCCTGTTGCCTCTCCCTTTTCTTAAACCCGCGGCTTAAATGATTACCCAACACCGCACAGGAAATATAGTCCTTCATTCCATTGGAATGTGTATAAGTTTCATTTTTTAACCCAAAATACTACAATGAAAAAAAATAATCTGTCCATAGTGGATTGTCAAAGGCAAAATATAAATATATTCTGGTAATATCGTCAGTATTTATACTGATAAATGCATGAAAATTGATGAAAAAATGGGGAAGCATACCCGCGGATATACTCCATAATCAGTAGCCGCAGTAGCCAAATTTAAGGCAACCTCTAAAAATTACCAAACTACCTGATTTGTCCGTGTCCTGCCTGCGGTGAGCCTGTCGAACCGTCCGTGTTTGTCCGTAGGGGCGAACCTCCGTGTTCGCCCATATTTTACTGCCTGTCCTGCCTGCCTCGAGTGCAATCGAGAGGAGCTTGTCGAATGAGCCTCCAGCTTCGGAGTTTATCTCTGAATTCTATTTTCGTGCCTTTCGTGGTTAAAATTAATTCGAAATTCCTTCTGCTGACCGCTGCTAGCTGTCCATATTTTTGCTAAAAGTAACGGCTAATCGCCAACAGCTAAAAACCCAAAACGGTTCTTGAAAGGAAAAAAGTAAACAGTAAAATAACGGAAACAGAGTCAAAATCGTGTCATTAAAATTAAAAAACTTCGAATTTTTGAGCAGGCCAATGTAACGGTCTCCTGATTTTTATGGAGTTGAATTGATGTCTTTGAAATTAAGGCAACCTCTAAAAATTGCCAAATGCTTGTCGAAAACGAGGGTGGCACGGTCAAGCCGACCTGTCGCGTCGTAGTCCCGATACGTCGGGACGAAGACGGAAGGCTTGGCCGTGGGAGAATCGAATTATTAGAG
>Ga0315293_10005478_pt1 | contig 11952 bp, 10 predicted proteins | sample YL17G13_20_MG_FD_203071 | JGI IMG/M metagenome (GOLD analysis project Ga0315293, IMG submission 203071) | Sediment microbial communities from Yellowstone Lake, YNP, Wyoming, USA - YL17G13_20 | ecosystem: Environmental > Aquatic > Freshwater > Lake > Sediment | place: USA: Wyoming | collected... | reverse complement strand
TACCCCTCCGTTCGGCGATCGGAACTATTACGATCGCCGAACGGAGGGGTTATCCAGGTAGAGGTCGGCGCAGCGCTTGGCAAGGCCGCGGACCCTCGCGATATAACGCGGCCTCTCGTTCTGGCTTACCGCGCCTCTTGCGTCCAGCACGTTAAACGCGTGCGACGTCTTAAGGACAAAACTATACGCGGGATATACAAGCCCTTTGTCCGCCAATCTATTTGCTTCTTTTTCAAAATATTCAAACATCTTCGTGTACATCTCTATATCGGCTTCTTCAAAATTATACTTTGAATATTCTATTTCCTGCCGCCTGTGAATATCCCCGTAAGTCACGCCGTTATGCCACTCCAGGTCAAATAAATTGAATTTTTCCTGGATAAACATGCATATCCGCTCAAGGCCGTAGGTTATTTCGCACGGCACAAGATCCAATTCTATGCCCGCCACCTGCTGGAAATACGTAAACTGCGTAATCTCCAGGCTGTCGAGCCACACCTCCCAGCCAAGGCCTGATGCGCCCAGCGTAGGCGATTCCCAATCGTCTTCCACAAACCTCACTTCATGAGCCTTTATATCAACTCCCAGAAATTTAAGGCTGTCCAGATAGATTTTTCTTATATCGGGCACTGTCGGTTTTATAATCACCTGGTATTGATAATAATGCTGAAGCCTCAAAGGATTATCCGCATATCTGCCGTCGCAAGGCCGCCTTGAAGGCTGGACATACGCGGCACGCCACGGGTCTTTCCCGAACGATTTGAAAAACGTGGCGGGATGAAACGTGCCTGCGCCGACCTCTGTATCCAGCGGCTCAACAATAAGACAGCCCCTGTCCGACCAAAACTTATTCAGCCTCTCTACTACTTCCTGAAATGATAGTTTTTTCATGCCTCTCCCTCCGTAAGTTTACACTTTGACATTGTCAGAATGTAACATTACAGGCAAGGTTAAGATTAGGGTTTGAATATTTTTAGAGTTTTTAACGGCCTGTCTAAATTTTCCTCTATTATCTTGCCGGTGACTGCCTTTATCTCGGCATTCACATCTTTTGTCAATTTCATATTAGAGGCGGTTTTCCACGGCTCTTTTTCCAGATGCGCGACGCTCGACATGGCTCCTTTGGTCAACTTGAAATATTCCGCGCCCGGCCAGAAACCAAGGGCCATTAATAATTTTATTTCAAAAAGCCTGGTTATGCTTTCCGCTTCCTTGCCGCTATCAAAAAATTTAAAACTATTCAGGAGGCTTTCAAATACCTCTTCCAATCTTTCTCCGGGTTCGGTAAATACGTCCACCAGTTCCAGCATGTAATACGCCGAGGAAGCCCTGCCCCACTCCTTTAATATATTCAGGAATACTTCCTGCGTTTCGCACTGCGATATTATAGAGATGCCTCCCTTTTTCTTTTCATAAAAAACTATCTGGTCCAGGCTGAAAAATATCGGGTTCGCGTCGTTTCTAGGCCTTGGGCCCCTAGCGCCTTTTATAATGCCGTCGACCTTTCCGAAATCTTTCGTAAAAAAAGTAAGGATAAAACTAGTTTCCCTGAAGTCCTTCTTTTTTAAAAGTATCGCTTCTGTTTTCTGTATTGCCATAATCGGCTTTTGGCGTAACTGCTCCGCCTGAAATAATCATTTTCATTCCTTCTGCAACAGACATATCCAATATAATAATGTCCTCCCGCGGCACAAGCACCAGCATGCCCGAAGTGGGATTCGGCGTAGTGGGCACAAAAATATTTACGACATTTTCCTTTGTCTTCGTCTGAACCTCGCCTTGCGCTTCCGAAGTAATAAATCCTATGGCATAAACCCCGTTTTTAGGGTATTGCACCAAAACAACCTTTTTAAAAATAGATTTCTGATTAGATAAAAAAGCTGATGACATCTCTTTCAGGCCTTTGTAGATTGTGCTGATCATCGGGACCTTATATAAAATACTCTCCCCGAATCCGAATATATTCCTAATCAGTATAATCCTTGCGGTAAGCCCTGTCAGCGTCAATAGCACCAGCAGAATAAAAAATATCGCGACTTTCGTAAAGAATTCCACGGATACCCTGTCGGGCAGCCAAATCTGGAACATTTTCATAATAGGCTCTAATAATAAGAGATTGAGCTTGCTTATGACAAAATACAGTACCCAGAACGTCAAGACTACGGGGATTACCAATAGTAGCCCTGCGAAAAAATTAGCCCTGATTTTACGCCACATGCTATATCCTCAAAATTTGAAACACTAATACTGCCACCAGGACTCCCACCATGGCGCCTATAAAAACCTCCGCGAGGCTGTGAATCTGGCCGCTGACCCTGCTTCTGGCCACAAGAAGCGCCAGGATAAACACAAGAAAAATCACCAGGCTGTTAGGATAAAGAAGGGATATCACGGCCCATATTGAAAACGCTATCGCGCTGTGTCCGCTCGGCATGCCGCCTCTTAAAGGCGTGCCTTTATTTAAAAATAATTTGCTCAAAACCACTATAACCAGAATAATGATAAATATTATAAAAGTTATGTGCCAGCTGGATCCTCTTATCTTCATGATATTATCTTCTATCCTGATACCGGCTCTGGAGGCAAATAAAATATAGCCTACTATTGTGGCAGTCATCGCGCTCAATAAAACCGCTCCGGCTCCTATGTCCTTTACTATCCTCGCGAGAGGATGATATTCCCTGCTCATCACCAAATCCACCGTGTATTCAATGGCCGTATTGAACATCTCCGCAAAAAGGACGAAAGCTATCGTAAGGCACAATATCATTAATTCGATGTAAGTAAAATTCAGGATTATACCGAGGAGAAAAGCAAAAAGCCCCATTAAAAAATGAAGCCTCATGTTACGCTGGCTCTTAAATACATACACGAAACCTTCTATTGCCGCATTGAAACTTTCCGCTAACCTCTGCTTCTGCATAAGCTTTCCATTAATTCTTTTTCCTTCTGTTTCATCTTTTTTCTTTTTCTGATTTTCTCGTCATCGTAACCTAATAAATGCAATATGCCGTGCACAAAGTAAAGATCCAATTCATCCTGTAGATCTTTTTTTCTTTTCTTTGCTTCCCTCTTTGCGGTTTCCACGGATATCACCACGTCTCCGAGTATGACTCCGGAAAGCCTCCTGGAATCGCGCATCGGAAACGCCAAAACGTCCGTGGCGGAATCGTTTCTCCTGTATTTCCAGTTCAGGTTCCTGATATGCATGTCATTCACGAGCATAAGGCTCAATTCGGCATCGCTCTCGCCCATGGCTTTCAATACATAGCCCGCGCACTCTATCACCTTATTTTTATCAATCTTCGCTACGCTCTGTAAATTCTGTATGTCTATTTTCATGGTTTTGCGCGATGTCCGGTATCTTCCGGATATTCCACGCGGCTATGGTATATGCCCGTCAGGATATGCGTAAAAACCTCCGCTATCTTTTCAAGGTCTTTCAGCGCTAATTCGCATTCGTCCAGTTGAGCGTCTATAAATTTATTATTTATAATTTTTTTGACGAGGCCCTGTATGCTGGAAGGCGTGGGGTCGTCCAGCGTACGCGAGGCAGCCTCTACGGAATCAGCCAGAAGCACGCACGCGGCTTCTCTTGTCTGCGGCTTCGGCCCCGGATACCTGAATCCCTCTTCAAACACGTCATCGTCCTCTGTTTTCTCAAGAGCCCTCTTGAAGAAATAAAAAACAAGGCCTGTGCCATGATGCTGTTTTATTATATCCACAATCCTTTTATTCAGGCCATATTTCTGGGCAAGCTCAACTCCGTTTTTAACGTGGCTCGTGATTATAAGACTGCTCATGGTGGGGGAAAGCTTATCGTGCATGGATTCCCCTGTCTGATTTTCGCTGAAGTACTCTGCCTTTTCTATTTTGCCTATATCGTGAAAATACGCGCTCACGCGCGCAAGGAGCGCGTTTGCCCCTATTGCCTCGCACGCCGCCTCCGCGAGATTCCCGACGACAAGGCTGTGATGATACGTGCCGGGCGCTTTTATGACCATTTCTTTCAGGATAGGATGATTTAAATCAGCTATTTCCAGAAGGCTTATATCAGTAATAGTCTTTGACGTTGTTTCGAAAATAGGCAAAACTCCGGTAACTATTATAGCTGACATAATCCCGTTCGCAAAGCCTATAAACGCCTCCGTCATATAGACATTAAAATCCAGGGAATTTATAAGCCCCATTCCTATAAAATATGTCATGTTCGCGAGCCCAACCGCAAAACCCGCCGATATGAGCTGAGATCTCCGCCTGACATTTCTTACGGCGAATATGCCTATCATGCCGCCAATTATTGATACCCCGGCTATATCTAACCTCCCCCCTGAAATCATGCCTATAACTATGCTTAAAAAACACGTGGTTATTATCGCGAGCCTGTTACTCAAAAGCAATGCTATAAGCATTGAAGCGGCTGACACCGGAATCAAATTGCTGGGCCACGGAGATACCACAATAAGCTTTGCCGCGAGTATCATGAGAATACATATTGAAGCCAAAAGGATAAGTTCTTTATTGCCTACTATTAAATCAGGCTCATAGAATTCAATATAAAGGACAAGGAGCACCATAAACAACGCTATAAGCAGAGCGATGCCGAAGAAAGCTGTTATTTTAAGCGGATACGGTTCGCGCTGTTCAATCGCGTCAAGCTTTGCCATGTGGTCTTTGGATACCCGCTCTCCTTTATTAAGTATCAGTTCGTTCTTTTTGACATCTACCATATTGTAAGCAGGTTTGATTTTTGCGGCCGCGGCCTGCTTTCTTAAGGTTGTTTCTTCTTCCTGATATTTTACATTAGGGGCCAATGCCGCATTTATAAAATCTATCAGCAGGGATTTTTCTTTCCTGTCTCTTAGAATGCCCGGGATAGAATCCGCTTTTTTTCTTATATCCGAAGACGCCCAGAGCTCCTCTATAGCAATTACCTGCTCCGCGTTTTTGGATTTATCTATCAACGTTACTGTCTTTACAAGGTCCTTGTTAAGTCTGGCTAATTCAGACGCAGAAATGACTCCCACATCCAGGATATACTCTATTATTTTAATTGCTTCAGCTAAAAATTCCTGAGAATCTTTTAACTCCAGGATACTGCTTGCAATCGGGAGGGGTATGTTGTAAGGCGCCGCGGTTTCTTTGATGCCGGATAATCTATTCTCTATATTTTCGTCCTGTTTCAGGGCCTGCAACGAACTAAAAAATGCGTTAACCTTGTTTAAAACAGCCTCTTTGGCGGAGGCGTCGATGCTGTAAACGGGCGTCACGGAATCCATCGCCTTTTTTTTGGCGGCTTCGGTAACTTTATAATCTATATCGCCCTTTATTTTAAAATCAAAAGGCGCGTATATTGATTTAAGGACTATGTCGCCTTCGTGGAATTCAGCCTTAAAAAAACCCGTGTCCCACTCCGCTATCACCACGAGAATCACGCACGTGACAAACGCTATCAAAGCATGGACTATTTTATTGGGAATTTTATTGAGCTTCTGTTTTTTACTCAGATTTTTCTTCATATTTCAGGCAAACGCTACTTCGGTATTACAAGCTTCTGGCCCGGGCGTATCCTGTCCGGAGTTTTGAGGACATGCTTATTCGCGTTATATATTTTTTCCCATTTCTGCGTAGTCCCGAAAAGTTTTTGGGATATCTTTTGAAGCGTATCGCCTTTCTGAACAACGTAATATTCCGCCGAAGAATTAATTCCAGTATCGCCGGAAGGCTCGCCATAAACTATCTGCGGCATCTTTGAAGAGCCCAGTCCCGCGCCAAACCTGGCAGACGACTCCTGCCCCTCTCCGCTGCCAGTCACATAAACTTCTTTTTCAGGGGAAACACTGCCTTTTATATAACCCCTGTTTCCGTATAGTTCTTTATCTTCCATCTCTTGATAGGTCCTGTATCCTGAAGGAAGCTCTACTTCTATGTTATAAATCGTTCTTGTCTTTTTTACCTGCTCTGTCTCGCTAACCGCGGGCGGAGTCCCCATTATAACCCCTCTATTACCGCTTATCTCCTGATCAACCCTGTCCATCTCCGTGGTATAAGTCCTTATCACGCAACCTGACATGAAAAACATCCCGAGTAAAATACAGCACAAAATCACGTTCCTCATAACCCCTCCCAAATTTTGCGAAGCCCCGCCCTTTTAGCAAGTCTTCGTAGTATGCCCGCCAAAAGGGCGGGATGAAACAAAATTTGATCCCGAGTCCGCCATAGAACTTAGGCGGGCGAGGGACCTTTACTTTTTATCTTTATCCCCAATTCATTCAACTGCTTTTCATCTACCGAAGACGGCGCTTCTGTCAACGGACAGACCGCCTTTTGCGTCTTTGGAAAAGCTATCACATCCCTTATTGTATCCGAGCCTGCCATCAACGCTATAAGCCTGTCCAGGCCAAGCGCGATGCCTCCGTGCGGAGGCGCGCCGTATTCAAATGCCTCCAGTAAAAATCCGAAACGCTCCTTCGCCTCTTCCATGCTCAAACCTATGCGCTTAAATATCTTTTCCTGCAGATCCCTTCTATGAATCCTTATGCTGCCTGAGGCTATTTCAACGCCGTTTATGACAAGGTCGTAAGCCCTGGACCTTACCCTGGCCGGTTCTTTTTCCATTAAATCTATATCTTCCACCAGAGGATACGTAAACGGGTGATGCTCCATGTCCCATTTTTTCTCTTCTTCGTTATATTTAAACAACGGAAAACTCGTGACCCATAAAAATTGGAATCCGGTCTTATTTTCTCTTATGTCAGGCTTGTCTGAATTGTATTTTTCCATCGCTTCTTTATATGACATTCTCGGAAACGGGGGCTTCAGTTCCAGGCCCATCGTCTCTTTAAATACATAAAAAAGCAGTTTTTCTATTATCGTGAATATCTCTTCTTCGTCCGTAAAAGAAAGTTCCATGTCAAGCTGGGTAAATTCGGGCTGCCTGTCTGAGCGCAGGTCTTCGTCCCTGAAACACTTGGCTATCTGAAAATATCTCTCGAGGCCCGACACCATCAATAACTGCTTGAATAACTGAGGAGACTGCGGGAGCGCGAAAAACTTGCCGTGATTCAGCCTGGACGGAACCAGAAAATCCCTGGCGCCTTCAGGCGTGGATTTTGTAAGCACCGGGGTTTCCACTTCTATAAAACCTTTTTTATCCAGAAAATCCCTCATCGATTTTATTATCCTGTGCCGCAATATGAGTTTTTTCTGAACATCGGGCCTTCTCAGATCAATATATCTGTATTTTAACCTCACTTCTTCTGAAATCCCGCCTACGTTATCCAGTTCAAAAGGAGGCGTGAGAGACGGGTTCAATATCTCCAGCTCGCTGACGCCTAACTCAACCTCGCCTGTAGGCATGTCCGGATTTTCCGTGCCGTCCGGCCTTTTCTGGACAATGCCTTTTACCGCTATTACATACTCGCTGCGAAGCTCTTCGGCGGCTTTCATTTTAAAAAATACTATCTGGGTCATGCCTTCCCTGTCGCGGATATCCACAAAAATCAATTTCCCGTGATCCCGCCTCTTATGCACCCAGCCGGTCAGCACCGCTTTCCGTCCTATGTCTTTCGCTGTCAGTTCTCCGCACGTATGCGTCCGCTTCATCATTTGTCCTTTTACCATCCCGTTCGCCGAACGGAAAATTTTCCGTTCGGCGAACGGGACTAAGGTTTATCGTAGTTCAGCAATTAAACCAGCTATCTCTACTTCTTTCTGGCTATGGTTTTCCATATCCCTGACAATAACTTTTTTATTCTTGATTTCTTCCTCCCCGAAAATAACCACAAATTTAGCGCCGAGTTTTTCTGCCTTTCTCATCTGCGCCTTTAAACTTTTAGAGTCATAATCTATTTCGCCCGCGATGCCTGAGCGACGTAAAGTTTCCAGCAATTTAAAGGCCTCACTGTAAAGTTCTCCCCCGGTAACCGCAACGAAAACATTGACCCTTGGGCATAGAGCATAGGATATAGAGCCCTTTTCCAGCGCCAATGCCAGCCTCTCCATTCCAAACGCAAACCCTATCGCGGGTGTATCTTTTCCGCCAAGGTCTTTGACCAGATTATTATACCTTCCTCCTGCGCATATGGCGTCTTTTGCCCCCAGGTCTTCCTGCGTTATTTCAAATACAGTCTTGGTGTAATAATCAAGCCCTCTTACTATTTTATGGTCTACCGCATATTCAATGCCCAGAATATCCAGGCCTTTTTTAACTTTTTCGAAATGACGGCCGCAATCGCTGCACAACGCGTTTTCAACCTTGATGTTTTCCGCTATAGATTTACAGGAATCTTCTTTGCAATCAAATATCCTGAGCACATTCTTATCGAAGCGGCCTTTACAGGTCTCGCATAATTTTTCAAGATGAGGCCTGAAACTCTCTTTGTGTTTTTCCATGACGCTAATCTTATCCTGCCGACAGCCCAGGCTGTTCAATTTTACATGAAATTTTTTAATGCCCAGTTTCTCAAGAAATCCTGCCGCGAGCGCGATAACCTCCGCGTCAACAAAAGGGCTGTCAGATCCTACTGCCTCAACCCCTATCTGATAGAATTGCCTCTGCCTAGCCTGCTGGGGCCTTTCGCTCCTGAACATGGGGCCCATGTAAAATAACTTGGAAACACCACCTGCCTGAAATAAAGAATTTTCTATGCCCGCGCGCACGATAGAAGCCGTGGCCTCAGGCCTCAGCGCGATATTCCTTCCGCCTCTATCAGAAAAGACATACATCTCTTTCTGGACAATATCAGTCGCGCCGCCTATGCTTCTTATAAATAAAGACGCCTCTTCTATTATCGGCGTCCTTATCTCTTTATACCCATATATATTAAATATATCCCTGCCATTAGATTCAATGTATTGCCACAAACCTATTTCATCGGGCAGGATATCTTTTACGCCGCGCAAAGCTTTTATCATTTTTTACCTTAATTCCGTTCGGCGATCGGGAATACTCCGATCGCCGAACGGAATATGGTTCTATTTTACTTTTGCCTTCATTATAAGGCCGGGTTTGAATATGGCTACTCTTTTAGGCAGAACAGGGACTTGCGTGCCTGTCCTGGGGTTGCGGCCCATGCGGCCTTTTCTGGATTTTGTCTTAAACACACCAAAATTCCTGAGTTCTATTTTTTCGCCCCTGGCCAACGCATCGACTATAGTATCAAACGTCATCTGCACGACTTTTTTAACGTCTATCTGTTTGATATTAGCGTCTGTGGAAATCTTCATCACAATGTCTTTTTTGGTCATACTTTTCCCCATAACAAACCTCCTTTAATGAGCGCTTGACTTATGGAACGAGCGAAGCGAGTGAACATAAGTCAATGCGCGAATTCAACCCCGTTCCAAATCTGCGCGAATCTTTTATAACTAACACTTAGATTTGGAATGGGGAAGTTCGGACAAATGACTTATGGAAACCAAAGGTTTCCGTAAGTCATGTCCTCACTTATCTACTGTAAATACAATGGGTAGTGTAACAGGTTGAGGCGCTGTTGTCAAACAAATTCTGGATAGTTTACATTTCAGGCTAATGCGCTGTCTTTCCGACTGGCAGGCTTTCGAAAAGACGCTCGGTTGCCCCAGCGAGGCAACCTTCGCTCCGCGCCGATTCTCGCTCGTCCCGTTCCAAACCTAAGAGATATTTTTAAAAGATCCGCACAGATTTGGAACGGGACACCCTGCCCGCTCGAATCGACGAGGCTTTTCTCAAAACCTGCCAGCCGGAAAGAGCTAACGCTTTACAGTATGTCCATGAGCCAGGCTGGGGTCTGAGGCACATTAGAAAAATTTTGCCAAATGTCCGCAAGGAATTACGGCGAAGTTTTTATACCGTCAAGACTACCTTCGGTATAAAAAATGAGCCGTAAACCCCGTTCCAAATCTAAGTGTCTACTTTTAAAAGATTCGCGTAGATTTGGAACGGGGTAAACCGCAGCGGACCGCTAAAATTATTTCAGTGCCGAATGACCTCGGCCTGGCTCAACATGCATGTGAATTAACTTTTCTCGAATTTGATGTGCTCTTTGCCGATAAGGGTTTCCAGTTCGCCGGCGAGTTCGTTGGTGGGGTTCACAAAGAGCTTTCTGTCCACAAGCTGGCGGTAAGAACCATTTGTCTTTGTGGCAAAATTCAGGTAAACAGGCGTATCGCCTTGATATCTGGTGAATACACTCCTTAATCTTCCAAAAAGTTCATCGTCCATGCCCTGGGATAAAAGGTCTATTGAAACAGATTGGGTGAATTTTTTTCTAGCGTCCGAGATAGGAAGTATTTCTTCGACTATTATTTTAGGCCTCTCTTCTTTAAGGCTTAGCCTGCCGCTTACAAATACAGCCGCGTTAGGCACTATGTATTTATAGACATTTTTGTAAGAATTCGGGAATACCAGGGCCTCCACGCTGCCTTCCATGTCCTCCATCATCATGATAGCCATCTTCTCGCCGGAGCGTTTCGTAACCGTATTTTTTATCTTATTTATTATGCCTCCGAACCAGACCTTCTGCCCGTCTTCCAGATTCTTCAGCCCGATGCTTCCGGACGTAGAATATTCTTTCAGGATTTTCTCATACTTGGCAAGCGGATGCCCTGTGATATAGAACCCTATCATATCTTTTTCAAAATTCAAAAGCTGGTTTTCAGGCCATTCTTTAATATCAGGCACCTGGCGGGGATGGCTTGTTTCTTTAAAAAGCGTCATCTGGCCCGTGGCTGATTCTTTGTTCGCCGCGCCTGCCGCGTCCATCACATCGCTCAACATGACCATTAACTGAGATCTCTTTAAACCCATGCTGTCAAACGCCCCGCATTTTATCAGGCTCTCCAGGACTTTTTTATTCGCGAGCCTAGAATCAGTCCGCTCGCAGAATTCATACAAATTATTAAAGCGCCCGCATTTTTTCCTGGCTTCTATTATCGATTCTATCGCGCCTTCCCCGACGTTTTTAACAGCGCTCAGGCCGAATCTTATTTCATTTTTATTTATCATCGTGAAGTTTGCGTAACTTTCATTAACGTCCGGCGGCACTATCTTTATGCCCATGCGTTCCGCCTCGTCTATGTATTCGACTATCTTGTCGGTATTATCTTTTTCGCTTGTCAGAAGCGCTGTCATGAATTCAACGGGATAATTGGCTTTGAGATACGCGGTCCTGTAAGAAATCATCGCGTACGCTGCAGAATGGCTTTTGTTAAAACCGTATCCGGCAAAGTGTTCTATCAGGCTGAATATTTTTTCCGCTATTCTTCTGTCGATTTTATTCTTTACCGCGCCGTCTATAAACGCCTTTCTCTGCTGCTCCATTATCTCCGGGGTCTTCTTGCCTATCGCCCTTCTTAAAAGATCCGCCTGGCTGAGCGAAAAGCCCGCGAGGCTTGAAACTATCATCATTACCTGTTCCTGATAAACGATAATGCCGTACGTCTCTTTGAGGCTCGCCTCAAGAAGCGGATGGTCGTATCTCACGTCTATCTTCCCGTGCTTGCGCTTCATGTAATCATCCAGCATCCCGCTTCCTATAGGCCCGGGCCTGTATAACGCGAGGAGCGCGATTATGTCTTCAAATTTTTCAGCCTTCAATTTTCTCAACAAATCTCTCATGCCTGAACTTTCTAACTGGAATATGCCCATGGATTCCGCGTTGTTAAAAAGTTTATACGTCTTGGGGTCATCCATTGGGATGTCTTCGACTTTCAGGCTTATCCCGTTCACCCTGTTTATTATCTTCAGCGCCTCCTGGATAACGGTCAGGGTTCTCAAACCCAGAAAATCCATTTTCAAAAGCCCGATCTTTTCAAGCGAACCCATTGCGTAGCCGGTAGAGATCTGGCCGTCGGTAGTTTTAAAAAGCGGGGCGTGATTTGTCAGGGCGTCCTCGCTTATGACAACGCCTGCCGCGTGAGTAGAGGCGTGACGCGTGAGGCCTTCAAGTTTTTTCGAGACGTCAATAAGTT
>Ga0315293_10005477_pt1 | contig 11952 bp, 10 predicted proteins | sample YL17G13_20_MG_FD_203071 | JGI IMG/M metagenome (GOLD analysis project Ga0315293, IMG submission 203071) | Sediment microbial communities from Yellowstone Lake, YNP, Wyoming, USA - YL17G13_20 | ecosystem: Environmental > Aquatic > Freshwater > Lake > Sediment | place: USA: Wyoming | collected... | reverse complement strand
ACATCCTCGAGCCCGACGAGGTGCGGCCCTTCCTGCCGCCCTATGAGCCGGATATGCGGGTCGACATCGACAACCCGCACTCCTTCGGCAATCTCGCGAGCCCGGGCGAGTACTTCGAGCTCCGCTATATGATCGAGAAGGCGATGGAGGCCTCCCGGGACGTCGTGCGCGACGTCGATAGGGAGTTCGAGAAGCGCTTCGGCCGCGGCTACGGCGTTGTGAAGCCGTACCGGTGCGAGGACGCCGACTACATCCTCGTCACCTCCGGCACGGTCGCCTCCACCGCGCGCGCCGTCATCGACGAGATGCGCGGCGAGGGCGTCAAGATCGGCGCCCTCAAGATCAGGGTCTTCAGACCCTTCCCCTTCCAAGAGGTGTACGACGTGCTCTCCAAGGCGAAAAAGGTCGCCGTCATCGACCGGAACATCTCGTTCGGGCACCACGGGATCTTCTATCAGGAAGTGAAGAGCGCCCTTTACGGGAGGACGAACGTCCCCATACTCGGATACATCGCGGGCCTCGGCGGCCGCGACGTGACGCCGAAGGTCATCCGCTCGATCGCGGAAAAGGCGATCAACGATACGCATCCCGAGCCCGATATCAACTGGATAGGAGTGAAGATATGAAAGCAGTGGCGAAGATCCCGACCTCGGAGCTCATGACCTCCGGACACCTGGCCTGCCAGGGCTGCGGCGCGACGCAGGCGATGCGCTTCGCCCTCAAGGCGCTCGGGCCAAAGACCGCGCTCGTCATTCCCGCGTGCTGCTGGTCCGTCATCGACGGACCGTTTCCTCACTCGTCGCTGAAAGTACCCATCCTCCACACGGCGTTTGAGGCCGCGGCGTCGACCGCATCGGGCCTCAAGGCCGGTCTCGAGATGCGGGGGGACACGGAGACGGTCGTTCTCGCGTGGGCGGGGGACGGGGGTACGTTCGATATCGGCATCCAGGCACTCTCCGGTGCGGCGGAGCGCAACGAGGACGTCATCTATTGCTGCTATGACAACGAGGCGTACATGAACACGGGAATCCAGCGGAGCTCCTCGACGCCGATCGGCGCGTGGACGACGACGACCCCGGGAGCCCATTGGAAAAGGCGCCCGAAGAAAAAGATGATCGACATCATGGCGGCCCATTCGATTCCGTACATCGCGACCGCCTCCGTCGCCTACCCGCAGGACCTCATCGAGAAGTTCAAACGGGCGCGCCAGTTCAAGGGGACGCGTTTCCTGCATGTCTTCGCGCCGTGCCCGACGGGATGGAAGCTCGCCCCCGAGCTCTCCGTCGCGATGGCGCGCCAGGCCGTGACGGCGAAGGTATTTCCGCTCCTCGAGGTAACCGATGACGGCAAGACGTGGAAGATCTGGAAGGACTTCGAGCCCTCGCCGATCAAGGACTACCTGATGGCGCAGGGACGTTTCCGTCACCTCGGCGAAGAGGATCTGCGCTGGGTCGAGGAGGAGACGGAGAAGTACTGGCAGTACCTCCTTTCGAGAGAGCGCCTGTCTCAGGCCGTTCCGGGCCTCGACGCCGAATAACCGCGAGCGGGCGTTTCGCTCTTTCGATCCCCGGCCTCGCACGGGCCGGGGATTTTTTTTCGCAACGAGCGAAATGCCCGAGACGCTGCATTGCATATCCAGCATTGCCCGCGTGCAAAAGAGCTGCGTTTTTTTTCGGCCCCTTGGGCTATTCGTTGCCTATGATTTCCGTCCGTTTCGCTCCAAGAAATCTCACGTTTTCCGAAAGAACTCAACTCGTGCGCAATAAGCGCCCATCTGCGCCTTCAGCCGACCGCCAACTACTGGATTAATAACGGATTAGACGGCCTGTCCCATCTCTCTCCCTCTTTCCATATCTCACGCCGGGGGACTGCGACCGGAACGCGAGCCTCCCGGGGCATACTTTTTGCAGAATTCGCCTTGCGATGGAAAACGTTTAGCAAAGGAACGTCGATTTTGATGAAAAACACATCGAGAAAAAACAGGGGCTTCACGCTCGTCGAGCTGATGGTATCGATTTCGATCATCGGGCTTATCGCCGTTCTGTCGGTGCCGGGGTTCAGCCGCTTCCTGCAGAGCTGGAAGCTCATGGGTGATGCGGATCGATTCGCCTCCACCCTGAGAATGGCTCGGGCTGCGGCCGTAACGAAAAACATCAGCGTGGTGTTCACCTTCGATACTGATGATAACACCTTCTTCTATTTCGAGGACAACGATAGGGACGGCACTCGGGACAACACCGAATACCGCAGCGCGATCTATCGCCTGGATCTAGGAATTCTCTTTACCGCGCACACTCTTTCGACCGCGACTCTGACCTTCGGCGCCATGGGAAACACGAGGGAGAGCGGATCGATCACGCTCAAGAACAGCTATAATAGGACAAGAACGGTCCGGATTTTCGGCGGAACGGGAAACATAACCATCGAATGAAAAAGGAAGCTGCGGAAATGTTGAAATCGCAAAGAGGCGTAGGGTTGATCGAGATCGTCATCGCCATGCTCATCTTCGGCCTGGGGATAGCGGCGGCCATGCGGACCCTGCCGGACAGCAATTTGGCGACGACGCGCGCTCGAAATATCAGCGTGGCGACGAACCTGGCGCAGGAACAGATCGAAGCGCTGATGGGCACCCCGTTCAACGCAGCCGAGCTTGCAGCGGGCGATCATACCGATCCTCGGAATCCGCTGGAGCGACACTTTACGCGCACGTGGACCGTCACGGATAACGTGCCGCTCACCGACATGAAACGTCTCGCAGTAACGGTTACCTACGCGGGAGGCGGCAACGACCGTTCAGTGACACTCACTACCTTAATCACCTCGAGGCGGTAATCTATGGCGCAGAATATGAAGAAAACGGATTCGGCGGCAGGATTCACGCTCGTCGAAATGTTGATCAGCGTGCTCGTGCTGGGCGTCGTCCTCATCGCGATGGCGGGCGTTTTCACGCTCTTTCAGAAGAGCTCCGCGCAGACGAACGAATACGCCGACGCGCAGCAGAACGCGCGCATCGCTCTCGATTTCATCACGACTCACCTTCGGCAGGCGGGGTCACAGACCGATTATTTCAGGGGGCAGCGACGCGTCGCGCACGCGGGGCCATACCAGGTGGTTATCAACGCCGACATCGACAACCAGCAGACGATCGACGGTCTGAGCCCCCTCACGGCCATCCGTTGCGCCTTTTCGCCGAACAGGGTGCCGCCGTCGGGAACGGCTATCTATTCCCCCACGACGGACTACCAGTCGAAGGCCGAGACGATCGTGCTGACCCTCGATTCCAACAGCGACGGCGTCATATCGGGCGCTGACCGTGGCGATGACCCCGAGGAAAGCGGCCGCAACACGAATCTCTTCATGCTGAAGGAAGTCGTTTACGGTTACGGCGCCGGCTCAAACGAGGTGCGCGAATCGAACCTCGGGCTCCTCCGCGGACCCAATCTGGCGGCCACGTGGACAATCCCCCCTCCGCTCTTCCAGTACTTCTATGACCATGACAACAATCCTGCGACCGCGGACAGGCTCTGGGGCGACAGCAACCTCAACGGCGTCCTGGATGCCGGCGAGATCACCGCAATAACGCCGATGCCGGAGAATCTCTTGTACACGATCAGGAAAAAAAACACGACGGTAACGGCGGAATCCCAAAAATACAACAGGAAGTTCGAGACGAACGGCGGGTACCTGGCAGTGGCGATGACCTCCGAGGTCTACGTGAGGAATTCGACGCGGGCGGCCTCCAATATCTACGGCAAGGTCTACCAGGACGTCGACGGCGACGGGGCTCCCGACCCGGGGGAATCGGGGATTCCGCGAGTGGAGATCCGCCTGACCGGACAGAGCCGTTCGGTCCTCACCGACAACTTCGGTATGTTCTTCTTCCCGCTCCCGGCCGGTACATATTCGCTGACTGAAGTGGATCCGCCCGGATTTACGTCGACCACGCCGAATCTGGCGTCCGTAACGCTCGCCCCCGGTCAGATGGCGGTCGTCAATTTCGGAGATCTGTCGACGACGCCAGCCGGCAAGATCAAGGGAACCGTTTTCAAGGACCTGGATAAAAACGGAATCAAGGGCGCCGGCGAAAACGGCATCAACGGCGTCCTGATCTCGCTCGATAGCGGGAGCCAGACCTTGACCGACAGCACCGGGTACTATTCATTTATCGTTCAGCGGGGCACTCATACGGTTGTCGAGACCGACCTGGTCGGTTACGGCTCCACGACCCCGAACTCGTCCACCGCGACCGTCGCGGCGGGGACGGATACGGTAATCGTGAATTTCGGCGATTTCGGCGCTCCCGTTTCAGGGACTCTCCATGGATACGTCTTCATCGACGAAAACGAGGATGGCTTTCGCGGCGGCTCCGAGGAGGGCGTGCCCAACGTCACCCTCAAGGTCTCCAACGGCGACAGCACCATGACGAACTCGAAGGGATATTACAGGCTCAACCTGCCGCCGGGCACCTATGGCCTCACGGAAACCGACCATGAAGGATACAGGTCGACGACGGTGAACAGCTATTTGAACATCGTCATTGCCGCGGATACGATGGTAATCCGCAACTTCGGCGATGTCCTGGAGGCCCGGCAGGACTTCGTCGAGATTCACATTTCACACACCGACCGGGCGCTCTCCGTGGGCGCCGCCGACCTGAAAGAGGATTCCAGGAACGACGTCGACATCATTCTCGGAACGGCGCTCGCGAGCGAGCTCGGCAACATGCTCGTTTTCCACAACAATTGGCAATCCTCCGCGACGCCCATCACCGAGCTCTTCCAATCAGAACCGACGTACCGGCGGGACGCGGGGCATAACGTCAACACGATAGGCAAATTCGATCTCAACGCGGACGGGATGCCGGACGTGCTGAGCGGACTGGATTACAGCACGGGGCGGAATATCCAGGTCTGGTTAACGGGAGGAGGCGGTGTCCTGAGCACAAGCCCCGACGCCGCATACATAACGAGCGGGTCGAATGTCGTCATGGACAGCAGGCTCGCCGACTTCGACAATGACGGCATTATCGATCTCGTCGTCGCTCTGAGATCGTCCTTCGGGACCTATACCGGAGGATTCGAGACTTTCAGAGGAAGCGGAGGCGGATCGTTCAGCTCATGGAATTACATCACTGCCGCGGGTCCGTCAGGCGCCATCAACCTGGGAGAAGTATGGGCGGTCGATACGGGGGATATCGACGGAGACGGCGATATGGATATTATAGTCGGCTCTCACACCAACGCGTACCTGGGATACATAGATGTCTATCGCAACGACGGCGTCGGGACGGGCAATTTCACCTGGATTGCGCGGTACATCGCCCAGAGCGCCATCAACGACATCAAGGTTGTCGATATGATGGAAGATGACGGCCTGGATCCCGATATCATCGCCGCGACCTCGACGGGCGACAATACCGGCAAGGTCCTCCTCTGGCTCAATACTGCCGGCACTTTCGGAATTCCTGACACGACCGGTTACGCGTTCCAGTCCGAGGAGACGCCGAATTGGCCCGATGATTACGTGGACGCCCAGGGAGAGGTCCTGAGCCTCGCCGTGCTGTACGTGAACAACGACGTATTCCCCGATATCGCGTACGGGACGAGGAGCTCGAGCGTGTACACGGGGGACGTTTACATCCTGCCGTCGTACGGCACGTTGCCGCCGGCGGGCCAAAAGATCAACCAGGTCGTCTCGGGTGAAGTCATCACGATGGATGTGGCGGACTTCAATCGGGATAACAGGCCCGACATCGTCGTCGGGACGCGCACTTCGGCGACGCAGGGAAGGCTCGTCGCCTATTTCGGCAAAGAACGCTGAACCGGCCCATCGGGTTTCGGAAGGATTGGTAAGCCATGCACGTAATGATCAGGAAGAATCTCGGAGGAGATAGCGGGAACATACTCGTCGTCACGATTCTTATCCTATTCGCCATCTCGGTGATCGGCGCGACTATGGCCATGGTTTCCTCCATGGACCTTAAGATCGCCGGGAATCAGCGGAGCACGACGCGGGCGCTCCCCGTCGCGGAAGCCGGCTTGAACGAGGCAATCCACCGGCTCTCGCTGCCGAACCCGACGAACGCAACGATCGCGGGCTGGACGGGAAACGTGGCCATCGGCGACAGCGAGCCGCTCAAGCCGGACTGGACGGCGCGAATATATCTCACGAGGCCCGGCGCCGCTCCGTCGGGGGGCACGAACGTCTACACGACAGGCACGATCCAGGATCCGAGCCAGCCGTATCTCCAATACAGCGCGACGAACGGAACGGACAGGGTGCTCAGCATTCAGCATAAATGGCGCGATCTCGACGCCGACAACGTGAGGGATGCGAATGAAATAGTCCGCTACGATCCTCTCCAGATCCCTCCCGAGAACACGACCTCGGGCTTCCCCGTCGAGGTCGTAACCGTGACCGGCCGCGCGAGCAACGCGGTGCGGGTGATCCAGACCGAGATCACGAAGAGAACGCTTCTCGCGCGGACACTCGCGGCGCTCTATTGCGATAAAGCGGTCCGGCTCACCGGTAACTGCGCGTTCTGCGGATACAATCACGACATCGACACGCCGCCCGGCACCAAACCCAATGCATGCGTTCCCTTTCACCTTTCGAGCGCTCATCTGCCGGGAGTGACGACGACGGGGGACAACGTCCAGGTGGCAGGAAGCGCAGGCGTCGCGGGGAACCCGCAGCCGATCGACAAGTCCGCCACGAATCCCTGGTATTCCCTCGCGGACGTTCTGGGCCTCACCCAGGCCGAAGTGAACTCGATGCTCGCCCAGGCGGATAACACCTCCATCACGGACCCGCTCAACGGGGTCACCTACATCAAAGGAAACGCGAAGATCAACAGCCAGCTGACCGGCAACGGGCTTCTCTACGTGACCGGTAATCTGAGTGGGAACGGAGGCTTCCAGTTCAAGGGTCTCATATATGTCGAAGGGGACGTGAAGCTGACCGGTACGCCTTGGATCCTCGGCAGCTTGGTCGTCAAGGGCACGTCGAACTTCAACTTCAGCGCCGGTAATGCCGGTGTCCTCTACAGCAAGGACGCTCTGACGCAGTACCTGAGCCAGGCGCTGCCCTGCATCGTGCTGTCGTGGCGCGAGATGTAAAACGAACGCGGGGAGCTTCCGGCGCCCCGGCCTCGCGGCTCCCCGCTGCGGAATCGCCGATGAGGCGAAGGTTGGAACCTCTGGAAAGCAAACATCTTAGCCCGGCCCGGAAACGGCCGGGCTCATTTTTTCTGCCGCTCACCGCGCGTCGATCGCTGCGCGCTCGCGAGATCGAGGGAGACCGATCCGCCCCCGGCGGCCGGAGAGCCCTTTTGTTTCCCTTTCAATATTGACAACGGGCCGAATGCATTGTTATATGTTCTCAAGCCCTTACGTAGTTAGGGGAGTGATTCCGGGCGTTTTTCAAGGATTGGCGCTATGAAAAAGCTCATGGCAGTCGCGTTTGTACTGCTCGCGTGCAGCATCGGCTGCAAACCGGCGCATCCATCGAAGGTCGTCATGGATCCGTCCTTCGAGCCGAACAAGGTGAGCGGGATTCTGCTCGCTCCCGTAATCAGCTCGATCGTCGAAGGGGAGGATCCGCAGCGGCAATCCGAGCGGATCTTCAACAGGACCCTCGCGGACCTTCTGACCGAGCGGGGGGATTACCGGTTCATATCATCCGAACAGTTTCAGGGAGCCGTCGCGCGGGGCGCTCTCGGGGAGAAATACGCCGCCTTCAAGGAGCGATGGGGGAGGAAGCACGAGCTCGACCCGGAATTCCTGCGCGAGCTCAAGCTCGAGCTGAACGTCGAGACGCTCCTCATCCCGCACGTGTACCTCTGGCACAAGGATGAGGCCGATTATCGCGAGGGCGCGACGAGCTCCGTCACGCAGGTCGGTGCGGCGCTCACGCTCGTCGACATGGGGTCGGGCACGATTCTGTGGGAAGCGAGCGACCAGAATTACAAGGAATCCGTGCGGAGCGAGGACCGGAGCGTCGTCACGAGCGGCGGAATCGACCGGCGGGTCGGCGGCGTCACCGGCACGGGAAAGGATATGTACGCGGCCCCTCCATTCGAGGACGTCGCGTCGATGGTGCTCCAGTCGCTCGTGGGAGCGCTTCCGCCCCGCGCCGCGACGAAATGATGGACGACGACCGGTGGATGGGGGAGGCGCTCGCGGAAGCCTCGAAGGCGTTCCGGAAGAATGAGGTTCCCATCGGCGCCGTCGTCGTGAAGGACGGCCTCGTCGTCGCTCGCGGATACAACAAGGTCGAAGCCCGGGTCCGGGCGACGGCGCACGCCGAGATTATCGCGATCGAGGCGGCGTCGAAAGGGCTCGGCGACTGGCGCCTCGACGGCTGCACCGTCTACGTGACCGTCGAACCGTGCCACATGTGCATGGGAGCGTTTTACCTTTCCCGTGTGCGCCGCGTCGTGTACGGCGCGAAGCAGCCTCGAAGCGGCGCCTGCGGGTCGGTGGACAGTTTTCACGAGGCGGAGCTTTTTAACCACCGCATCGAGGTGACGGGGGGGGTGCGGGAGGCGGAGTGCCTCTCGCTCCTGCAAGCTTTTTTCGAGGGCTTGCGCTCAGGAGACGACAGACGGAGAGATGCGAGAGCTGGCTGAATCGGCACGATTGGAAATCGTGTGTGGAGGTAATACTCCACCGAGGGTTCGAATCCCTCTCTCTCCGCCATTTTTTCGAGGCCGCCGCGTCCGGCCGGTCGAACGCGATCGAAGCGCGGAGAGATGCCAGAGTGGTTGAATGGGACGGTCTCGAAAACCGTTGAGCTGGTTATCAGCTCCGAGGGTTCGAATCCCTCTCTCTCCGCCATGAAATACCTTGCCGCTCCGTGCGGAAAACGGTAATAGTATAGTACAGGAATAGTAAGGTGGGGATGTAGCTCAGCTGGGAGAGCACCTCGTTCGCAACGAGGGGGTCGTCGGTTCGAACCCGATCATCTCCACCAGATTTTTGATGGAGATCGTGCTAGACGGGGAGGTAGCGGTGCCCTGTACCCGCAAACCGCTCTAGCGGGGTCGAATTCCTGACTGAGGGAGTGTGGTTTTCGCGCGATCGACGACGGAACGTGGTGTTGATGGTCAGGTCCCGCGCAATGGGAACCTGCAAACCCCGTCAGGACCGGAAGGTAGCAGCGGTACGCAGCCATTCTCATGTGCCGCGGTTTTCCCTGGCAGGAGCTAACCCCGTCGTAAGAGCCGAGGGCGCCTTTCGAGGCCGGGTGCACGATCTCCTTAGTCGCTCCAACTGAAAGCGCTCGACAATGTCCTATCTCGTTCTCGCTCGAAAATGGCGGCCGCAGACCTTCTCGGAGGTCATCGGCCAGGAACACATCACCGGGACGCTCAAGAAGGCCGTCGAAAAGGGTCGCCTCGCCCACGCGTACCTCTTCGCGGGTCCGCGGGGGTGCGGCAAGACGACGACGGCGCGGCTCCTGGCCAAGATCATCAACTGCGAGAATCCGAAGGGCGCCGAGCCATGCAACAAATGCGCCTCGTGCGTCGCGATCACCGAGGGGCGCCACCTCGACGTGATCGAGATCGACGGCGCCTCGAACCGCGGGATCGACGAGATCCGCGACCTCAGGGAGAAGATCAGCTATGCCCCCGCGCAGGGGCGCTCGAAGATATATATCATCGACGAAGTGCATATGCTGACGCCGCAGGCGTTCAACGCGCTCCTCAAGACTCTCGAGGAGCCGCCCGTGCACGTCTACCTCATTTTTGCGACGACCGAGCCGCACAAGGTCCCTTCGACCATCCTCTCGCGCTGCCAGCGTTTCAATTTCAAACGGCTCGAACTCGGGGAGATCTCCTCGCAGCTCGAGAAGATCTGCGCCCTCGAGAAGCTGCAGTGCGAGAGAGAGGCGCTCACGCTCATCGCGCGGCGCGCCGAGGGGAGCATGCGCGACGGCGAGAGTCTTCTCGATCAGTGCATCGCCGCGAGCGAGGGCGCGGTCGATCTCGACCTCGTGCGCCGCGTTCTCGGCCTCGTCGATTCGCAGCTCATCCTTGATCTCCTCAAGGCGATCGGTGGGCGCGACCGGAAGGCGGCGCTCTCGATCGTCGACCGGGCGGTCGATTCGGGGCTCGACCTCGAGGAATTCTTCCTCGCCTATATAGAAGGGCTGCGCAACCTCCTCGTCCTGAGCGTCGGGGGGGAATCGTCAACCGGTCTCCTCGACCTCTCGAGGGGGGAAATCGCGGAGCTCTCCGCCATCGGAAAGGCCTTCAGGATCGAGAATCTTCTCTATCTCTTCCGCGCCGCGGCGCGCTCGTACCGCGAGCTCAAGGCCTCGGGACAGCCGCGATACCAGCTCGAGGCAGCCCTCACGGAGGCGGCCTCATGGGAATCCGCGGTCGAGCTCTCGGAGCTCATCCGGCATCTCGATACGCTAGGAGGCTCGGGGGACCCGGGGACGCCCGCGCAGGGGAGGAAGGCGGACGGCGGGAAGATGCGAGCCGCGAGCGCCGAAGCTCCACGCGCGGCGATGGTCGACACGGATGGTGCTCCGGCGTACCGCGAGGTCCGGCCCGCAGCCGCCCCTGTGGGCGCGCTGATGGAGGGGGATCCGGTCCAGGAGTTTTCCGGCGCGTTCGCGCGGGTCGATCCCACGCCCGGGCCGACGGTCCGCACCGCGGAGGAGGATGCGATCCTGCGCGAGATCGGCGGGAAAGAGGCCTGGGAGCGATTCCTATCGCAGATCAGGGAAACGAAGCTCACCCTCGGCATCTGGCTCATGTCGGCCCGGGTCGCCAGGATCGAGGGGGAACGGTGCTGTCTCTCGTTCAGCCCCCAGAACCGCTTCGCCCGGGAGATGGTGCTCGAGGAGAAAAACCGGCGTTTTATCGAATACCACCTCGAACGGTTCTTCGGCAGGAAGCTCGTGATCGAGGCGGACGAGCTTTGCGAGTCCGCCGCCGCGAACGCGGGGAGCCCCGCGGGCGCCAGGCCCTCCGCCGAGGCCCCGAAAAAGAGAGCGGCCGATCCCGGGCTCGAGAAGATCGCGGGAGATGCGCCCGTCATCAAACGCCTCATCGAGGATTTCGACGCGGAGCTTTTCAAGGAAACGAGCTAGGACTGGAGGAATTGGGGAATGAAGGACCTGGGCAAGCTCATCAAACAGGCGCAGCAGGTTCAGGAACGGCTGGCTGAAATGCAGGCACGTCTTGCCGAAAAAACAGTCGAAGCGACCTCGGGGGGCGGGATGGTCAAGGTCGTGATGAACGGCAAGCACGAAGTGGTTTCGTTGAAAATCGACCCCGAGGTCGTCAACCCGGCCGATGTCGAGATGCTCGAAGACCTCATTATTGCCGCTCTCAACGAGGCGCGGACCCGGGTAGACGATATGGTACGCAACGAGATGAGCTCCCTCACGGGGGGCCTCCCCATTCCGGGGCTTTTCTAGCCCCGGGCCCCCGGCACGCTTTTTTCCCCAATTCGGTAACTTTTATGTTCACGTGCGTTTACAGGCAAGGTTCTTGCTAAAAAGGAGAATTAGAAATGAATTACGGCCTTCCGCTCCTTCAGGCGCTCATCGACCATTTTAAGAAGCTGCCGGGAGTGGGCGAAAAAACGGCGCGCAGATTGGCCTTTTCGATACTCGACATGGACAGCGGGGAGGTACGGGAATTTGCCGAAACGCTCTTGCAGGTCAGGAAAACCATCGGATTTTGCACGAGATGCGGCAATCTCGCCGAAGGCGAACTCTGCGGTATCTGCAGGGATGAAAGGCGCCTCGGCGGCATCCTATGCGTCGTTGAACGGCCGGCCGACCTTTATGTTCTCGAAGGCTCCGGCCAGTACCGGGGCCGCTATCACGTACTGCACGGGGTCCTTTCACCCCTTGATGGTGTGGGACCGGGAGACCTGAACCTGGAAGGGCTCGAGAGACGGGTGCAGGAGGAAGGAATTCAGGAGGTCATCG
>Ga0315293_10005475_pt1 | contig 11953 bp, 14 predicted proteins | sample YL17G13_20_MG_FD_203071 | JGI IMG/M metagenome (GOLD analysis project Ga0315293, IMG submission 203071) | Sediment microbial communities from Yellowstone Lake, YNP, Wyoming, USA - YL17G13_20 | ecosystem: Environmental > Aquatic > Freshwater > Lake > Sediment | place: USA: Wyoming | collected... | reverse complement strand
GGCTTGTTCTGCCGGGGGACCTCGTGATAGGCGCCGACAGCCATACGTGCACTTACGGCGCGTTGGGCGCTTTTTCCACCGGTGTCGGCTCAACGGACCTGGCCGCGGCAATGATAACCGGCCGCTGTTGGTTTAGAGTACCCAAGTCAATAAAGTTTATTTATAAAGGAAAACCGAACAAGTGGGTAGGCGGCAAAGACCTGATATTACATACCATCGGCAGTATAGGCGTTGAAGGCGCGCGCTATATAGCGATGGAGTTTACCGGAGATGCCATACGTAACCTATGCATGGATGACCGTTTTGCGATGTGCAATATGGCCATAGAAGCGGGCGGCAAAAGCGGTATTATAGAACCCGACGCTGTTACGGAAAAATACGTCAAGAGCCGCTGGCTTGGCGCCGGTAAAGTAAACAAAAGGAAATATAAGATTTATAAAAGTGATAAAGACGCGAAATATTGTGATATCCGCGAGTATAATGTGAGCAAAATGGAGCCGCAGGTTGCCGCACCCGACCTACCCAGCAATACGAAGCCGGTAAGCGCGTTTAAGAACGTCGCGGTAGATCAGGTTGTCATCGGCTCGTGCACAAACGGCAGGATAAGCGACCTGCGTATTGCCGCAAAAGTCCTTAAAGGCAAAAAAGTGGCCTCAAGGGTAAGGATGATAATTATACCCGCTACTCAGAACATTTATCTCGATGCCCTCAAAGAAGGGCTTATGGAGACATTTCTCAGGGCAGGGGCTGTGGTGTCCACTCCGACGTGCGGTCCGTGCCTCGGAGGCCACATGGGAATTCTGGGGGCAGGCGAAGTCGCTATAGCCACTACAAATAGGAATTTCAAGGGCAGGATGGGCGATCTGACGAGCAAGGTTTATCTGTCAAATCCTGCGGTCGCGGCCGCGAGCGGCATTAAGGGAAGAATTACGCATCCCAGCGAGGTAGCATGAAAGCAAAGGGCATAGTTCACAAATTCGGAGATAATGTAAATACCGACGATATAATCCCGGCAAAGTTCCTCAGTACCACGGATCCAAAGGAGCTCGCGTCGCATTGCATGGAAGGCATAAGCGCCGATTTTGCTAAAAAAGTAAAAATCGGCGATATAATAATTGCGGGCAAAAACTTCGGCTGCGGCTCAAGCCGCGAGCATGCACCTTTTTCAATAAAATCGGCCGGTGTATCGTGTGTTATCGCAGAGACTTTCGCGCGGATATTTTACCGCAACAGCATCAATATAGGGTTGCCTATACTCGAGAGCGAGGAGGCAGCGCGCGACATGGAAGATGGCAATGAGATAGAAGTGGATTTTGATAACGGCGAGGTAAAAAATATTACGACAGGGAAGATATATAAATCCCAGAGTTTTCCGGAGTTTATGCGTAAGATAATAGCAGCCGGCGGGCTGTTAAATATGTTGAATACCGATAACCCACGATAGAAAAGTGAGGCGGCAATGAAGATTGAAAAGGAAACAAAGACCGTAATCGCCTATACGTATAATTATAAAATAAAGTGTAACGTATTCACGCCGCCCGGAAGCCGCCTTTCCGACTTTATCGGCAGTCTGGGCCAGAAACAGTTTATACCGGTTTCAAATGCGGTTGTCAGCGATATTTTCGGCAACCCCGTGTGTAAGGCAAAATTTTTAGAGCTCAATGTAAATGAAATATTATTTTTAATACCAGATGATGATTTGTTAACAGAAAGGAAAGCATAGTGATGTACAGGATTGCGGTAATACCCGGTGACGGAACAGGGCCGGAAGTAATAAGAGAAGGATTGAAAGTGCTGGAAGCAGCCAGCAAAAAGACCGGCTTTAAATACGAAACGAAGATGTATGACTTAGGCGGGGAACGCTATAAAAAGACGGGAGAGGTACTTCCCGATTCCACTCTGGAAGAGCTGAAGAAGTTCAACGCTATATATTTGGGCGCTGTCGGCCATCCCGACGTAAAGCCGGGCATACTTGAGCAGGGACTTTTGCTTAAACTGAGATTCAGCCTCAAACAATATATTAACCTCAGGCCTGTAAAGCTTTACCCTGGCGTGTGGACTCCGCTCAAGGATAAGGGGCCGGAAGATATAGATTTTGTGGTTGTCCGCGAGAATAACGAAGGCCTTTATGTCGGCGAAGGCGAGTTTATAAACAAGGGTACAAAGGACGAAGTAGCGGTACAGATATCGCGAAACACGCGTGCCGGCGTAGAAAAATGCGTAAGGTACGCCTTTGAATATACGAGAAAGCGGAACAAGAGAAAGAAGCTTACGCTGTGCGGCAAGACGAACGTCCTAACTTACGCTTTTAATTTGTGGGAAAGAGTATTTAATGAGGTTGCAAAGGAATATCCTGACGTTACGACTGATTATGCTCATGTTGATGCCACCTGCATGTGGATGGTGAAAAATCCGGAATGGTTTGACGTAATAGTTACGGACAACATGTTCGGAGACATAATCACAGACCTCGGCGCCATGATACAGGGCGGTATGGGTGTCGCAGCGGGTGGGAATCTGAACCCTGAAGGTGTATCAATGTTTGAGCCGATAGGCGGTTCCGCGCCGAAGTATACGGGACTGAACGTGATAAACCCCCTTGCAGCCATATGTGCTGCCGGGATGATGATGGAAATTCTGGGAGAGACAAAAGCAGCAGCGATGATAGAAAAATCAGTAATGGTCGCGACGACAAAGATGAAGAGCATGTCCGCCGGCAAGATGGGCTACAGTACACAGGAAGTCGGGGATTTGGTGGTTAAGAACTTATAGAAGGAAGATTGAATATGGCGAAGCAATGGAACGTAGCAATAATGGGCGCCACCGGAGCGGTGGGCGATAAATTCTTAAGGATACTTGAGGAGCGGAATTTTCCGATAAAGAACCTGAAACTTCTGGCATCAGAACGCTCTCAGGGTAAAAAACTCGCATTCAAAGGCAAGCAATATCCCGTAGAGGTATTGACTCATGATTCCTTTAAAGGGGTGGAGCTTGTTTTGGCGAGCGCGGGCGCGTCCAGAAGCCTTGAATTTCTGCCGAGTGCAGTAAAGGCGGGTGCGGTTTGTGTTGACAATTCAAGCGCTTTCCGTATGGATAAAGATGTGCCGCTTATCGTGCCTGAAGTAAATCCGCAGGACATAAAGAAACACAAAGGCATAATTGCTAATCCCAATTGCTCCACCATACAAATGGTTGTTGTGCTTTATCCGATACATAAGGCAGCCAGGATAAAAAGGATTGTAGTATCAACTTACCAGTCTGTATCAGGCGCGGGGCAAAAAAAGATTTTTGAGATGTTTGACCAGGCCAGTTCGCTTGTGGGTGATAAATCTGCGTACGAAATAGGCAGGCATAATGTAAAAAAGGACAAGATTAAAGAATTTCCTTATCAGATAGCATTTAATCTGATTCCGCAAATAGATGTATTTCTGGATAATGGTTATACCAAGGAAGAAATGAAGATGCTAAATGAGACCAGAAAGATAATGGGCGACAATTCCATAGCCGTTACCGCGACTGCCATAAGAGTGCCTGTATTTTATGCGCATTCGGAATGCGTGAATATTGAGACCGAAAAGAAGATAACTGCCGATGAAGCGCGAAAAATCCTGAAATCAGCTCCCGGCGTAATCGTGATAGATGACCCGAAGAAGGGCTTGTATCCCATGCCGCTTGACGCGGAAGGCAAGGACGAGACATTCGTAGGCAGGATACGGGAAGACGAGTCTATAAAGAATGGGCTCAATCTCTGGGTGGTATCCGATAACCTGAGAAAGGGCGCGGCGCTTAACGCGATACAAATAGCAGAATTACTGGCATAGGGTCAACTGGCATGGGGTCAGACCCTTGACAGTAACTGGGCGCAGCCAGGGTCTGACCCCATGAAGATAACCCTATGAAGAATATAAAACTCACCATTGAATACGACGGCACGAGATATAACGGCTGGCAGGTTCAGCATGAGAATCAAAGGAAAAAAGGTGGCAAGGTCAAGACAATACAGGGCGTCCTGGAGGACGCCCTTTTTAACATTTTATCATCTAGAATACGGCTAATTTCCTCAAGCAGGACAGACAGTGGCGTACATGCGAAGGGCCACGCAGCTAACTTCAAATCACGCACCAAGCTGACTCCGGACAAGATAAAAAAGGCGCTGAATTCTGTCCTTCCGCCGGATATTGCCATTAAAGGAGCGGAGGAAACGGATAAGGATTTTAATTCACAACATGACGCTGTGAGCAAGATTTACCGTTATTCTATTTGTAGCGGCGATTATATTTCCCCTTTTCTCAAAAAATATGCATATCATTTCAGGCAGCCGCTTGATGTTTCGCTGATGAGGGTCGAGGCGGCTATCCTTCTCGGCAAACACGATTTTAAGGCATTTAGATCCTCTCGCAGCGGGGCTGAAAGAGATAACTGCATGAGGACTATAAAGAGATTAAGCGTCAAAAAGAAAAACGGCCTAATAGAAATAGAGATCGAGGCCGATGGGTTTCTTTATAATATGGCCAGGAACATTGTAGGGACGCTTATAGAAGTCGGCAGGGGTAAGTTTACTTCCGGAAGTACGCGGCGGATATTAAAGGGTAAGGACAGGAGAGCGGCGGGCCCGACCGTACCGGCAAAAGGCCTGTGCCTTGTTGAGGTAAAGTATGGATAAGCGAGCATTTACTTTGATAGAACTTCTCGTTGTTATAGTTATTATTGGGCTACTGGCGGCCTTTCTGATACCTGCGATGGGCAGTGCGCGGGAAAGCGCAAGGCGCGCACAGTGTGCTAATAATCTCAGGCAACATGGGATCGCATGGTATTTATATTTGGATGATCATAATGACTGTTTTCCTGTATGGGATTCTCCTCCAGGAGATCTTAAATGCAATACGTTCACATTCGGCGGTAAGGGAGCCAACGATAATGAAACGCGCTCACGCCCGCTTAATCGGTATCTTGAGATATCCAGTGGCATAAGCCCGAGTATAAAAGTTTTTCAGTGTCCGGATGATACAATACCGAATGAATATTGCCACGGTAAAACTAGTTTTGATGATATCGGAACTTCATATTTATGCAACCCTATATTTCTCGGTTTTGCGTATCCTGTAAATGTACCACGTCCTTTATCTACAATAACCCGCCCGTACAACAGAATTTTTTTGGAATGGGAATATGCGGCAAATAAACCCGGCCATGGAGGGAAAGGTTATGTCGTGGAAAAAACCCCTATTATGGTACTTTTTTTAGATGGACATGCAGGAGGCCCCTTTTTCACACCTGAGGACTTTGAAATGAGCCCAAACATTCCCGATGACAGCAAAAAGGTATTAATTGATCCCAATGGTACGGGAACCGATCATGATTAAATAGCCCGGGCAAGTACATATGTTTTCTGTCCGCTCATTTAAAATTTGCTGTTATTACTAAGTCAAGATGTTAATTTTTACTATTTTCAAATGTTAATCCTTTAAAATATGTTGTTCCTTTTAATCTAAGTGAATGCCAAGGATGATTCTCGGCCGGTTTATGGCCTATACGTCTTGGTTTTACATCGGCTAAGATAAACATGTATTTGCGCTCGTTAAGCATCTCTTCTATTCTTTTTTCTTTTTTGGCAATTTTATTCTTTTTTGACAGTTTTGCCTCGGCGATAACCTGATCCTTATATAACACGAAGATACGGCCGTCTTCCAGGATGCATGCCTCGACCTTGGATTTTGCAAATGTCCTTTTTATTTTAGACGGCAGCATCTGTATAATCTGGCCGTAAATTTGTACCGTATTGTCGTTATTTACAGTACGTTCCTTCTTAATCGAGAACACAAGATCGAGGTTCTTATCCTTAGGAATGGGCATATAGGCAGATTCGGCCTCATGGGTGTATTTTGTGTTATACCACGGCAGGAACTTCTCGGATAAGAACTTGTTTGCTTCATCATAGTTTTTAATTCCGACAAGCCGCATTTCTTTGATAAGGCGGTCCTGTAAGAGCCTGAAGGTAACCTCGATCCTGCCCTTGGCTTGTGGAGAGTTGGCCGGTATCAGCTCTATACCCAGCTCGCCAAGTGCCCGTTCTATCTGAGTCTCTTCATGTTCCTGGGCGACGTCATAGTGCACATGAAAATAGAGATCGAGGCCGATGGGTTTCTTTATAATATGGCCAGGAACATTGTAGGGACGCTTATAGAAGTCGGCAGGGGTAAGTTTCCACCCGGAAGCACACAGCAGATATTAGAGAAGAAAGACAGAAAACTGGCAGGGCCGGCCGTACCGGCAAAAGGGCTGTGCCTTATTGAGGTAAAATATGGATAAGCGAGCATTTACTTTGATAGAACTTCTCGTTGTTATAGTTATTATTGGGCTACTGGCGGCCTTTCTGATGCCTGCGATGGGCAGTGCGCGGGAAAGCGCAAGGCGCGCACAGTGTGCTAACAATCTCAGGCAACATGGAGTCGCGTGGTATTTATATTTAGATGACCATAATTACTGTTTTCCTGTAAGTAGTTCTTTTCCTCCAAACGATATCCAATGCACAACGAACACATTTGGCGGTAAGGGTGCCAATGATAATGAAACGTGCTCACGCCCACTTAATCGATATCTTGAGATATCCAGTGGCATAAGCCCGAGTATAAAAGTTTTTCAGTGTCCGGATGATATAAAACCTAATGATTATTCCTATAATAATACGTCCTTTAATTATTGCGGAACGTCATATTTTGTTAATGGCGGAATTCTCCAATTTGGAAACCCTACCTTTATACAACGTCCCTTATCTACCATAACGCGTCCGTACAACAGAATTTTTCTGGAAAGGGACTATGAGATGAATAATCCCGGTCATGGAGGGAAAGGTTACGTTGCGGGGGGAACCCCTGTTATGGTACTTTTTATGGATGGTCATGCAAGGGGACCATTTTTAATGTCTGAGGACTTTGAAATATATCCAAATATTCCTGATGACAGCAAAAAGGTATTGTGGGATCCCAATGGCACACCGAGTAATAAGGATTAGGCTCTCTAAAATTTGCTTGACAAAAAAGCGCTAATATGTTAATATTTCTCTTCTGAATTTCAGAACAAGAGAAGAGGCAGAACATAAAATGAATACATACTCAGCTAAAGCAAAAGACGTTAAAAGAGGATATTTTATCGCTAATGCGGACGGCAAGGTTTTGGGCAGGCTTGCTTCGCGCATAGCAACGATATTGGCCGGTAAGCACAAGCCTATTTATACCCCTCATGTCGATACGGGCGATTTCGTCATAGTCCTAAATGCAGACAAGATAAAGGTTACCGGCAAAAAAGCTACGGAAAAAGTATATAGCAGCTATTCAGGTTATCCGGGCGGATTAAAAGAGACGGATTTCGGTACCATGCTTAAGAGGAAGCCGAAGGATATAATACGCCTTGCGGTAAAACGCATGCTGCCGCATAGCAGGCTGGGCGAAAAGATGCTCCGCAAGATGAGCCTTTATACGGCTGCCGAGAAACCGGCATTACCGAAAATCGCAAAAGACGTAACAATATAAGGAAGAGAGAGATAAAGATGGCGGAAGTAATCAATGCTACGGGACGAAGAAAAGAAGCAGTGGCCAGGGTGTTTCTTACGCCCGGTACGGGAAACATAGAAGTGAACGGATTGACTCTTGACGCATATTTCCTGACGGAAGTGCAGCGCATAATCATCAGGAAAGTGTTTGATCTGGCGGAGCTTCTGCGTAAATACGATATCAGAGCCAATATTAAAGGCGGCGGAAAGAGCGGCCAGGTAGGCGCATTGAGGCAGGGCCTCGCGCGAGCCATTGTGAAGATAGATCCGTCTATGAAGAAGGCGTTAAAAACAGCCGGTCTGCTTACTAGGGATTCGCGTATGAAAGAGCGCAAAAAGTACGGCCAAAAGCGCGCCCGCAAAAAATTCCAGTATTCCAAGAGGTAACGACATATAATTGAATTGCCCGCCAAAAGCGGAAAAATACCTATCAGGTCAACCTCGACGAATAATGGTTGACATGATAGGTATTTTATTTTATAATCAAGCTTGTACCGTCGGAAATAAGGAAGTCCTACGCCAGCTAAAATGCTCCCGATGGGTCGCATTTTTACGCTGTCTCAGGACGAATTTTTGTACACAAAAATTCGGAGGCATCAAAATGATAAGAGCAAGTATCGTCGGTGCGACAGGGTATACGGGCGAAGAGATAGTGATCATCTTAACGTCTCACAAGGACGTCAAGATATCTTCTTTAAGCGCTATCATCGATAAGCCTACAAACATAGCGGATCTCATCCCGAGGATAAAAGGGCGGCTTGATATTATATGTAAAAGTTTTGATTTCGACGAGGTTGTAAAAGCGTCCGACGTCGTATTCTTGGCGCTGCCACACAGGGTTTCAATGGATTTCGCTCCGAAGTTTTTGAAGGCGGGCAAAAAGGTGATAGACCTTAGCGCCGATTACAGGCTGCCTGCCGATACTTACGAAAAATGGTACGGCAAGGGACATAGCGATGTCGAAAACATCGAAAAGGCTGTATACGGATTGCCCGAATTATACAGAAGCCAGATAAAGAAAGCTTTACTGATAGCTAATCCCGGCTGTTATCCGACGAGTGTTATCCTCGCCGTGGCGCCGCTCGTTAAGAATGGCGTAGTAGAATTGACGGGTATAATCGCGGATTCCAAAAGCGGTATAACGGGAGCAGGCAGAAAGGCATCTATTGACCTGCTCTTTGCGGAGGTAGCCGACAACTTTAAGGCTTATAAAATAGGTTCTCATCAGCACATGCCGGAGATGTCGCAGGAACTGAAAAAACTGGCGGGCAGGGACGTAAACATTCTTTTTGTACCTCATGTAATACCGATAAGAAGAGGGATACTGTCCACCATATACATGAAGCCGAAAAAGAAGGTAAGCCAGAAAGAGATCAATGAAATTTACGCAGATTTTTATAAGAATGAATTCTTTGTAAGATTCCTCGGCGAAACATTGCCGCAAATAAAAGATGTGGTATGCACGAATTTCTGCGATATCGGCGTAAAGGTAACAGGCGAGAACATCGTGGCGGTATCCGTTATAGACAATCTTATAAAGGGAGCGGCAGGCCAGGCAGTGCAGAATATGAATATAATGTATGGGTTTGACGAAAAAGAAGGACTTGTATAGGGTTCAGGGTTTAGGGAGCGAACTATGAAAGTTATAAAAGGTGGAGTAACATCGCCGATAGGTTTTTTGGCTAACGGGATAAAGGCCGACATAAAGAAATCTGGCAGAAAAGATCTTGCTCTTGTTTGCTCGGAAATCCCGGCTATAGCAGCCGCGGCCTTTACAAGCAATAAATTTCAGGCGTCGCCCATAAAGGTCAGTAAACTTCATCTTAAAAACAAAACGCATCAGGCGATAATCGTAAATAGCGGAAACGCAAATTGCGCCAACGGTAAGATCGGAGACAGAGATGCATTATCTATGGCTGGACTCCTTGCCGGAGCATTGGCAGTTGACAGGGAGGAAGTCCTTGTAGCCTCAACGGGAGTAATAGGCAAGTATTTGCCCATTGATAAAATAGAAGAAAAGATTCCGGAATTGGTAGACGGGCTGTCCGAAAAAGGAGGTATCCCTTTTGCGGAATCAATAATGACGACAGATACCAAGAGGAAGACGCTGGCTGTTACATTTAAGATTGGCGATTCCATAGTTACCATAGGAGGCGCCTGTAAAGGCGTAGGGATGATATATCCCGAGCTTAAACTAGAGCGGCATGCGACGTTGCTCTGTTTTTTGACGACGGATGTCTCTATTTCCCGAAAGATGCTTGAAAGTGCGCTGAATGATGCTATCGGCGAATCGTTTAATATGATATCCGTTGACGGCGATATGAGCACCAATGACTCCTGTTTTATTATGGCCAACGGGTTGGCAGGTAATAAGAGGATAGGCGCGAAAGGCAAAGATTATGCGCTGTTTTTGAACGCCTTGCAATCGCTGGTTAAAAACTTTGCCAGGATGCTGGTTATCGACGGCGAAGGCGCTACCAAATTTGTAGAGATAGAGGTAACGGGCGCTAAGAGCGACAGAGACGCAAAAAATATAGCGAGAAAAATATCTACTTCTAATCTCTTAAAGTGCTGTATATTCGGCCATGATCCCAATTGGGGCAGGGTCATCGCGGCCTGCGGCGCAAGTGATGCAGATTTTGACCCCGATAAAGTAGATGTCTATCTCGGCAAGGTCAAAGTATTTTCCGGCGGCCGAAGAGTGAAAAAATACGACGAAAAGAGCGTCAAGAAACTTTTCAGCGGCAAAGAGGTATATATAAAAGTAGATCTGAAGAGCGGGATACACAAAGCTACCGCATGGACCTGCGATATGTCAAAAGAATATGTAGCAATAAACTCAAAGTATAGTACATAGGGTCCAGGGTATAGGGGATAGGGATAACACATGCGAGAAGCGATTAAAAAAAGCGAAGTCCTGATAGAGGCGCTGCCGTATATAAAAAAGTTTTTTGAGAAGGTTGTTGTCATAAAATACGGCGGCTCGGCTGTTGATGAAAAAGGCATAGAGAAGAGCATCCTTGAGGACATAATGTTTATGAATTACGCCGGGATGATGCCTATTATCGTCCACGGCGGCGGGCCGTTTATTTCCAGGATGATGAAAAAGGCCGGCATAGAGCCGAAATTTATCCAGGGTAGAAGATTTACTGACAGCCAGTCTATTCATATCATAGATAAGGCCCTTCGGGTAATAAACCGGAATATAGTGAAGTCCTTAAAGGATATAGGGAGTGAAGCATTTGGCCTTAGCGGCAGCGAAAACGGCCTTATCAGGGTTAAAAAAATGAAAGGGAAATCTGATCTCGGCTTTGTCGGCGAGGTTACATCCGTAGATACGACTGTAGTAAAGAGGCTGATAGAAGATAATATCATCCCCGTTATTTATCCGCTCGGCATCGGCCGAGACGGCAATGCCTATAATGTCAATGCCGACGACGTAGCGAGCGAAATAGCGATGGCGCTCAAAGCGGAAAAATTTGTCCTTCTCACAAACGTGAGGGGCATAATGAAAGACAAGAAAGATCCGAGTACATTATTCCATACGCTGAGAGCCATTGAGGTGGATAAGCTGATAAAGAGAAAAGTAATTGACGCAGGTATGATACCGAAGGCCGAGGCTTGTGTTAATGCCATAAGGGGTGGGGTAAAAAAGGCGCACATATTGGATGTCAGCATCCCGCACGCGCTTTTACTGGAAATGTTTACCGATAAAGGGATAGGGACAGAGATAATAAAGTGACAAAGACGGAAATGATAATAGAAAAGTACAATAAGTATGTAATGCCTACGTACGGCAGGGACGGAATCGCATTCTTAAAAGGAAAAGGTATAAAGATGTGGGACGCCGAAGGAAAGGAATACCTTGATTTCTTTCCGGGTTGGGCTGTGAGCGGCATAGGCCATTGCCACCCTAAAGTCGTAGCGGCTATACGAAAACAGGCCGGCATATTAATTCATGTTTCAAATAATTATTACAATGATCTGCAGGCTGATCTTGCGGAAAAGATTATAAGCCATGCATTTCCCGGCAAAGTATTTTTCGCTAACAGCGGCGCTGAGGCCAATGAGTGCGCGATAAAACTCGCCAGAAAATACGGCAGTCAGACTAAAAGATATGAAATAATAACGATGGAGAAGTCATTTCACGGCAGGACGATGGCTACGATAACCGCGACAGGCCAGGACAAGGTTAAACACGGCTTTGAGCCGCTTTTAGAAGGCTTTAAGACTGTGCCGTTCAATGACCTATCCGCGGTGAAAAACGCGCTGGCAGAGAAGACTATTGCAATAATGCTTGAGCCTATTCAAGGTGAAGGCGGTATAAACATGGCCGACAAAGCGTATCTTGAGGACTTAAGAAAATTATGCGACGAGAAAGACATGATCCTCATATTTGATGAG
>Ga0315293_10005474_pt1 | contig 11954 bp, 12 predicted proteins | sample YL17G13_20_MG_FD_203071 | JGI IMG/M metagenome (GOLD analysis project Ga0315293, IMG submission 203071) | Sediment microbial communities from Yellowstone Lake, YNP, Wyoming, USA - YL17G13_20 | ecosystem: Environmental > Aquatic > Freshwater > Lake > Sediment | place: USA: Wyoming | collected... | reverse complement strand
GAGGTATTGAGAAAGGCGAGGCTTAAGCCTGTCACAAAGAAAGAGTTGCTGGAAGTAGCTCCGGATATGTTTAAATGGGCGGGGGTGACAGACCTCGAGAAGCCTTATTATCAGTGGGATGATAAATCGGAAGAGGTTCAGGTCGATGAAGTAATTATGGGCAACGTCCTTATCGCTGGGCAGGGACAGAACCCCGCACGGCAGGCGATGATTTATGCAGGGGTTCCGAAGGAGACCAATGCCTTTACGATCAACAAGGTCTGTGCCTCAGGTCTGAAAGCGATTGCATTGGGTGCTCAATCCATTCAATTAGGTGAGGCAGATGTCGTGGTGGCAGGCGGAATGGAGAATATGAGTCAGGTTCCTTATGCCTTTCCTCAGGGCCGCTGGGGTGCAAGGATGTTTAACCAGGAGATGGTCGATCTGATGGTTTTCGATGGACTCTTCGAGATCTTTTATGGATATCATATGGGGCTCACGGCGGAGAACATCGCTGAGAAGTTTGGAATTTCAAGGAAGGAGCAGGATGAATTCGGACTGCTTAGCCATCAGAGGGCGAGGGCTGCTATCAAGAACGGAACTTTTAAAGAGGAGATCGTCCCGGTCATCATCCCGCAAAAGAAGGGAGACCCGATCACCTTCGATACGGATGAGAGGCCGATGGATACTTCCTTAGAGAAGATGGCCAAACTGCCCACTGCCTTTAAGCCAGGGGGAACGGTTACGGCAGGAAATGCCTCTGGGATCAACGATGCTGCCGCTGCTGTCCTCTTGATGTCGAGAGAGAAGGCAAAGGCATTGAAACTGGAGCCTTTGGGAACGATTCGTTCCTATGCCTCAGGAGGAGTGGATCCGGCCTATATGGGTCTCGGTCCTATTCCTGCAGTGAGAAAGACTTTGAAAAAGGCGAAGGTCTCTCTGAATGACATTGGGCTGATCGAACTGAATGAGGCTTTTGCCTCGCAATCGATCGCGTGTATCCGAGAGCTCAAGTTCGATCTCGAAAAAACGAATGTCAACGGAAGCGGGATCTCTCTCGGCCATCCCATTGGGTGCAGCGGGGCGCGGTTGATCGTCACGCTCCTCCACGAAATGAAACGAAGGAAGGTCAATCTCGGTCTTGCCACCCTCTGTATTGGTGGAGGCCAGGGCATGGCCATGGTCATAGAAAAGAGTTAAGAGATCAGAGTAGAGGCAATTCATGAATTGCCCCTACAGAGTTTCAAGATCGGAGGGGAGATGGAATACAGGAATATTCTGGTATCCTTTGAAGGGGAAATCGGGATCCTCACCATCAATCGGCCCAAGGCCCTCAATGCCCTGAACATCGAGACCCTTGAGGATATCCAGATGGGCCTCCAGGAGGCTCAAAAGAATGCCGCGATGAAGGTTCTTATTGTGACGGGAGCGGGAGAAAAGGCCTTTGTCGCTGGAGCGGATATCACGGAGATGAAAGGAATGAGTTCCCTCGAGGCCCTCAACTTTTCAAGAATGGGCCATCTCACATTAAAGATGATCCAGGACCTGGATCGACCGGTCATTGCAGCGGTCAACGGTTTCGCTCTGGGAGGGGGGACGGAAATCGCCGTGGCTTGTGACTTCATCTATGCCTCTGAAAATGCAAGGTTCGGTCTTCCAGAAGTGACCCTTGGCATCTTCCCTGGTTTCGGAGGAACTCAGAGACTCCCCCGTCTGATCGGAAAAGGGAAAGCGAAGGAGCTCATTTTTTCCGGAAAGATGATCAGCGCCCAGGAAGCCTATCAGATGGGAATTGTGAATCGAGTTGTTCCCCAGGCTTCCCTGATGGAGGAGACGAAGAAAGGTGCTACCCAGATTGCTGGGAATGGAACCGTTGGCGTGAGGCTGGCCAAGATGGTGATCGATGCGGGTTTCAATATGGATCTCACAGAGGCCTGTGCTTTAGAGTCCTATGCCTTCGGAATCGGTTTCACTACCGAAGATCAGAAAGAAGGCATGACAGCCTTCGTCGAAAAGAGAAAACCCAATTTCAAAGGGAGATAAGGAGGAGAAGGTGAAGATCGTAGTCTGTATCAAACAGGTGCCGGACACCACGGACGTGAAGATCAACCCTGAGACGAATACCTTGGTTCGCGAGGGCGTAGCAAGTATTACCAATCCCTTCGATGAGTACGCTGTAGAAGAAGCGCTTCGCATCAAAGAGAAACTCGGGGGAGAAGTCCATGTGATCAGCATGGGCCCTCCTCAGGCTATGGAGGTATTGAAGAATGCTCTGGCCGTGGGTGCCGATAAGGTTTATCTGGTCTCAGACAGAGCTTTTGCAGGAGCAGACACCCTGGCCACGGCTTACACGCTGGCCAAGACGATCCAGACGATCGGTGATGTGGACTTGGTCATCTGTGGAAAACAAGCCATCGATGGAGACACGGCCCAGGTAGGGCCCGGGGTTGCCACACGTCTGGGATTGCCCCAATTGACCTATGTGTCTAAGGTAAAGGAGATCAACCTCGAGAAGAAGAAGATTATCGTGGAACGGCTGCTTGAAAATGGAAGGGAGGTCGTGGAATCTTCGCTTCCCGCTTTGATGACCGTCGTCAAAGACATCAATGAACCGAGGCTTCCTTCTCTTTTAGGGATCAAGAAAGCGGCCAAGACTCAGATCCCCACCCTGACCGCAAAGGACATCGGCGCGGATGAAAACCGACTGGGATTAAAAGGATCCCCTACCTGGGTGATGAAGATCTTCTCACCAGAGGCACGGGGGGGAGGGGGCGAAATTTTGAAAGGAGAGTTAACAGAGGTGGTTCCCCTTCTGGTGAACAAATTGATGGATACAAAGTTGATCAAATAGATTACAAATCCCCCCTTTCCCCCCTTTGTTAAAGTCGGTACGACTCGAAACCGAGGGGGGTTGGGGGGATTGAGAGGAGAAGCCAATGGCCAAACTATTGATCGATAGGGATGCCTGTACGGGATGTGAGTCCTGTGTTCCCGCCTGTCCCTTTGGAGCCTTAAGCATGAAAGAAGAGATTGCGGTGGTCGATGAGAAATGCACTTTCTGCGGGGCTTGTGTGGATGTCTGTCCGGTGAGTGCGATCACCCTTGAAAAAGAAGAGAAGGCTGTCACGATTGATATCGCCGCTTATAAAGATGTATGGATTTTTATAGAGCATGAATCTGGTAAAGTCTCAAACGTCTCCTTTGAACTCTTGGGAGAGGGAAGGAAGTTGGCCAATGTAATAGGGTGTAAGTTATGCGGAATACTTTTTGGGGATAAGGAGGCGGTCGATAAATTTGCCAAAGAAGCCATAGCCTATGGAGCTGAAAAAGTCTATACCATGGAGAGCCCTGTGCTCAAGCAGTATCGAACCGATTCCTATGCGAAGGCTGCAGTGGATCTCATCCGGAAATACAAACCTGAGATCGTTCTCTTCGGAGCCACCACACAGGGTCGGGATTTCGCAGGAACCGTTGCCACGACCTTAGAGGCAGGACTCACCGCAGACTGTACAGGTTTGGACATCGATCCCGAAACGAAATACCTTCGACAAACCCGGCCCGCCTTCGGTGGAAATATCATGGCCACGATTCTCGACTATCCCAATTACCGACCACAGATGTCAACGGTCCGGCCCAAAGTCTTTGCCATGCCTCCAAGGGATGATTTGAGAAAGGGAGAGGTCATTCGAGAGACCCTGCAGATGGTAGAGGATCAGATCAGGACAAAGGTTCTGGAGTTCATCAAAGGGACGGAGACGGTCAATCTGGTCGATGCAGAAATTATTGTCTCGGGTGGAAGAGGTGTCGCGGGCCCTGAGGGTTTTAAACCGATCCGCGAACTCGCTCAGGTCCTAGGTGCCGCGGTAGGCTCCTCTCGTGCGGCCGTCGACTCAGGCTGGATTCCCTACGAACATCAAGTTGGACAGACCGGTCGCACCGTCAGGCCCAAGATCTATATTGCTTGTGGCATTTCAGGTTCGATTCAGCATCAGGCCGGAATGAAGACATCAGATGTTATCGTTGCCATCAATAAAGACCCTGAGGCTCCCATCTTCAAGATTGCCACCTATGGGGTGGTGGGCGACCTTTTTACTATCCTTCCGATGATCAAGGAGGAGTTCAAGAAACGATTGGGGCGATAGCCCCGTGGCAGTAGGCAGAAAGCAGAAGGCAGACTGCAGCTAGCCCATGACGCACAGTGAATTTATCCCTATCACCAGCCTATAGCAGACGCCGTCGTTCGCTGGAGGACTACGGCGTCGGGATCCTTCAACCACCTTGACATTTTGTTCTTGATTTTTCCGATTCCTTTCATCATAATGTAAAAAAACCATCTTGGAGGTATGCCGATGATCGTTACCTGTGCCTCCTGTCTTACCAAGTTTAATTTGGACGAATCCAAAATCCCAGCCAAAGGGACAAAGGTTCGTTGTTCCCGATGCCAGCACGTATTCGTCGTCGTTCCTCCTGAGGAGAAGAAGGAAGAGGAGATCACTGAAAATTTCGAATCCTTTATCAAACAACATGAGGAATTGATCGAACCGGGTCAGGCGGAGAGAACAATTCCATCCCAACCGACCGTCGACAAGAAAGAAATGGTGACAGAGGAGGAAGAGGAGCCCTTTCTTTTTTCTGAAAAGGCTGAAGCAAAGAAAGAGCCACTGGTGTTCCCTGCAGAATTTGGAGAAGCAGAAAGGGCCGAAGTCAAGCCTCCCAAACCGAAGAGGATGGCTCGAAGGGAGAAAAGAGGTCCCTCAATGATCTTCGCCCTTATCGTCATCCTGATCCTCTTGGTCTTCGGTGTTTTCTACTTATGGACCGAATTGGGAACAAAGGGCAAACTTGCTACCTTTTTTGAAGAGCCCATGAAGAAGGTCACTGCCTTAAGGGATCAGATTTGGGGAGTGAAGCAAGAGGGCCTGACCGTGGGAGATCTGAACCGATATGATGAGAAGGTAGGGGAGGTAACCCTATCGGTGATTGAGGGAAAGGTGAATAATCAATCTCAGTTCGCCAGAAAACATATCAAAATTAAAGTGGTGATTTTTGATCAGAACAAGGACAAAGTGACTGAGAAGGAGACCCTTTGTGGTCTCAACCTCGGTCGGGAAGGGCTAAAGAACCTACCCCCTGAATTTTTTAAAGGGGAGATGTTGATTCAACCGCAACTGGCCAAGGAGATGATCGTCCTTTCCGGGAAAGACGCTCCCTTCATGGTCCTCTTCAAAGACCTATCGAGCCAAGCCAAGGAGTTCAAGGTCGAAATTTCAGACGCCCCCAACCTCTAATCATGCGGATTGCAGATTGCGGAGTGCGGAATCAAACATAGAATTTCAATTTAAATTCTTCTCCATTCCACATTCCGCAATCATCTGACTTCCATCATCTAATATCCGGATAACAAATACGAGAAAGGAATAAAAATTTCTATTGCCCATTATCAAAATATTTTTGACCTCACAGAAACCCCTCTCACACATCGGGTATTCTATCTTTTTTCTCCTTTCTTTTTTGCAAGAAAGAATAAGAAATCTGTTTAAAAAAACGTTCCCACCAATTGTTTCCCCTCCAATTCGTTATTTTAAGCTTGTAATTGGGGCACTCATAATAGGCCGAAACCGATAGACAAAACATTTTGACGTGGGCGGAACTGGGAGCATAGCCAAACCGATTCTTGGGGCCACAAACCTTTAAAGGATTCTCTGAACCTGAACTCTGGTATAGTGAGCATGACATGATGCATAACCTCTTGAAATGATTTTGTCATCATCGATATTCAACATCTTTTTGTTATTTTTTTCGAAACGGGTTGGCCCCCTATTCGGATTCTTCCAAAGGTAACTTCTTCTTCCATCAAATCCCTTGCTACAAGAATATTTCTCCTACCTGAGAGTTTTACATATTCAGCCAATTCGATGAGATCCCTCTCTTTTCGATAGTTCCAGAAAGTCAAAATCATAGGAAGATTGACTCCTGTAACGACTTCAATCCTTTCTTTATTTAAAAATGAAAACGCGATGTTTGAAGGAGAGCCTCCAAAGAGGTCTGTTAGAATTAGGGCACCCTCTCCTTGATCCACTCGTTCAATTGCCTCTGAAATAATCTTCCTTGCTTCGAAGGCGTTCATCTTACAGTCGATAGAGACTGCGACGATGTCTTCCATTTTCCCGACGATATACTCTGCTGTTGCAATCAATTCTTTTCCAATAGAAGAATGGGCAACAATCACCGCTCCAACCATTTATGAATTTTCCCTCTATGAAGAATTTCAATAAGTGCCTTCGGCGACACTAACTGTCGAGGATTTCTTTCGCCTTCGTTTTGTCCACATCCATGACATACTGAATCCCACTGATGGCGGCAGCCTCACGAGTCAAGGCAGCAATGTCGTCTCTTGATATGTGTTCTAGAGAAAACTTTCGGCTGCCAGCCATGAGCTGCCGAATCCCCTGGGCCAGACGCTCATAGTAGGTATATAGACCGATGGCCCCCGTAGGGAGGTTTTCAAATTCCTTATCACCTAATTCCCTACGCAATGTGCTTGCCGTAACGAAAATTTCATCCTTCGAGTGACCAAAGCGTTCAATATAAATAGGAACCTGATTGTTATCAATCGCTCGCCCTATGGTTTTACCGACCATAGCAGCAGCAATGGGACTTCGAGCCATCCCTACAAGCTTTACAAAAGGTGCCCCCAGGGCCAAGGCCTTAAAAATTCCATCTTCAAAAGTGAATCCTCCTGCTACAGCCAGAGGGGGTACATATTTTTTCTTTTCGGCTAAATGGGTTGCATACTGATAAAGAAGGGAATGGAGCTCGATGGGAGGAACCCCCCATTCATTCATCATTCGCCATGGACTCATACCAGTGCCGCCTCCCGCAGCATCCACCGTGAGAAGATCTAATTTGTACTTAGAGGCAAATGAGAGTGCCCTGGCGAGATCGGCTGGCCGATAGGCACCGGTCTTGAGAAAAATGTACTTGGCCCCTGCTTTACGCAGTTCTTCAACTCTTTTTGCAAATGATTCTTCAGTAATCATTCCGACCCGTGAATGCCGTTCAAATTCCTTAAATCCACCACGCTCAAATATCTTGATCACGTCAGGATCAGTTGGGTCGGGTAAAACAATGTACCCCCGTTCATGAAGCCATTGGGCCTTTTTGAGGTTTTTGATCTTTACTTCCCCGCCAATATCCTTTGCTCCTTGACCCCATTTGAGTTCAACGCATTCAACCCCAAGCTTTTCGATCGCATACTCATGGGTACCCAGACGGGTATCTTCAATGTTAGCCTGAACAATGATCGCTCCATACCCGTCACGCTGGTGATCCTTATAAAGGTTCACACGGCGTTTTAGATCGACTGTATCGATCACCCGGCCATTCTTGATCACTGTGTCTGTATCCATTCCAACAACATTTTCTCCTATGGTTAGACCCGTTCCTGAAAGGGCAGATCCGATGGCTAACCCTTCCCAATTGTTCTTGGCAATATCCGTCGAACCAATGCCAGGGATTAACCATGGGTAATGAAATTTGACTCCCTTATCATGGCCTATGATTACTTCCAGATTGACTGCTGGAAAGATCGCCTTATCACTGTCTGCCTTGACACCATAAGCCCCAACGACCGTCCCCATGATATTGAAATAAGAATAATCAACAGGGTAGTTTTTCTCAGCTGCGGTGGTGATCACACCAAAAGGCTGAGGATAAATCACCTCATGACCACGGTAAGCGGATTTTCCAATCTCGCACATGCCGATGCAACCATCCACGCAGGTCACACACATGCCTGAGGCATGTACGATCGAACCTTCTGTCCTGTTTTTTGTCAATGTTGCAGCTGAAGCATTTATTTTAGACAGGGACATATCCTTGATCTCCTTTCTTTTTCTCAGTCCTTCTTTATCTCACAGGCAACACAGGGAGCCATGAAACACATCATGTCATCGAACTTTTCCTGTTCGAGGCAAGGTGGACTTAGATTCGAACAGCCACCACAGATGGCCTTTTCTGGCTCAGTATAGGTGCATCGAAGCTGACAGGCCGGGCAAACATACATACAGGCACCGCACAATCGACAGACATCGGATTGCATGTTAAAAGGTGTGCCAATACTCCTTTTCTCACCCCGCCCACGGAAGCCTATAGCCTTCGCCATCATCTGCTCCTCGCACATCCTTGTACACAACCCACAGAGGATACAATTCTCGTACTCTTGCCTGAAACGTTGCTGCTGGACTTCGTAGGCCGAAGCCAGGTCCTGGATCTTTTTTGACTGTGGGCATGAAGCTAATAAGAGTTCCAAAATCATCTTGCGTGCCCTGATGACACGGGACGAGGCTGTGCGTACCCTGAGTCCTTCTTCAGCAGGGTAAGTACAAGATGAAACCAGTTTCGCTTTGGGACCTTCGCCGATCTCCACGACGCAGAGACGGCAGGCTCCATAAGGGGAAAGTCCCTCCATATGGCAAAGGGTGGGAATGGGGAATCCGTAGAACTCCGAAACCTCGAGCAGAGTTGCTCCCTCTTCGGCAGAAACCTCCAAACCATTGATGGAAAGCGTCACCATCCTATCCCTCCTATTTCCGATATGAGTCATATGACATCGACGGCGTTAAACTTACAGACGCTCCGACAGGCCCCGCACTTGATGCATTGAGTAGGATCAATCACATGGATTTCTTTTTTCTTTCCGGTGATCGCTTCCACGGTACAGTTTCGGAGGCAGACCTGGCAGCCTGTGCAGTTTTCATTAATGGAATAGGTGATCAATTCTTTGCAGACCCCTCCAGGGCATCGCCTGTGTATGATATGCTCTAAATACTCATTCCGGAAATACCGGAGGGTGGAGAGGACCGGGTTCGGTGCCGTCTGTCCTAAGCCGCATAGGGTTGTGTCTTTGACGGCGGTGGCGAGTTCTTCGAGAAGATCCAAGGACTCCAGGGTTCCTCTTCCCGTAGTGATGTCATCGAGAATCTCGTGCATTCGTTGAGTCCCCTTTCGGCAGGTAAAACATTTTCCGCAAGACTCCTCCTTCAGAAAATTCATGAAATATTTGGCAACATCGACCATGCAGGTTTTCTCATCCATCACGATCAGGCCGCCCGATCCCATGATCGATCCAACTTGTGTCAGGCTTTCATAGTCGATGCCGAGATCAAAGAGGCTGGTAGGAATGCAGCCGCCAGAAGGCCCCCCGGTCTGTACGGCTTTGAGCTTGGCATCGGTCGCAGGACCTCCACCGATCTCGTCGACGATCTCCTTGATCGTCATGCCCATCGGGACCTCGATCAATCCTGTATTTTTGATCTTGCCCACAAGGCTGAATATCTTCGTTCCGGCATTTCGCTTGGTTCCGATTTTTGCAAATTCCTCAGCGCCAGAACCGATGATGACCGGGATATTGGCCCATGTCTCGACATTGTTGATCACGGTGGGTTTCCCATCGATCCCTTTCTGAACCGGGAACGGGGGCCGTTGGCATGGCTCCCCCATCTTGCCTTCAATGGATCTCATCAGAGCGGTCTCTTCGCCACAGACGAAAGCCCCTGCCCCTCTCACCAGCCCGATCTCGAAGGAGAAATCCGTCCCTAAAATACGTTCTCCCAACACACCCAGTTCTCGAGCCTGCCGGAGGGCTATCAACAAATGCTTGATCGCCAGGGGGTACTCATTCCGGACATAAAACACTCCTTCGCTCGCTCCAGTCCCATAGGCACCAATGATCATTCCCTCAATGATGCTGTGGGGATTCCCCTCCAGGACACTCCGGTCCATGTAGGCCCCGGGATCGCCCTCGTCCGCATTGCAGACGAGGGCCTTTCCATGACCGTTGGGTTGCCTCGCCAACATCTCCCATTTCAAGCCCGTAGTAAAACCCGCCCCGCCCCGCCCCCTTAATCCTGAGGTTTTGACCTCCTCCAGAACCCATTCGGGTTTACCGAGGGTGAGCATCTTCACCATGGCGGAGTAACCCCCATTCTCAATATAGTGGGTGATGCGAATGGGATCTATTTTTTCATTCCGAGAGAGAATGGTCCGGACCTGCCTCTTAAAAAATGGGATTGCCTCTTGTTTTTCTATGGGGCTTCCTGTTCCGGGATCGACATAAAGAAGATCTTCAAGAACCTGATTGTTTGCCAAGGCATCCACAATCCGGATCATATCTTTGGGGCTTACCTTTGGATAGAAGGTTCTCTTTGGTTCGATGAGTACAGAGGGCTCCATCTGGCAGAAGCCGTTGCAGCCGGTAATGCGGAGATGAATTTTATCCACCCATTTTTTATTCAAGAGCTCTCGCTTTGTGACTCGAATGAGGTCGTTGGCACCGCTTGCCTGGCCACACGTCCCTGCCGGTATCACGATGGTCGGAATATTGGGATCCCTATCCGTCACCAAGCGCTCTCGCAGCGTCTCGAATTCATTGATTGATTTAAGCCTTTCCATCTATGTTCCTCTTACAATTTAGTCTCAGCTCCCTCTTCGCGATAAGAGACGAGCCTCTGATAGATCGAGCATGTGGCCTTTACAGCCGCGGCGTGAGCAGATTTGCACTAAACCTCCACTCCGTACATGCATGGGTACCATGGGGGCCCCACAGTTCGGACAGGGCGAAGAACTGATCAATTCCTCATGGCAATGGGGGCAGAAGAAGTTCACCATCGCATCCATTGGGACTTTATACTCGGAATCCACAGAGAAACTTCCATAAAGACAAGACAGGCGGAGCCATCCATGGAGGGCATTGAAAGAGACGGTCACGCTAATGGATGGATAGCCATCGATATAGTGGCTCTTATCCATCAGGCTATGATTGCAGCGAGGGCAGCTGACCTCCACCGGAAAGATCCGCTCATCAGTGCGGATATCCACCCGGTCGAGTCCAACCTTTGCTTTATGGATGATATCCTTGACCTTTTGGAGCGTGACATTTGAAAAATAGTGCCCATCCACTACCACGATGGGGCCAAGGGCGCAAGCCCCGAGACAGTTCACCGTTTCGAGGGTGATCTCTTTGTCTGAGGTGGTCTCCCCGGCCTTAATCCCGAGGTGCCGCTCGAATGCCTCAGCGGTGCTTAAGCCACCGCGAACGTGACAGGCTGTCCCCAAGCAGACCGAGACAAGATGTTTTCCTCTGGGCTTCAAACTGAACGATTTATAGAAGGTGGCGACTCCATAGATATCCACCAGGGAACGCCCAGTCTTCTCAGCCACTATTCTCAATGCCTGTTCGGGAAGGTAACTATACTTCGCCTGGATCTCCTCAAGGATGGCGATCAATTCTCCTCTCTCCCCGCTATGTGTTTCCAAGATCCTCAGAATCGTTTGTGGATTCATTCCACTCCTTTCAACTGATCTCTTTACCTTTTTAAAGAAGATGGTCGTCCTTTCATCGATACTCCTCGCAATGCCAAACACCTCCTTCAGGTTTTGGAAAGGTGCAAGCCTCCCGATCGTCACAAATGCTGCATAGCCCTCGATACTTGCTTAAATCTCTCTCTTTATTACTGGACCCGAGCTTAGGGTTGGTCTTCAGCAAGATGTTTTTAACCGTCGTCTTCACGATGCGAGGTTCGTAACCCTCGAATTCCTCACATTGTAAAACCGGTCTCGTAAGATCTTTCGTATACGTACAATTGGAAGCAGCCTTACAGGATGAACATAGGCCAAGGTATTCGTTCTCTTTTGAAATCACTCCTACTTCCTTTTTCTTTTTTATGGGTTGGATTAGGCTCTTCATACCCCCTCCCTTCTTTTTGTTTGGACTATTCTCATGTGAGAGTAAAGCAATCTTATTGCCAGAAAAGAGCCTTTCGAAACAAATGGCTATGCCTTGTCGGTCAAGAATATTATTCGTTGGAATAAATTTAGGAAAATCGGGGAATTAGGAGGATAGAATTTTTTGGGTAGGGTCTGATATTATGATCAATAATCGATGATCGTTTGAAGACTTGCCGGGGAAATTCGAA
>Ga0315293_10005472_pt1 | contig 11956 bp, 9 predicted proteins | sample YL17G13_20_MG_FD_203071 | JGI IMG/M metagenome (GOLD analysis project Ga0315293, IMG submission 203071) | Sediment microbial communities from Yellowstone Lake, YNP, Wyoming, USA - YL17G13_20 | ecosystem: Environmental > Aquatic > Freshwater > Lake > Sediment | place: USA: Wyoming | collected... | reverse complement strand
ATGAATTATCAAATCCCCTGTATCTCTAATCCCCCTCAGTCCCCCTTTAACAAAGGGGGATATCAGGAGGATTTTAGGGGACACCCCTAAGACCCCGGTCCTTCCGCGGAAGGACACCTCTTATTCTCCACGTCATTGCCCGACTTGATCGGGCAATCCAGGAAGGGCACGGCACGCCGTGCCCCTACCTCATACGGTCGAGATGTGTCATTGCATCGGGATAATAAGATATGGCGAGCGTAAAGCTCGCGCTTATGGGGACACCTCTCTTTAAACCTTTCCCTTCCCCTGATAATGACCCACGACTTGTTTTCCCGATCATCAATGGGACATAAATCACATACAAACATTTAATGGTGACATAGAATGTTCGTGACGAAAGAGCAGGGGGTGCATCATGAGAAGGAATTTTGCAGTAGCCCCCCGAAGGGATAAGGAAGTAGCTGAAAAGAGAATTCTGAACTGTCACCATTACTGGATCATAGAGAAAGCTACGGGTCCGAAGAGCAGGGGGGAATGTAAGTATTGTGGCACAAGGAAGGATTTCTCGAACTTTATTCCTGATTTGAGATGGGATACGGGTGTTTTTAGTAAACCTGAATCTGGATTGCCTGTGCTTGACGAGATAAACACAGAAGCCGTGTTAATGAATTAATAGGTATATAATATACTTATTATTAAAGCGATCTGACACGGGGGTTATAAGTGGATGTAAAGATTTATACAACGCCTACATGCGGGTACTGTAATATGGCGAAGAAGTACCTGTCCGAGCGCGGAATACATTATATCGAACATGACGTGTCCCGTGATAGACAGGCGGCAGATGAGATTGTGAATCTCACCGGCCAGATGGGAGTGCCGGTTATCATTGTCGACGGCCAGGTGATCATAGGATTCGATAGGCCGAGGCTGGAACAGTTACTTGGTAAAGGCGGCGGCGATAACCGACCGAGGTTCGGGCTGAAAGTAGCGGATGCCAGCAAGATTGCCAGGAAGATGGGAGGATTGCCTGTATTCGGGGCGCTTGTTGGCGCTGTTGCTCCTTCGTCGCCTGGCGAACGTGCCGGAATAAAGGAAGGGGACATCGTAACCGAAATTAACATGCGTCCGATACGCGGAGCTGATGATTTAGAAAAGGCACTGGCTAACCTGCATCTCGGTGCTAGAGTCACGATCATACTGCAAAGAGGGCAGCAGACACTGAGGACCGAGATCGTTGTATAGCTTATTCTGGAATATGCTATGGAATGTTGTATTCGAAAGTAGAAATGTTTGGCTGAATGGCATCATCGCCGAAGATATAAGTGTAGTATCCCTCAAGACCTTTAAGATAATATTGAAACCAGGCAGTGAAATAATAGCTCGAAATACGCCGCTGCTCCTCGAATCCGATGCTTGTGTTTGATTCTATTTCAAGATAGCTGGCTATTTCAGCGAAGTTCCAGGTTAAGAAACCTATATGATTGCCGCCATCGATCACAATATACTCTTTTATCGTGCTATCGGGTATGAGGTCTGCATAGAATGGAAAAACACGCTCAGGCGGCACGAATGAATCGTTGCTTCCAACCTGAAGCTGGACAGGCACGGAAATGTTTTTAGCGGCATTCATGGTAGCAGTAATATAACTGGAATTGTAGTCTCCTGGGGCCAGCGGGACGGCGGCATCGACCTCTGAATCTGTAGCTCCAGCGGCCTCTATGCATCCATTGCCACCCATGGAAAAGCCTATCACACCGAATTTATCTATATCGATAAGTCCATAGATAGGCGATGTGGACTCGTTATTTAGCATCTTCAGCTGTTCAATGCCCCCGATAAAGCCGTAAGCCCACTGTGTTGTGCTGTTAGAAAACATATCTGGAGGAGTGAATGCCAGCGTTACATAGCCGTGTGAAGTAAGATGCTCTGAAATCCAGCTCACCGACCACTCGCCCCCGCCAAGCCCGCTGCTGACGATAATCCCAGGGTATGGTCCATCAGAATTGTCCCTGAGTGCAAGCTCACCATCTGCTTTAGCTGGATACCTTATCGTGGCCTCATAGGTTCCAAAATCTGAAACATTGTATACAATGCTGTAATCGCCGATATGGTATGCTCCAGGTTCATCTGGTGATGGAATAGTAGTGCAGGCAGATGCTAAAGCAAGAGATAGACTTATCAGTATGATAGTGGAATATTTAAGGGGTTTCATGAGCGCTATTATATCACGGGTGGGAAGTATATCGAATTGGTAAAATTACGATAGTGGGCCAATTTATCATCCAAACCCCCTGTATATCCCCCATACTTTGGGGGATATTAAAAATTGGGGGATACCCCCAAACCCCCAGCAGGAGAAAAGTCTCCTGCACCTCTTTTGGGAATTTCTCTTTCTTGAGGGGAAAGAAAAAGGTGAGGGTGAATTTATCCATTACCCCATCTCTCTCCACCAAAGGGCGAGAGGGATCGAGGAATCCCGCACCTCTTTTCCTAATTGTCTGCGTAAAGACGGTTCATAAATCGCCCTTATTCTGATAACAACACGCGATCAAATTCCCTGAACGATGGACTTTATGGTAAGCTTTTGTTATATTGATTGACTATTAGAAGCTGCTTAAGGATTTCAGTTAGTGGGGCAGGATGAAAAAAGGTAAGGAACCTCAAAAAGACCTGTTTGATTTGCAGCGGGACAAGGAATTTAAGCAGGGGGCGCCCCTGGCGGCAAGGATGAGGCCGCAAAGTTTTGCTGATTTTTTAGGTCAGGAACATCTGGTGGGGGAGGGGCGGGCGCTGCGTAAGAGCATCGAATCCGATCAGTTGTCCTCCATGATATTGTGGGGGCCGCCGGGAAGCGGTAAGACCACCCTGGCACTGATCATCGCGGGCATTACAAAGTCACACTTCTCTCCTGTTTCCGCAGTAAGCTCTGGAGTGGCTGATCTGCGCCGAATCATCGACGAAGCCAGGGACAGGCGCGGCTTGCATCGGCAAAGGACGATTCTATTTATTGACGAAATTCATCGCTTTAATAAATCTCAGCAGGATACTGTCCTGCCATTTGTAGAAGACGGGACGGTTACGCTTATCGGAGCCACCACTGAGAACCCATCTTTTGAGGTAATATCTCCGCTTCTCTCTCGATGCAGGGTATTTGTTCTTAAACCACTCAGCGATGATCAGGTGCGTCTCATTGTGGAACGGGCGGTAAAAGATGAAGAGAGAGGGATGGGGAAACTGAAGCTGGAGCTGGATGCGGATGCGATCGGTTTCCTGGTCACCATGGCCAACGGGGATGCCAGGGTTGCTTTGAATACTCTGGAGATGGCGGCTTTATCTACGAAACCTGATAAGGATGGCGGAAGAAAGATCGCTATTTCTACTATTGAGGATGTTATCCAGCATCGCGCCTTGCTGTACGACAAGAATGGGGAAGAACACTATAATCTGATATCAGCTTTACATAAGTCTCTGCGTGGTTCAGATCCGGATGCCGCCTTATACTGGCTGGGCCGGATGCTGGAGGCAGGAGAAGATCCCCTTTATATAGTTCGCAGACTAATTCGGTTCGCCTCCGAAGATGTCGGGTTAGCCGATCCTCAAGCGCTTGTGGTGGCGGTTGCAGCGCAGCAGGCTGTGCACTTTATCGGCATGCCTGAGGGCAACCTGGCTCTGGCTGAGGCGGTGGTCTATCTGGCCACCGCACCCAAAAGCAATTCGTTATATACTGCTTATTCGCAAGTTCAACAGGATGTGCAGCACACAAGGAACGAACCGGTCCCGCTGCATTTGCGAAATGCTGTAACCAATCTTATGAAAGATGAAGGATACGGTAAGGGATATAAATATGCACATGATTATCCGGGACACTTTGTAAAGCAGCAGAACCTGCCGGATTCCATCAAGGATAAGCGATATTATATCCCTAGCGAGCAGGGTGACGAATCAGAGATCGCGGCTCGACTTAAGGAATGGCGGAAAGATAACAAGTGAGAGAGGAATACAGATGATCAAAAAAGCTAACTTCAAACGAATAGTGTATGTGACATTACTACTCCTACTATGCCTTCCGATATTCAGCCTATTCGGCTGCGGCGGCAAGTCTCCACAGGCATCAAACTTGATTCCTGTCTCTAATAACAGCTTCAATGAGGATATATGGCGCGATCCGCCGCTGGAGTACCATCCCTACGTGCGCTGGTGGTGGCCCGGGGGAGCAGTCGACAAAAAAGGAATACAGCGTGAGATGGACCTATTTCAGGAGGCAGGCTTTGGTGGAGTTGAGCTACAGGCGTACCTGCTCGGCCTTACGCCCGGAGAGATCAACAGTGATGCCAATGTGAGCACTGTCGGCACATCAGGATTTTTTGAAAAAGTGCGCATCGCAGCTGAAGAAGCCTCCAAGAGGAATATGACCTTCGACTTCACCCTGGAAAGCGGCTGGCCCAGCGGAGGCCCATTCGTCTCCAGCGCCCCGGAGCGGCAGCTGCTTATGAGTGAACTGGATGTCAGCGGATCAGCACTATATGAGGGGCCGCTACCTCCACTTGAGCCACCCGATTACTACGACACAGTCAATGGCATTATGGGTGTCCTTGGCCCGTTCGATACTGATGCTGAACTCATCGCGGTCACCGCCGCACGTGTCGTCACTAATGCCTCCGGGTCAGTGACCCTAGATTCATGCATCGATATCACCAATAAGAGCCACGAAGGTAACCTAAGATGGAAAGTCCCATCTGGCACGTGGAAAATCTTCGCCTTCTATGAGAACCGTACCGGCCATCACCCTGTAGGCGCTGCCTATCCGGGCTCGGCAAACTCCTCGCAGGTGGCTGACCATCTTGACCCCGCGGGAGCGCAAGAAGTTATTGACGGTTTCGCTGACCCATTGCTTTCGGCGCTTGGTTGTTACGCCCCTGACGCCATCTTCCTAGACAGCTTCGAGATGGTAGGGGAGCTGCCGTGGACGCCATCGTTTCTGCAACGTTTCCAGCAGACAAAGGGCTATGACCTCACACCATATCTGCCACTACTGTTTCAATATATGGGCGAATCCAAATATACCCAGATCCTGCAAGATATGTTTGGTGAAGAGCCTGAGCCCGTTTACTATTCTGCCGACATCGGGATCAGGGTGCGCGAGGACTACGAGGAGGTCCGCTCCGAACTGTTCATGGAAGGCTTCATTGAGCCTATCCGCGACTGGGCGCATGCCAACAACATGTCGTTCCGCATGCAGGCACACGGCGGCTGGGCTAACTATCTGGACGCATACGAGCTGGCCGATATCCCCGAGTCTGAGGGGTTGTTCGCCGGTGGAGCATACGACTTCCTCAAACTGGCTTCATCAGCAGGGCATACCGCCGGACGCACCTTTATCTCATCGGAGAGCTTCGTCTCCCTCAACCCCGACCCCCGAGCGCTCACACTTGAGGACTTCTACCTGCTCGCTGGGCGTGCCTACAGCGCAGGAATAAACCGGATCATCTATCTTGGCTATCCTTATCTCTATATTCTAGAGAATGGAAAACGGTTGTACGGATACCCGGCCCCTGAAGAGCGCGAAAAGGACATGATAGCTGCTGGGGGGTTAGCTTTCACAAGCTGGCTCGATGAGGATCATCCTGTCTGGCCCGATCTGCCAGAGTTTAACATGTATCTGTCACGCCTGTGCTACGTTCTATCGCTGGGGACTCACCGCGCCGATGTGGCATGGCTGGATTGCGACTGGCGGGCCCCCGATAAGACCGTATTAAATGTAGAAGGTTTTCTCCCAGAGCAGGGCGAATCCGATATCAGCCTGGCACTCAAGCGAGCTGGCCTTGTATACGATCGTGTCAGTACACGAGGTCTGACGAACGCGAGCGCAGCGAACAGCAGTTTTATGGTTGGCTCGGCCCAGTATGACTGCTTGCTGCTAACCAACTTCAGCGTGGCGTCGCCGGAGTTGATGGCCTCCATCGAGAGGCTGGCGGATGCGGGCATACCGGTGCTGGTGATGGGTGGGCTGCCTGAGCGAGCCCCCGGCTTCGCCGATTATGAGCAGAGGGATGCTGCCACGCAGTCTATCGCTGAGAGCCTGCGATCGAAGACCATAGCTGTTGAGGGAGTGGATGAACTAGGATCTGCACTTCACGCCGCGGGTTTACAGCCGCCGCTTACGGCCAGCGATGATGGTACTATGGCGTTTGCCTTAGACCACCGTGAAATCGTAAATGGCGACATCCTGTTCCTGTTCAACGAAGCGCAGGAAAATCGCACACAGGTACTCGATGTTAATCTTCAAGTCAAGCGCGTTCGGGTCTTCGATCCTGAAACAGGGAAACTGTCTTTAGAAGCGACGCCTGATACATCAGGACACTTGTCTGTGGAAGTGACGATTCCAGCACGTCGTTCGCTGGTACTGATTATCGAGCGTTAGACAAAATCGAAATAAATTTATTCCAGCCTTCTTCACATTTATAAGTCTCTGATAGAGCGAAATGAGATCGAAGTGCTATAGAGAATATGATGATTTTTACTAACCGCTGAAGTAGGCCTGACAAAAATCATTGCCGCACGTCTTTTATAAGTAAGAGCAAGAAAGAGCGGCAAATTCATGGATAGTTCTGTATATTGCAATACTGTTCAACGGTTGGATTCTTGTGTTGAAGAGACTAGGAGGAATCAGCTGAACGAGAAATGTGATAACGAAACCAAATCCATGGAAGCCGCGATCGCTGGCTTGTTTGAAGAGTATTACGACAAGGTTGTTCGTTATATATATATCAGGATCAGCGATCAGCCGGAAGCTGAGGATTTAGCCGGTGAAGTCTTCCTTAAAGCATTGAAATCCATGGGAGCTTATCGGGGTTCTGCAGAACAACTGAGGTTCTGGATTTTTAAAATAGCCCGTAACATTGTAATAGATCACTATCGCAAGATGAGCAAACGCAAGACCGTGAATCTGGATGATGTGGAAATATCTGATGGCTCCAATGTCGAGGAGATGGCTGAGCAAAGATTACAGATTCGTGATTTAGCAAAAGCCATGAAGCAATTGACTCAGGCACAGCGGGAGGTAATAGGCTTGCGGTTCTTTGCGGGGCTGTCATCGGCGGAGACGGCACAGGTACTGGGGAAAAGCAGCGGCGCAGTCAGGGAGATGCAGTGTGACGCCATACAGAGGCTGCGGAAACTAATGTGATGACGGGACAGAAGGGGGTGTTGTGATGAGAGACGATATAGAAAAAATACTGGATGAATGCATCGATCGCATGAACGGCGGTGAATCGCTGGAGGATTGTCTTGCCAGCTATCCGGATCGTGCTGAGGAATTGCGTCCGTTATTGTTAGCGGCTGGTGAGATTAGAAATGCTGAATTGCCGGTTATAAATCAAAAGGCTAAGTCGGCGGCAAAGATCAGGCTTAATGCCGCATTGGTAGAAAAGAGAGAGGAGGTTGGATTTATGCAAAGATTACTCGGAATGTTTACAGGTCAGAAATCGAAGGTATTTGCCACGGTGTCCGTATTGCTAGTTGCGATACTCGTGGGCGTAAGTGTCTATGCAGTGATGGGCGAAGGGGGGACTTCAGAGCCCGGACAGAATAACGTCGGGACGGCAGGAGTCAGCAATTTCTTATCACAGGAGGAGTTTGAGACTTATCTGTCGTCCAATTCTCAATATACAGGTGGTGACAATTGGCGCGGAGGTGTGTTGTTTCAAGATTCAAGTGTTATGTCTCCTGATATATCTGGGATTACAGAGAAGAATGATGCTCCGTCCGCAGGTACTGGTGACGGTTCTGGCAGGGTCTCCGATACCAATGTGCAGGTTATCGGGATAGACGAGCCGGATATCGTGAAGACGGATGGAATGAACATCTTCTTTTCAAGGGAAGATTACTATTACTACTATTACGATTCCTACTCTTCTGATATCATGCCGCCACAGACTGACAACGGTATCAAGATCGTCAGCGCGTATCCTGCTATAAATATGTCGGTTCTGAGCAAGATCGACAAGAACGGGGACCTGTTGCTGCATGATAACACCCTTGCGGTTTTCACATGGGATGGTATTTACGGGTACGATGTCTCGGATCCGCAGAATCCTGTCAGCAAGTGGGAGATCACATTGAATGATTCCACCAGCGTGGTTGCGGCCAGGCTGTATCAGGGAAAGATATATCTGGTGACGCAGACTTATGTGTACAGCTATGAGCCTATCAAACCGCTGGAGGTCAACGGTGAATCTGTAGAAATAAGTTACTCCAGCATATACTATCCAACGATACCTTCATATACAGACAGCACTTTGAACGCTATGGTTTTCGATATGCAGAGCGGCAATCTTGAGGATACGGTATCCTTCGTCGGTGCCTCATATTCGTCGGTGATATACATGTCGGGAAGCGCAATCTATATCGGTTACTCATACTATGAGGATGAGACCCCTTACATAATCGAGTTCTGCACAGAGGAACTGCAAGGGATAGTACCGGACTCCGTTATCGCCAAGATTAATAAACTGAATACGTATGACATCAGCGAAGCGGCCAAGATGACCGAGATAGGCGTCATCTTTGATAACTATCTGATGTCGCTTAGCGGCGATGAAATTGCGCAGGTTGAGACTCAGGTTAGTGATGCGTTGGAAGGGTACTACTCTGAACATATGAGGGAACTGGAGAAGACCGGCATCGTCAAGATAAGTCTCGATAACCTTGATATAACAGCGACTGGCAGCGTGCCGGGCAGCCTGCTGAACCAGTTCTCGATGGATGAGTATAACGGCTATCTCAGGTTAGCGACTACTGTGGGCAATGGGTTTGGCTTTAGCTGGTTCTGGGCAGGCAGCGAGAGCGCCAGCGACATATATGTGCTGGATGGCAACCTGAGCGTTGCCGGCTCGGTGCAGGGTCTTGGTTTGACGGAGCAGATATATTCAGCCAGATTCGTCGGGGATAAAGGATATCTGGTAACGTATCTGCAGACAGACCCGTTCTACATCCTTGATCTGTCTGATCCGACAAATCCGCAGCTCAAGGGCGAACTGGAGATTCCGGGCTATTCTTCATATCTGCATCCAATATCAGGCGATAAGATGCTGGGCATCGGGCAGGAGGATTGGAAGGTAAAGATTTCTCTGTTCGATGTGCAGAACCCGGAGCAGCCTGCCGAGCTGGACAAGTATATTCTGGAAGATTACTGGTCAGATATACTGAGCACACATCACGCCTTCCTGCTGGACGAGGCGCATGAGATATTCTTCCTGCCGGGAAGCGAGAGCGGTTATATCTTCTCATATGCAGATAACAACCTGGAATTAGTGAAAGTCGTAAGCGACATCCAGGCGCGGAGAGCACTTTACATCAATGACAGCCTGTATATAGTAGGCGATGATAAAATAGTCGTCGTGAATGAGCTGGACTGGCAGGTCGTGAACGAACTAGAGTTCTAAAAGCATAGTCCAATAAAGAATCTGCAACAAAGCCCTTCGCAGTGTTAAGTCAACAATAAAGCTGCGAAGGGCTTTTCATATGTATTGTTTAGGACTTACTCTTTTTGATCCGCTCTTTTTAGAACGTCTTTCTGCTGCTGTATGCCTTTCAAGCTTTTCTCGCAGAATATCTTATTGCCTGACATATCCGTCTCGCAATAGTACATAGCGGTTGAAATGGTTGATGGCGTCGGGGTGAATATTTGGACTTGCTCTGGGATTAGCTTTAATTCGGTCGACATGAAATCTTTGAGGTGCTGCATGTGCCTGAGGGTGCAGCCCGGGTGTGCGGCGATGAGGTAGTATGTCATGTAGTAACGTTTGTCCAGCTTGGTGCATGTGCCGTCGAACAGGGTCTTGAATTTCATAAGCGATTTGATGGAAGGTTTATTCATCAGCGTAAGAACTTCGTTATCGTAATGCTCCGGGGCGAGTTTGATCTGTCCGGACACGTGGTGTTCTACCAGTTGCTCGATATAGCGTTCACCGTTTTCCTTATCGGCGATGATCATATCATGGCGCATGCCGGATGAAATAAAGACCTTTTTTACTTCCGGTATATTCGCGAGATTGCGAAGAAGATTTAATTGTTCTTTATGCCCGAACTTTAGATTAGGACATATATTGGGCATGAGGCAATGCTTTTCAGCGCAGCGCCAACCTTTTTCACACTTTGCTTCGTACATGTTCGCAGTGGGGCCGCCGACATCGTAAATGATGCCGTTAAATCCAGGTTTTTGTGCGATTCGTACCGCTTCATCTGTGATCGACTTTACGCTGCGAGAGACGACACTTTGCCCCTGGTGAACGGCAATGGAGCAAAAGCTGCAGTTGCCGAAGCATCCTCTGTGCGTCGTTATCGACTGCTTAATAGTTTCAAGCGCTCTTACTTCACCGGTATTGTAATAGGGATGTACGTCGTATTCGAAGTCGAGGTCGGATATCTCGTCAAGCTCTTCAGTAGTTAATGAAGGATGAGGTGGATTGTGTATAAGGAATCGGTCGCCGTGCTTCTGGGTGAAGCCGGTATCGGCATCGTCGATTCTTTTATGGAATAGTCTTGTCATCTGGAGAAATGAGTGTTTATCGGCGGAGACCTCTTCAAATGAAGGAAGCGCTACATATTTATCGATAGTAGTGCTGGAGATATAACATATCCCTCTAGTCTGTTTCCAGTCGGAGCCTTCTTTCAACGCTTGTGCAAGATCGACAATGGTTTTCTCCGCCATACCATAGGCAAGGATGTCGGCCTTGGAATCGAACAGGATCGAGCGGCGGATGGCGTCATCCCAGTAATCATAATGAGCTATACGGCGCAGGCTGGCCTCGATTCCTCCGAGGACGATCGGCCTGGTGTTTTTAAAGTGCTGTCTGATGAGGTTGGTGTAGGCTATCGTTGCGCGATTGGGCCGTATATTTATGCCTCCTGGAGTATAATCGTCTTGCCTGCGTAATTTCTTTACCGGCGTGTAGTTTGCTACCATAGAATCTATGCATCCGGCTGTTACTCCCCAGAATAAACGCGGCTCTCCAAGGCGAGTGATATCCTTACCGTTACCAGTCGATGGCTGGGCAATGATGGCGACCTTAAATCCGTGTTTAAGCAGGTACTTCCCGATCACGGCTACGCCGATGTACGGACTGTCGATATATGTATCTCCCGTGATCAGGATAACATCGGGTCTTTCCCAGCCAAGGGATTTAATTTCTTGTTCGGTAGTTGGTAAAAACATTAAAATGCAGTCCTATTAACGAGAATGTTGAAAAAGTCTTAGTCAACCCCCTGTATCCCCCAGTCTCGGGGGATTTTTAAAGCTGGGGGACACCCCCAGACCTCCGGTCCTTCCAAGAGAAAATTCCATGGAAGGACACCTCTTTTTCGACAGTCTCTATTAACAGGATAACCAAGTTGCTCGGCAATATCAAATTAATTAGTGTGATAAACTCGTAAAGATTGGAAGGTTCTTGCTGACTATAAATATTGTATTTAAGATGTTGTGCTTGATATAGAATAGCATTTCAGATAAAGTATCATAGAAGCATTATGGTAGGGGTTTGGCATGCCTAAGAGGGAAGACTGGGACTGGTCCAGCTGGAAGCACAAAAAAAGCAGGTTTCTCTGTCCGTATTGTGGTAATGACTCTATCAGTTATGATACTTTCAATAAATCCTGGAGATGCATGAAGTGTGAAGAGTCTTTTATACGTCCATCAAAGCGTGCCCCAGGTTTTATTAAAGTATTGAGCGTTTTAATAGGTTGGATCGTAATAATAATTGGACTGGTATATTTGATAAGAAGTGATCCATATTGGGTTGGGCTGATTATGATAGTCGTTGGGATATTGATAAGCGCCCTTGCATTGGCCCTGGTAACGCGTTGGCGTTAGTTGATGAAATAGAGGTGATTATGAATAAAAGAATTTATAATAAGCTCATAGAGGTGGCTAAAAAAGGTACAGTTATTTATGAAAGCGATGTTGCTAAGATAG
>Ga0315293_10005470_pt1 | contig 11958 bp, 24 predicted proteins | sample YL17G13_20_MG_FD_203071 | JGI IMG/M metagenome (GOLD analysis project Ga0315293, IMG submission 203071) | Sediment microbial communities from Yellowstone Lake, YNP, Wyoming, USA - YL17G13_20 | ecosystem: Environmental > Aquatic > Freshwater > Lake > Sediment | place: USA: Wyoming | collected... | reverse complement strand
TGTTAGTACCATTTTCATCATAATGCACAATGCCCTCAACAAATTTTGTAGGTATTGTGTCTATTTCCTCAATTGATAGGGCATCTAATTGAATAATACCAAATCCGAAACCATTTAAAAAATATTCGTTGCAATTGTCATGCTTTATGGCATATTGAATAGTGCCATCGTGTCGGGTGATTTTGTAATTTTTCATTTTATTTTTTGTTTAGGTTGTTATTAATTTTTCGAAACCTACTATATATATTTTAATTGGCCAAATTTTCGTCGAAAAAATGTTAAAAAAAATATAGATTAACAAAGGTATTAAAACTGGGAATTCCAGTTTTTGTCCTATTAAAAATTGCCTTTTCCGGATCCATTCAATAATTATGCTTTTAAAATCTAGGAATAATACTATTTTAATTTCGTTGAATTCTTTTTGATTCATTTGCAAATTATTTTTTAAATCATTGAAATGTTGGAGAATTTCGAGGGGTGGCAAGCAAGTCATTTCGCTTGTATCATTTTGTTTTTGGTTGGCGAATTTTCGTAGCAAATAATCTATTGGCTTGCCGATGTCATGAGCGAGCCAATCGGCCCATTAATTAGCCAAACATCTAGCCAATAAATCAAATGGCTAGGCCATGTCTATAGGCCGACCCTAAACGACCTACAGAAAAGGCAAAAAATCCCATGGAAATTTTTGAAATCCGACCCCCCCCATGATCTGATCGCACGTTTTTCTTTGACCGGTGGCCGGCTAAAACCCCATGGATACCCAAACGCCATATTTTTTTAATAAAATTTTTAACTTTGCGTATAAACAAATAACAAAAAATGGCAAAAACAAAATCATCGGAGGTATCTAGAAAGATTTCTTTTGGTAAAAAAGGTACGGGAAAACATAAAAGAAATTTTGGTCCTAAAGAGCAAAAGCCTAAAAAGTACCGAGGACAAGGCAGATAATCATAGGATTATTTCAAGATGAATTGGATTATTTGTAAAGTTGTACATTTTGTACACTACTTTTTACTAAAGTTTACATAAAGTTTACATTTATAACTTATTGATTATTAATAAGTTAACTTATTAATTATTAATTTATGTAAAAAGTGTAGAAAATATAAAGGAAAATAGAAAAAAATTTTTTTTTTATAAAATCATAAAATATATATAGTCGTAATTCGGCAAAAAAGTTTGCATAAGTACATAATATTATTTTTTATTTGAATATTGTTTGGCATATAAATTGTAATTAGATTTGTAACAATAATTAAATTCAATATGATAGTTAAGGATATTTTTTTTGGCGACAATGGTCGCAATAAATTAATCAAGGGTGTTAACACAATAGCCGATGCGGTTGGCTCAACCTTAGGGGCTCGTGGTCGCACGGTGCTAATTGAATCGGAGAACCATGTGGGTGGTATAACAGTAACCAAGGATGGGGTGACGGTGGCCAAGGCCATTAATCTTATGGACCCGGCAGAGAACCTGGCGGTGATGATCATGAGGGAGGCATCAGAGAAGACTGCCACATCGGCAGGCGATGGGACAACAACGAGCATGGTGCTGGCACAGGCCATTATTCATTCGGCCATGGGCATCATCGATGAGAAGGACAACCTGACACATGTGCTACGTGAGATACAAGATGCTTGCAACAAAGTAATGACCGAGCTAGATAGCATGTCGACCGTCATAACAGACAAGGAGCTGGAGGCGGTGGCGACAATCTCAGCCAATGGGGACAAGGAGACAGGGGCCATCATAGCTGATGCCTATAGTAAGGTGGGGCTGACCGGTGTGGTGAGCGTTGAGCCATCGGCCGATGCGGTGACATACTCAGATATTATAAGTGGGATGAAGGTGGACAGAGGGTTCACGAGTAAGTATTTTGTTACAGACCACAAGAAGCAAGAGGCCATATTAGACAAGCCATATATCTTGGTGACAGACCAGCCCATCGGGCACATTAATGACATACTAACTATACTAGAGTTTATATATGAGGGAGGGCGAAACAGCAGCTCATTGCTCATCATTGGGGAGATAGAGGAGAACGCACTAAATGCTCTGAACACAAATAAGATAAAGTCTAAGTTAAAGGTCTGCTCAATCATCCCTCCTCAGTTTGGCTACAAGAGACATCAGTTGATGCAGGACATAGCGACAGCTACAGGGGCTAAGTATTTTAGCGAGCAGACAGGCGACAACTTACAGATGCTAACTATGGACGACCTTGGCCGTGCCGAGAAAGTAATATCAGGGCGGTTCAACACATTAGTGTTCGGACCAGGGGGAGACGTGGAGGCCAGAACCGAGGAGCTGCAAGAGCAGTTAAATGTGGAGACGAGCCTACATGAGAAAGACTTCTTAAAAGAAAGAGTTGCTAACCTAGGAGGGGGGGTGGCGGTAATATATGTGGGGGCCCAGTCAGACATTGAGCAGAAGGAGAAGAGGGACAGAGTGGACGATGCGGTGTGTGCGGTGAGAGCTGCACTAGAGCAGGGCATACTGCCCGGTGGAGGCGTGGCTCTAAAGGACACGGCACTAGGGATGAGCACAGAGACCAAAGGGTCACAGATATTAAGTTATGCGATGCTTTCACCAATGGCTAAGATACTTGACAATGCAGGGGCGGACTACACTCAGGTGGCCATTTTATTAAGGGACAAGGGCATCGGCATGGACGTGAGTGACATGAGCGTTAGGGACATGATGGAGGCAGGGATCATAGATCCAACAAAGGTGACAAAGGAGGCCCTAAAGAATGCGGTCAGCGTTGCTACAACATTACTAGGCACACATACAATTATAACTAATGTCAGAGGCTAAACAAACGGCAATGCAAGATTTAATCCATTGGCTAAAGATCGGATGGATGGACGAGGACATTGAGGCAGTGATAAAAAAGGCAGAGATTCTACTAGAAAAAGAAAAAGAGCAGATAATTGAATTTGCTAACAGATATGGTTTTGATATTTGTCATTATGATTATGATAGGGCAGAACAATATTATAACAAAACTTATGAAAATAACAGCAACAAAGGTTAAAACAATACTATTAGAAAAATATGGATGGGGAACTATGCAAAAATTAGATGACCCTATTTATACTGAATTGATAAAAGATACAATGAAAGTAATTAACGAGATTTTAGTTTCACAAGGTCAAAAACAATTTACAAAATGATAAAGGAGAACCAACACGCTAAGATGACATTAAATTGTCATGGCATCACTACAACAATTGAGTTTGATCATTCAGACGTAGGGCTAGAAGATTACTTCCATGCCTTTAAAACATTATTGGTCGGGGCTACATTCTCCGAGAAACAATATGAGCATTTTATCATAGACGAGGCAGAGATGTATGCTGAGATGTCACCTGAGAATAAGAGTAATCTGTTCTGATAACATTAAACATATTTTACAAATGCGGTCCATATTTGAAATGCGGTTAACATTAAGTGTAAGTTTTTTGTCACAAATATTTTAAAAATTGTGACATAAAATGATGGAGAAATCCGACATTAAATATTATTATGACACATAATGAGGGTAAAATCCGACAAATTATGTCACAAAGTGAGGGTAGATTTAAGTAGTAATACTACTAAAAATAGCTAATATGTTAGCCATTTTATACCCTTTTGCGTATAAATAGCTAATATATTAACTAATTATATGCAATGGGGTATAGTTTATATTACTAATGCACACTATTGTGCAATATATTGCTTTTTTATTGTGCATTATATGTGATTTTTCACATATTTTCCACTAAAGTGTCATATATTACACAATACTATGTATTATTTTCCATTATAAGACCCATTATGCATGAAATTTTCCAAAAGATTCATGCAAAATAATATATAGTAATTCGAATATTTGTCGAATTGTGTAACATAAATTGACAACTTTTGTAAGAAAACTAGGCGCAATTCGGAAATAATGAATGCAAATTATCAAAAGTTTAAAAAAATGCGAGTTTTTATACTATGAGTATAAATTTAAAACAAAAAATAAAATGCCATATTTAAATCATAATATTCCAACGCTAACGTGCTATATTAAAAATGAATTTTTATTTAATCACACAAAGGGCCATTCTGAACATACATTGTGCGATGTTCACTCGGTGGCATCTATTGAGAAAAGAGTTCCACTCTTTGAAGCATTCTTAGAGAATGGGGTGAATTGGACAAGAAGACCGATACATGCTTTCTGTTGGAGACAAGATGCAGAAGAGTTGCCACTAAGTGAATATATGTATTGGGATTGTTTTAGTTCTTATGTTGATGTGCAAGTAAGAGCAAGAATGTGTGGGCTAAAAGCAGATTTAATATCTATATCAGGGGTTAAAAGACAAGGGACTTATTTGTTTACATTAGATTGGTCGTTTGAAAATAAAAGTATGCTAGATACAAATTTCTCAGAAACACCTGAGCATAAATGTGGGCATCTTTTTAAAATGGACAATGGGAATTATTTTATATATCCCAACAATAGAATTATTTGGATGGATAATGCTTGGACATATAATAGAATTTTAGCAAATCCGGGATACCAAATAGATATGACAGTATACTCTATTGAGAACAAAACTAATTACGAGACTGACTATAATTATATGACAGAATTTAAATCTTAAATAAATAAAATGAAATTAATTGGACTAAACATTTTAATTGTCCCTCAAGAAGAGGAGACAAAGTCAAAAGGTGGGCTATTAATGACAGCTACAGACTCTAAAGAGTTAAGATACAAGAAAGCCACGGTGGTGAGCGTAGGCAACCTAGTGGAGGGCGTACAGCCTGGTAACTTTATTTACTTTGATAAGGCCTCAGGCCACGCCATTCGAATCAATGAGGACCTATATACGGTCATAACAATTCGGGACGTTGTTGTCGTGCTTTAAAATCTTCATTGGCCCTCCTTGCTACTCTATTGAACTGACGTTCGGAGTACCGGGTGGGCCTTTTGATTTCTGTGATAGGCTTCTCTCCTAAAAGTCGAGCATATACATCACGCATGATGGCTCTGCCTGTGTGAGAAAGCTCATACATGGGCACCGTACGCACAGTTCCTTTCCTAAATACAGAGATTAAGCCCATATCTATCATGTCCTTACGCTTCTTAGGGGCAAATCCTAAGATTTGATTGTACTTCTCGATAGATTTCACGTTAAAAATACCTTCTGAGTGCAGAAAGCAAAGCATATCAAAGTAAGGTGCTGAGAGTTTATAGTGCCTTAGCACATATTTGCGTACAAGCCCTATATATTTTAGAAAATCATGCTCAATGGGCATGCGTGTAACGGGAGGATACTTCTTCGGTCGGTAGACCTTAGGCATCATATAAGTTTTAATTGCCATTCAATTATATTTTTACAAATTTAGTTATATTTGCCTAAATTTTAAATATTAAAAAATGGCAAAGCAGAAACCAGCTCCAAAGGTTACTATTGGAAAACTTAAAGAAGTAGTTAGTAACTTAAAACAAACAAGAGAGGAGCAAGCTAAAAAATATTATGATGCTGATAAAGCTATTCAATCAGGTGCCGCAGTTGGGCAAATTGGTGTAGCTGAAATGCAGGATCAAAGAAAAAAAGACTTATCTCATTACGGATCAAATATCAATAGATATAGTAAGATTATAGATAGCACAACTATTGCTTATGACAAAGCTCGTTTGGCTGAGAAAGAATCTAAATACAATCGTGACTATCCTTTAAGTAAAACATTTAAGAAATAATAATAATGGCAAAGCAAAAACTAGAAACATTAAAACCAATGGCAGTCAAAAAGATGCCAGTAAATGTACCTGCATTACCAAGTCCTGGAGCTATGGGTAAAAGTGGTAAATTTTTATCAGAAGTAAATGTGCGGCCTACAAGATTGCAAACTGCTAAACATGATGCAAAATATTTTGCTAATTCTGTTATTCAAGATATTAAAAGTGATTTTAAATCTCCAAAAATTGGAGATAAAGCTACAGGAATATTAAGATCTGTTGCGTCAGTAGCTAATATACCTAGTATTGCAGGATATTCTTTATTTAATGTTGCAAGTGGTCAAGCTCGTTATAACAAAAATAAAAAAGCTGGTTTTGAACGTCCTGAATATTTAGAAAGTAGAGGTAAAAAACTAACAGATATTAACAAAAAATCAATATCAAAAAGTGATAGTTTATCTGCTTCTAGAGATTACCCTTTATCAGAAAGTCCAAATCCAACTTTTAATAATCAAAAATAATGGCAACTAAAAAACCAGAAACATTAAAACCAATGGCAATCAAGAAGATGCCAGTAAATATACCTGCAATGCAAGCTCCTATTAGGGGTTATGTAGGCAAAAGCGGTAGCACTTTATCTGATGTAGAAATAAAATCTAAATCATCTGTTCCAAGAGCAGTTTATGAAAAGTCAAAAGATTTTTATGGTGGTAGTCCATTAGGTGCTAGTAAGATGCAAAGTGGCTTAGGTAAATCTATTGCTAAAGCAGGAGAAGGTATCTTAAAAGCAGCAGGTTCTATTCCTATGGTTGCTCAAGGAGCATTGGAAACTGCTTATTCTGGAGTTAGAAATGCTTTAGGCAAAGGAGGCTACTCAAACAAAAGATTAAACAAGGGAGATATTGAATATCAATCTAAAAAAAGTTTAGTAAGAGACTCATCTATCCCATTAGCACAAACTCAATTCAACGATTAATATGGCAAAGCAAGAAAAAACACCAATGACTCATCCTATGCCTCCTCAAATGATGGGTATTAGTAAAATAGTAGCAGCATCTAAAGGAATCAACTTAGTTAAGACGGTTGGAGCAGTTAAGATGGCTAAAAAAATGTGCTAAGATGGAGGGCCTAGGAGATTTAGTTGCTAAAGTTACCGAGGTAACAGGCATCAAGGCTGTTGTGAAGGCAATTGCAGGTGAAGACTGTGGCTGTGCTCAACGTCAAGCTAAGTTGAACGAAATTTTTCCATTTAACAATGAGAGACAACAAGAAACTAACCCTATTGGGGAGGCAGTTGATTAGATTAGTTCTAAACAGATATAAATGAAGGTATTAGTTAAAAATATTAGGCATTACGACATGGGTGACTATATATTAGTCATTGGCAATGATGCGACTGATATTTTTAAGCATTACAATGTCTCAGAAATGCATGGGCTTAGTTTATTAGATGCACAAGCAGAAGAGGTGGACAAGACAAAGGGTAATGGTGTTTATATTTATGGGCTTACAAATTATGACCCGGCAGATAAAAAGCTAACAGCCAAAGCTCCTTACAAGCCTTTTTTATTTTTAAACATGGGGACATTTAAAAAGTACTCTCTTACTGAGCAAGCAACGGCTGTGATGCATGAGACTATGCATATGAGCATATTGTTAAGTAATTGGAATATAAAAGATAAGGAAGAGGAGTCAATAGGTAAAGCCGAAGAAGAGGCTAATAAAATAATTGCAAAATTAAAGGGGCTTAATCTATTAAAGAAATAATGAAAAAAATTATAAGAGAGGCTGCAAAGTTTGAGTCCGCTAAATCATTAGATGGACCAATGAAGTTTTTAAAAGGAAACGTAGGTAAAATAAATAATAATGGCAACACCGGCATGGACAAGGTCAGAAGGCAAGGATCCAAAAGGAGGGCTTAACGCTAAAGGCGTATCCTCATATAGACGTGCAAACCCTGGCAGTAAATTACAAACAGCGGTGACCACTCCTCCTTCAAAGTTAAAAGCAGGCAGTAAAGATGCTGCCAGACGTAAGTCTTTTTGTGCAAGGATGTCCGGCATGGATGGGCCAATGAAAAAGCCAAATGGCGAACCAACAAGAAAGGCATTAGCCCTTAAAAAATGGAACTGTTAAATTAATAATATTATGGCAAAGCAAATGATTAAACGTGCAGATGGTTCTACATCCCAACGGGGATTATGGGACAATATTCGTGCCAACAAAGGAAGTGGCAAGAAGCCGACTAAAGAAATGTTAAAGCAAGAGAAGAAGATTATTGCCAAGAAGAAATAATGAAGGCAACAGCTAAATACTATGCTACTCATCCTGAGGCTCGCAAGAAAAGGCTTGAGTATCAAACCGACTATAACAAGCGACCTGATCAGCTAAAGAAACGCATTGAGTTAAATAAAATTAACAGGGATCGTGGGCAATATGCTGATAAAGATGGTAAAGATATGAGCCATCAAAAGAATGGCCGTGTCATTGAGGAGTCAGCTAGTAAAAATCGTGGCTCAAAGTCAAATTCTGCTGGGGACAAACGTGCAAGAGGAAAGAAAAAATAGTTATATCTTTGTAACATAAATTATAAATAATGAATAAGGCAACTAAAAAAGGTGGTAAGTCATTTCCTGACATGAACAAGGACGGAAAGGTTACAAAGAAAGATGTTTTAATGGCTAAAGGCGTTATACCAGCAAAGCCAGGAATGAAAATGGCTAAAAAGAAATAACATGGGAGTTTTAAATTATGTACAATCCGGTAGAGCTGCGGCAATCACCCCATCAAACACGGTTAATATACCTAGTGTTTCAGGTGGCACAAATAGCGAAGGATGTATTTTGTATGTAGGTGGTACAGGGGTAGTAAAAGTATTGACAATTGGAGGAGACGAGGTTTTCTTTCATGGTGTACCAGCAGGGACAACTCTACAGGTACGTGTCTTGCGAGTATTCTCAACTGGAACAACCGCTACTAATATTGTTGCTCTTTGGTAAAATGACAGAAGACGATTTGAAGATAGCATTTGTAAATATTCTTGCTCTCGCTTTTTCTTTCGCAGAATTAGAGTGGTGGTTTAAAATAGCCCTAATGTCAGTAACTATTGGTTACACCATTACAAAATGGGTAATGTTATTTAAAGAGAAAAATGAGCGAATCAAAAATAAATGATTTCTTTAAACATAAAGGCGAATATTCTCACACAAGACTCATTTCTATAATTGGGTCTTTTGTTATTTTCGGGGCTTTTATATATTATCCAGATAATAGTGGCTTGCAAAATTTAATGGCCATTATTATATCGGCATCGTTAATTAATGCTACTGCATCTAAATTCTCAAAAAATGAAACTGTCAGAACACCTGAGTTTAATCGAAGTGACGAGATCTGATTATGCTAAAAGAAATGGTATTGATAACATGCCAAATCCTGAGCATACTGAAAATCTAATTGAGTTAGCCAATCATATATTTGAGCCAATTAGAAAGCATTTTAATAAACCTATACATGTCTCAAGTGGATATAGATGCAAACAATTAAATACTGCTATTGGTGGAGCAAAAAACTCACAGCACACGGTGGGGCAAGCGATTGACATAGACCAAGGAGATAGAAAAGAGAATATGGAAATTTTTGATTTTATTAAAAATAATTTAGACTACGATCAGCTCATCAATGAATTTGCTTACGATTGGATACACGTGTCATATAACACAGATTGCAAACAAGCCAAGCAAGTATTGGATGCAATAAAAGAAGGCAAAGTAACTAAATATATTACACATAAATGAAAAATCTATTAGCCATTCTATCAATTTTTTTAATATTTTCTTGCAAGCCGTTACAAAATGTAACGACTACAAAAGAAGTTATACGTATTGACACGGTCCGTGATTACAAAGTAATTACAAAATATGATGCGGTGCATGACACTTTAATCGTTGACAACCCTTGCGATTCTGCTGGCATTCTAACGACTTTCTATAGTAAGATTAAGATACCACAAGGTCAGGTAATAATTCGTAGCGTACGTGGCAAGATACAAGCCACAGTAAACATTGATTCAATTGCTCAAGTATATGACTCAAAGTATAAATCTATTGTACGCAAATCTGCGGAGAATAAAGAAACTATTCTACGCATAAATACAATCCCTAAATGGGCAATATGGGTAATGGCTATAGGAGCAATATTTACTTTCTTATATATTAGAGAGAAAGTTAGTATTTTTGTAAAATAACTACCAAAGAAAAAGCCAATGGCCCGTATAAGTACATACCCTAATGATACCTATGTTATTGGTATTGATAAATGGATCGGTTCCGATGCCAATAATAATAATATAACCAAGAATTTTACAGCTGATGCAGTAGCATCTTATTATAATAGAGTATCAAAGATTGACACAGGGTTTTTCTCATGGGAGTTTATTCCTGATTTAGCTCCTGCCGTTCAGCCATCAATGACATTTAAGAAGGTAGGCTGGGCTAACAATACCATTAACTTAACAGGATTTCAAGGCGTTATTAGAGTATCTAACTTAACGCTTGCTAATACTACACCCGGTCCATTTATTGAGAACGAGTGGGTTGGTAAAATTATATTAGCCCATATTCCTGAGAGTCCTGCATTTTATGCATTTTATCAAGTAACAGCAGTAGCTCAAGATGGGTGGTTCTATTTAATAACATTAACATTTTTAGACGGTAACAATACGGTCATCCAACAAGATGACCCTGTTGCCTTTGGTATATTCTCTGCGGTTGCAGGGACAAGTGGCACATCGGGCACATCGGGTACAAGTGGCACGACAGGCACTAGCGGTACATCTGGTACTAGCGGTACATCGGGAACCACAGGGACATCTGGCACCTCAGGCACTAGTGGTACATCTGCAACAAGTGGTACCACAGGTACCTCAGGTACTTCTGGAAGCTCAGGCTCAAGTTCGACCTCAGGAACGAGTGGTACAAGTGCCACATCGGGTACAAGTGGCACATCAGCGACAAGTGGGACAAGTGGCACCTCAGGTACATCAGGTACAACAGGGACAAGTGGCACATCAGGATTTACAGGAGATAGATATGCGACCACATCTACGACCACATTTACTTTAGGTAATGCAGGGACAATTACGGTTGGCTTAGATTTATCTTACACAGTTGCTCAATCTATTATTGTTGTTTTTAACGCTACCAACTTCCAAGAATGCGAGGTTATAAGTTATAATCCTGCAACGGGAGCATTGCAGTTTGCGGCACCAACAAGAACTGTTGGAGGTGGCACATATAGTGTTTGGTCTGTCAATCTTGATGGAGCAAGTGGAGGCGATGGCTCATCAGGCACAAGTGGTACAAGTGGAACGTCATCTACTAGTGGAACGAGTGGCACCTCAGGTACAACAGGTACTAGTGGAACGACAGGAACCTCAGGCACTAGTGGCACGACAGGAACAGATGGTACAAGTGGGACTAGCGGAACAGCAGGAACGACAGGTACTAGTGGAACTAGCGGTACTAGTGGTACGACAGGAACAAGTGGTTCTTCAGGTACTACAGGTACATCAGGTACAACAGGAACATCAGGGTCTAGTGGTACTAGTGGTACGACAGGAACAAGTGGAACGAGTGGTACAAGTGGTGTTAATGGAACAAGTGGAAGTAGTGGTATAAATGGAACTAGTGGTACAAATGGTACAAGCGGTACGTCAGGTACAGCAGGGACAAGTGGTATAGATGGGGTTTCAAATTCTTATTTCCCATATCAAGCAACTACTGGTATTTCAGGAAATCCTGGAAATGGACATATTCTTTGGAATAACACTACACAAATAAGTGCCACTCAGATAAATATAAATCATCTTACTAATACACCAATAACAGATATTGATGTATTTTTAGCATTGATTCAAACTGGTCAAGTTTTAATTATTCAGGATCAAAATAATTCTAATAATTTTCAAAAATGGACCGTTTCAGGTACTCCAACTTTAATAGCAGGAGCAAGTAATTATTGGACAGTTCCTGTCACTTATTTAACAAGTGGTGGTACTCCACAATTTCCAAATAATCACGACATTATTTTAGCTGTAACTGCTTTCTCAGGAACAAGTGGTACTTCGGGTACAAGTGGTGCACAAGGTACTTCGGGAGCTAGTGGTACATCAGGAACGAGTGGTACTTCAGGTGCTCAAGGAACTAGTGGTGCAAGTGGTAGTTCAGGAACAAGTG